>Ga0209628_10000346_pt1 | contig 27963 bp, 27 predicted proteins | sample TergutCu122P4_FD_187285 | JGI IMG/M metagenome (GOLD analysis project Ga0209628, IMG submission 187285) | Cubitermes ugandensis P4 segment gut microbial communities from Kakamega Forest, Kenya - Cu122 P4 (SPAdes) (version 2) | ecosystem: Host-associated > Arthropoda: Insects > Digestive system...
CGCCGTCACGCAATCAACCGGCGTGGTGCTGGTGGCATCCGGCAAGGTGCTCGCCTTCATTCCCAACACCTTGGGAGAGGCTCTGCTGCACCATGAGCGCGTGCCCGACGCGACAACGAAGTGAAAGATCGCGGCATGTTTGTTCACCGAATCAACCGCGCCGCGGCGCTAGTCGCTTTGCTCGTCCCCCTGCTGGCCTCGGCCGGGCAAAGCTGCGAAGAGACTCCGATGACGCCCGCGATCGTGCGCAAGGCGATGGCGACGGCGCAGAACGTCGCCACGACGCTCGACAAGCGCGGCGTCAGCGTGGCTTTGCTGGGGCGGGTCGGGCAAGACCTGTCGCGCTATGGGCTCAAATACAGCCACGTTGGTTTCGTCTACCGCGGCGCGCCGGATGCGCCCTGGCGCATCGCGCATTTGCTCAATAGTTGCGGTACGGCTCAATCAGACCTGTGGTACGAGGGCGTGGGCAACTTCTTTCTGGACGACATGTTTTCGTTCGACTCGGAGCTGATCATTCCGCCCCAGCCGCAGGCCGAACGTCTGCTTGGGCTGTTGCAGGACGCATCGGCGCTGCGCGCCGTCCACAACGCGAGCTACAGCCTGGTGGCCTATCCTTTCTCGACACGCTATCAGAACTCGAACACCTGGGTTCTCGAAACGCTGGCGGTTGCCGAGTCGCGTGATGCGAAGATCGGCAACCGCGAACAGGCACAGGCTTGGCTCAAGCTGGCCGGTTATCAACCGTCGGAGATGAACATCGGCCCCTTCACACGTCTGGGTGGCCGCATGTTCAAGGCCAACGTGGCCTTCGACGATCATCCCAGTGAATTGCGCTATTCGGATCGGATCAGGACCGTCACTGTAGAGTCCGTGACGAAGTTCCTGGCGGACCGCAACGAAGGCTGGGAGATCGTGGAAATCGCCGCGCCTCGTAATTGATGACTTGACCTGTAACCCGCCAAGTTATCTTGTGGTCAGCCTTCATCACCGAGCACTTGCACGACCCGTGCGCGCAACACGGGAACGAGTTCCTGCTCGAACCACCGGTTGCGTGCAAACCAACGGTTGTTGGCCGGGCTCGGATGCGGCAAGACCATGGCAGCCGGCCAATGACGGCGCCAATTGCGCACCGCCGCCGTCAGTCCCGCGCGTTCTTGCGGCAGGTGATAGGCCAGCGCATAGTGCCCGATCACCAACGTGAGCCGTAACTGCGCGAGGTTTCGCAAGAGCGGCGCGCGCCAGCGAGAGGCGCACTCCGGCCGCGGCGGCAGGTCACCAGAGACGCCCCGGCCCGGATAGCACAGCCCCATCGGCACGATGGCAAACAGCCGGGGGTTGTAGAACTGCTCGCTTGTCACGCCCAGCCAGCCGCGCAGCCGCTCGCCGCTGGCATCGTTGAACGGCACGCCCGTTGCATGCACCTTCAGCCCCGGCGCCTGGGAAGCGATCAGGATACGCGCCGCCGGATCGAGCTGCACGACCGGACGCGGCGCCAACGGGAGCAGCCCGGCGCACAAGCTGCAGGCGCGAACCTCGGCCAGGAGCTGTGCGGCGGATGCAATGACGGATGCAATGACGGATGGAATGGCGCATGGAATGGCGGACGGCATAGAACCTGCTCATCAAGATGTCAGAAGATGTATCCGCTCAAACGAAGCGGCCCGGCGCCGCGCGCAAAATGGGAAAGGCGCCTTTGCATGCGGGTGCGAACGTACGTCAACGCCAAACACGGCGAAGAATTGTCTTGGGAACTTCGGAAACCCGGGAACTTCTGAATGATTGCATCCGCTACAATCCATCATATTGTGTCTACCGCTTGCCTGTTCGCCTCGAACCTCGCGCCCGCTGTTGCGATGGGTGTGGCTGTGCGCGTGGACATCATCGTTTCCTCCTCCAAAACCACGACCACCATTAAAGGCTGATCCAGCCTGGTTCGTCGTGCGGCTTTTCCTGGCCTCGGACGAGCCAGGCGGTTCATCCCTTCGATGCGGTCTCCTGTTTGTTGACACTGAAAGGGCATTGAAATGAGCAAGTTGGTAGGGCTGATCGGCTGGCGCGGCATGGTTGGTTCGGTTCTGATGGACCGCATGGCCGCAGAAAAAGATTTCGACCTGATCGAGCCTCTGTTCTTCTCCACCTCCAACGCCGGCGGCAAGGCCCCGGCGATGGCAAAGAACGAAACCACGCTCAAGGATGCGCATGACATCGATGCGCTCAAGCAGTGCGAGATCATCATCACCTGCCAGGGCGGCGATTACACCACCGAAGTATTCCCCAAGCTGCGCGCGGCCGGCTGGAAAGGCCACTGGATCGATGCCGCCTCGACGCTGCGCATGAAGGACGATGCGGTGATCGTGCTCGATCCGGTCAATTTGCCGGTGATCGAGAACGCGCTCGCCAAGGGCGGCAGAAACTGGATCGGCGGTAACTGCACCGTCAGCTGCATGTTGATGGGCGTGGGCGCGCTGTACAAGGCCGGATTGGTCGAGTGGATGACCAGCATGACCTACCAGGCCGCCTCGGGCGGCGGTGCACAGCACATGCGCGAATTGCTCACCCAGTTCGGCACGCTGCACGCCGAAGTGCGCGCCCTGCTGGACAACCCCCAATCGGCCATCCTCGAAATCGACCGCAAGATACTGGCCCGGCAGCAGGCGCTGACGGCTGAAGAAACCGCTCACTTCGGCGTACCGCTAGGCGGTTCGCTGATCCCATGGATCGACAAGGATCTGGGCGATGGCACGAGCCGGGAAGAATGGAAAGGCGGCGCCGAAACCAACAAGATACTGGGCCAAGGGCCGGCCTTCGGCAGTGCGTCCGTGCCGGTGGACGGCTTTTGCGTGCGCATCGGCGCGATGCGCTGCCATAGCCAGGCGCTGACCTTCAAGCTCAAGAAAGACATCCCGCTGGCCGACATCGAAGCCCTGATCGCCGCCGACAACGCCTGGGTCAAACTCGTGCCCAACACGCGCGAAGCCACGATCCGTGACCTGACTCCGGTTGCCGTGACCGGAACGCTGTCGATCCCCGTTGGCCGCCTGCGCAAGCTGGCGATGGGGCCCGATTACTTGGGCGCTTTCACTGTCGGCGATCAACTGTTGTGGGGAGCGGCCGAGCCCTTGCGCCGCATGTTGCGCATCCTGCTGCAGGCTTGAACTTAAAACTACATGCGAGCACTTGCTACCATAATGAACCGCATGAGTATTTATATTCTTGCAGCATTAGCAAATACTCACATTTTGAGCAAGAGCGGGTTCGACTGCCGTGTTTAGGCCGGAACAAACTTACACATATAACAAAATGCTTCAACTCCGGATATCCTTATAGATTATTGTCGTGTCCCAGCGAGCGCTTGCGCGATGAGTTTTTTGACCAGAAGCTCAGCCGTACCACCTGATCGACCAGGGGTACGGTATTAGCATTTGTTTATATTTTCGGGATACGCTGCCTTACATCATGAAAAAGAAACGCTTACTGCCAGCCTTCCATGTCGTTTCAGCAAACTCCCTGAGTCATTGCCGACTGTCCATCGGTGCCACCGCGGCCGCCCTGCTGATCGGCTTCGCGGCAACCAGCGCGCACGCCTTGTCGATGGAACGGCTCACCGTTCAGTCGGCGCTGGGTGAACCGCTACGGGCGGAAATCGAAATCACCGACGTTTCTGCGGCCGAAGTCGAGGATTTGCGCGTCCAGATCGCATCACACGAAGCCTTCAATGCTGCCGGGGTGCCGTATTCGCCCACGCTGGCAGATATTCGTATCAGTCTGCAACGCCGTCCCAACGGCTCCTACGTGGTACGCCTGACCGGAAACCAGGCGCTCAACGAGCCCTTCGTCGACCTGCTGCTCGAAGCAAGCTGGAGTGCCGGCCGGATTGTGCGCAGCTACACGGTGCTGCTCGATCCCCCGGTCGCCCGCCAAGCCGCTGCGCCGGCGCCGAGCGTCACCACCGCACCGCAATTGAGCGCCCCGGAGCCCACGCCGGCTCCGGCGCCCACCACGCAAGCGCCGGCATCTACCCCGGTCGCACAGGCGCCAGTATCCGCTCCAGCCGCGCAAGCACCGGCACCTGCCCCGGCCGCACAGAATACGGGCCGCTCCATGCCGCCGCCGCCAGTTAAACCGAGCACCGCCAAAACGCATCAACCGCGCACCAAGGTAGCTACCCCATCCAAACCCGCGCCAGCGCCAGCGCCAGCACCCAGTGCCGCCAGCGACGAGCCGCCGGCGCGGGTCTCCGTCAAGCCCGGCGACACCGCCGGCCGCATCGCCCACACCTATAAACCGGAAGAGGTGTCGCTCGACCAAATGCTGGTCGCAATGCTCAACGCCAACCCGAGCGCCTTCATTCGCGGCAACATGAACCGCCTGAGAGCCGGAACCGTCATCGACATTCCCGATGCGGAACAAGCCGGCGCAGTTCCGCACAGCGAAGCCCGCCGCACCGTGGTGGCACAAGCGCGCAACTTCAACGAATACCGCCGCAAGCTGGCCGAGAACGTCCCGGCCACGCACACTGAAAATGTCGACCGCCGCACCAGCGGCAAGCTGCAGGCCAATATCCAAGACCGCAATGCGGCCAGTGCATCGCCCGACAAGCTCACTGTGTCGGCCGCCGGCGCCGGCAATGCGGCCGACGACAAGATCGTGCAGAACCGCCAAGCGCAGGAAGAACAGGCGCGCGTCGCGGAACTCTCGAAAAACCTCAGCGAATTGCACAAGCTCAAGGCCCAAGGCGCGGCCGCCGCGGATACTGCCGCACCGGCCGCTGCTGCGCCCGCTGCTGCCCCTGCCGAGGCTCCTTCCATCGTGCCGGCCGTGACCGCGCCACTGGCGGCAGCCCCGGCAATGACCGATGCCGCACCGTCAGGCACGCCCACCCCCCAGAAGGAGAAGGCGCCGTCCTCGGAAGATGCCAAGACACTCGATGCCGCCCGCTCGCATCTGCCGGACACGCCGAAGGAGCAGGCGTCGTACAGCTTTCTGCGAAATATCCTTGGAGATCCGGTCCTGCTGGCCGCCGCCAGTTCAATCATCATCTTGGTGCTGATGCTCCTGGCCTACCGCGTGTCCAACCGCCGCAAAGCCGCGGTGGATGACAGCGAGCCCGCCGAGAACAACGTCCCGAAGGAGCCTTTCTTCAGTGCCGGCAATGACGCCCCGGCGGACGCCAAAAACCGCGACACCCCGGCGCAGTCGCCACTGCCCTATCCAGCGGGCCAGCTCGACGTCAGCGATATCGACCCGATCGCCGAGGCTGAGGTTTATCTGACCTATGGCCGCGATCTGCAAGCCGAGGAAATCCTGCGCGAAGCGCTGCGCGCCAATCCTGAACGCACCGCCATTTACGTGAAGCTGCTGGAGATTTATCTCAAGCGGCACGACCTGCCCGCCTACGAAACACTGGCCCGCGACGTGCACAAGCTCACTGGCGGAACCGGCAATGATTGGGCACACGTGGTCGAACTCGGTCACAAACTCGATCCCACGAATCCGCTGTATCAATCGAACGCGACCGCGACGGCCCCCGCTACCCCCGCTGCCGCGACTGCCCTGGCTTCCCCGGCTACTGCAACCGCCGAAAAAACCGCCGCACCGGCCGTGGATACACCGGCATCTGAAAAAGCGGTTCCATTCGCGCCCTCGATCATCCCGCCGGATCTCGACCTGGAGCTGCCTTCTTCACCAAAACCGCTACCTGCCGGTGCGTCCACGGACGAAAAAACCGTTCTCCAAAAGAGCCCATCCGACGACAGCTCACAGCCGAAAACAACCGGCAAACCCGCCGCCCCCGATAAAGCGCCAACCCTTGCAGTACAGCCTAAAAAAGCGCAGAGCAATCCCGGCACCATCGAGTTCGACATGAACACCAGCGCCAAAGCCGCTCCAACCGGGCCGGCTACAGGAGAGCTCAATGACGAAGACCCCTACCTCGTCAAGTTGAACCTGGCGCGTGAACTGCGCACTCTGAACGATACCGAAGGCGCGCGAGCCCTGATCGAGGAAGTCATCGCCGGAGGTACAGGCGAACTGCGCAGTCAAGCGCAGAAGCTGCTTGCCGAGTTGCGCTGAACGCCGCCTTCACTTCGGGTTTCTTCCGTGAGGCTGGCCCTGGGCGTCCGCTACAACGGCCGGACTTACGAAGGCTGGCAAAGCCAGCCTTCGGGGCGCACCGTGCAAGACCGGCTCGAAACGGCGCTCGGCGCTTTTTCGGGCCGGCGCATCTCAACCCTCTGCGCGGGCCGCACCGATGCCGGCGTGCATGCGCTGATGCAAGTGGTGCATTTCGATACCGAGATTGAACGCGAGCCCTTTTCCTGGGTGCGCGGCACCAATCGCTATCTGCCCGGCGACATCGCGGTGCAGTGGGCGCAGCCGATGCCGGGAAACTTTCACTGCCGCAACAGTGCCGTGGCACGGCGTTACCTGTACGTGCTCTCGCAGTCGCCGGTGCGCCCAAGCCTGGACGCGGGCCGCGTGGGCTGGTCGATCCATCCGCTTGACGGCGACGCCATGCGCGCGGGCGCGGCGCTGCTGATTGGCCGGCATGATTTCAGCTCTTTCCGGGCCTCGGCCTGCCAGGCGCTATCGCCGGTCAAAACCATGCGGCGCATCGAGATCACCCATCTCGAAAAAGGCATGTGCAACCACTGGCATTTCGAATTCGAAGCCGATGCCTTTTTGCACCACATGATCCGCAACATCATGGGCTGCCTGGTTCGCATCGGCCAAGGCAAGGCGCCGCCCGAATGGATCAGCCAAGTGCTGGCCGCGCGCAGCCGGCTTGCCGCAGCGCCGACTTTTTCCCCCGCCGGGCTGTACTTTCTGGGGCCGCTGTACGAGCCCCACTGGAAACTGCCCGCCGAAATCACGCAGCCGGGCGCCAATGCTGCGTATCATGGCCCGCCATGATCGATTTCCCGCCTCTTCAGCCACGGCAGCGCACCCGCATCAAAATCTGCGGATTGACTCGCGAACAAGATGTGGACGCCGCCATCGACGTGGGCGCGGACGCCATCGGCTTCGTGCTCTGGAACGGCAGCGCGCGTGCCGTCAGCGTCGACCGGGCAGCCGGCCTGGCCATGCGGCTGCCGCCCTTCGTCACGCCGGTGCTGCTGTTCGTCAACGAGACAAGCGCCACCGTGCGCGCCGCGCTGGCGCGCGTGCCCGGCGCGGTGGCCCAGTTTCATGGCGACGAAACGCCCGAACAATGCCTGCACGCCACGAACTACGGCGCGTACCGTTTTCTGCGCGCAGCGCGCATTCCGCTGGGCGCGGCAGGCGCGGGGTTCGACCTTTTAAAATACATTGCCGATTTCGCCGCTGCGCAAGCGATCCTGCTCGATGCCCATGTCGAGGGCTATGGGGGCAGCGGCAAGGAATTCGATTGGTCACTGCTGCCACACGCCGAAAACGCTCACCTCGTCTTGTCTGGTGGGTTGAGTGCTGCCAACGTCGGCGCCGGCATCCGCCTGCTGCGTTCGCGTTGCCGCTCTTTGACCGTTGACGTCAGTTCCGGCGTCGAAAGCGCCAAGGGCATCAAGGATGCGGGCAAGATGCGCGAATTCGCCGCCGCCGTGCGCGCCGCCGATGCGCCGGGCTGATCTTCAACCTAGGCAGTTGATTGCTCACTACCATCACAAGCAAAACGCATGGCCTCCGAAACCGAAATCCGGGCAGCCCTGGCGTGGGAAACCGAAACTCAGCCCGCCGCCGACAAAAGCACATGGGTGTGGCTCTGGGAATCCATCCAGGGCGATTTCAACGATGACCGCAGCACCGGGCAGATCGCCTTTGATGCCGCCGTTTCGATGATTCCGGTCATTGACCAGATTTGCGACGTGCGCGACATCATCGCCAACTGCAAGAGCATCGCTCAAAGCGAGGAGAAAGAAGACAACACCTGGAAATGGGTGGCCCTGGCACTGACCCTGATTGGCCTGTTTCCCACCCTGGGCAGTTTGCTCAAGGGTGTTCTGAAAATCTTCTTTACCTTCGTCAGGCGTTACGGGCTCGATAAGCTCATCAAGGCGGTGGACGACGCCATGACCTGGGTCATCACACTCCTGCGCAAGCGTGAAGTGCAGAAGTACCTGCGCAGCGAGAAAGTTGACGAAGTCTTCAAGTGGCTGGCCGATGCCGCGCGCAAGCTGCGCGGCGAGATCAACGCCAAAGAACTGCTCAAAGCCTTCGACAGAGGCATCAGCGTCATGAAGGACCTGCTCGAAAAGGTCACCTGGATGCCCAAGATCGGCGAACGCGCCAAGCGGGCGATGGAGACCGTGGACAAGGTTCGCCGACAAGCCGATGCACCGCTCGCCAAGGCGCTCGATCCGGTGCTGCTGGCCATGGACCGGCTCATCCACAAGCTGGACATGGAGCACCTGGCTCAGCGTTCGGGCATTCTGGATGCCAGTAACGTGCATTTCCGGGGGACGTTGCCGGAAGCACGGGCGGTGACGCTGATGCGTAAGGCTGAGCCGTTGCCGCCGTGGTTGAGTAAGGGGAAAAAATTAGAGTGGGAGCCACAAGACTTCAATGCGGGGAAGAGCAAGCTTGCCAAATATCCCGACTGGCCCAAGCTCAGCAAGCAGAACATTGAATCCTTTCACAAAATGATTCCCGACGAAATCCACGGACCGGCCCGGCTCTACCGGATCACCTCGCCGGGTAACGGCGCGATGGGCGATTGCTGGGTATCGGAAGAGGTATGGAACAAGATCATGGCTTCGCCCGACCCCAAAGCAGCTTGGCGTAAATACTGCGCCGTCTGGCCGGACTGGAACCCCGACGGCCAGTTCGTCGTGTACGACATCAAGCGCGACGAGAGCCTGAAAGTCTGGCGCGGGCCGACATCAAGCCAGACAAAACTGGAATATCCCGATTTGGATGCCCACCTCGAAGGCGGCTGGGAGCAGATCATCTTCAAGCTCAAGAAAGGAGATGAAGCGTATGCAGATACGATGCGTTTCTATAAGCGCGGCACACCGCGCGGCGATGTGGCGAAACCGTCCGATCTGACCTACGCCGAATGGAAAAACCTTCCGCAAGAGAAACAATTTGAATACGTTTCGCTTCGGGAAAAAATCAAACATCCAGATATCACCGGACCCTTTGATACCGGCTGGGGAACGACGGATTTCGATATGCAACTCCAGAGTTCGAAGATCGGCCTGCCCAACCTGCCCGGCCAAGTCACCAACCTGAAGAAGTCATGACCCCGAACCGCTTCAACAACCCGCTCGCCTCTGGTCCGGAATTCCCGCTCTCGCTGTGGCAAAAGCGCCAGGCCGCACTTCTGTACTACTGGATGTCGTTGGACTACCTGAAGGGCTTGAAAACCATGATCGACAAGCTCATCGACGGGGCCGATGTGTTGCTTGATCTCGCCCAAAGCCAGGGGCGCGATGCGTTGTTGACCGACAAACGCTGGGGCGTGCGCAATACCTCGGCCAACTGGTCGACCTATGGCTACCCGGCGCTGGCGGATTTCAGGAAGTCGACCATTAAGCTGATAGCGTGGCGAACCAATGAAACCTACTGCGGGACGGGAGCTAACCAATGCAGCCGCATGCTGAGTGAAATCTCTTCACTCTGGATGACGCCGGATGAGGAGAATGCTTTCGAGGAACAGTGTGAAGCGGTGTTTGTTTATGCTGGCAGGATTGATGAAGCGGCGGGAGTAGGCGGCGGACAAAGATTCCTTAAGGATGCAAGTATGGTTGCTTGGTGGCAGGACTACGCTGGCCATTTCCCGCGCCTGCCCAAATTCCGTGTGCGTACCGATGTGGCGGGCGAAACCGACAAGCGCCCACCGCGCACCGGGGTGTATGTGCCACAGGATGACCCCTACGGCACCTTGCAATTCGCCTGGACGGGGAACAGTGACGGCATTCTCGGCAAAGTGCAGACCTTCAACGACGCGGGACTGGCGGCTGTCAAGGCCATTGGCCGAAAAGCCCTGTGGCTGGACGAACCCAAAATGATGGCCTATGTAATTGACGCCTTGAAGCGGAAACACCTGAAACCCTACGGCGATTGGATGACAACGCAAAATTACAGCCCTGAAACTGTGGCGCGCAACCGCATCGACTGGGAAAAGGTGAACGATCTGATTGCAGCGCAGATGGTTCTATCGGAACAGGTTTACACCGAACGCCCCTGCAAATGGTATTTCGTCGAAATGATCGATGGCGAATTCGACGATACGTCGGAGGACGAAACAAACGCGGCGGAACCCGTGCGCCGCCTCAACGTCCCAGCCGGTCAGCCCTGCCCCGAAACCGGCTGGTGGCACACCCCAGCCAAGGCGGGCAGCCGACGTTACTTTAAGCAGGGTACCGTCATGCCCGAAATGAAAGGCAGTGACTATGGCGCGACCTACTGGCAGTGGTCGCACGATCAGGAAATGCCGAACCTCCGGTAACGATCAAGTGCAGCATCGACCGCCCACGTTTGCACGACCAAGTCACCACTGAAATCTGACCGCACCCAAGATTGAGACATGACCCCTTACTCCTACGACCAACCAGACGCCCACGGCCACTTCGGCCCTTACGGCGGTACTTTCGCCAGCGAAACGCTGACACACGCCATCGATGAACTGCGCGCGGCTTACGCCCGGTACAAGGACGATCCCGAGTTTCTGGCTCAGTTCCACAGCGAGCTGACGCACTTCGTGGGCCGCCCCTCGCCGATCTACCATGCCGCACGCGCCAGCCGCGAAATGGGAGGCGCGCAAATCTTCCTCAAGCGCGAAGACCTCAACCACACCGGCGCGCACAAAATCAACAACGTGATCGGCCAAGCCATGCTGGCGCGCCGCATGGGCAAGCCGCGCATCATCGCCGAGACCGGCGCGGGCCAGCACGGCGTGGCCACGGCCACCATCTGCGCGCGCTATGGACTCGAATGCGTGGTCTACATGGGCGCGGAAGACGTCAAGCGCCAAAGCCCGAACGTGTTTCGCATGAAGCTGCTGGGCGCGCGCGTGGTGCCGGTCGAACTGGGCAGCCGCACGCTCAAGGACGCCCTGAACGAAGCGATGCGCGACTGGGTGACGAACGTGGAAAACACCTTCTACATCATCGGCACCGTGGCCGGCCCGCACCCTTATCCGATGATGGTGCGCGACTTCCAGAGCGTGATCGGCAAGGAATGCATCGAGCAGATGCCCACCATGCTCGCCGCCGAGCAGATCGCGGCGCAACAGCCCGACGTGGTCATCGCCTGCGTGGGCGGCGGCAGCAATGCGATGGGTATTTTTCATCCCTACATCCCATTCGAGAACACGCGCCTGATCGGCGTGGAGGCGGCCGGGCAAGGGTTGGACAGCGGCAAGCATGCGGCCTCGATCCTGCGCGGCAGCCCCGGCGTACTGCACGGCAACCGGACCTATCTGCTGCAAAACGAGGACGGACAGATCACCGAAACACACAGCATCAGCGCAGGACTCGATTACCCCGGCGTCGGCCCCGAACATGCCTATCTGGCCGAATCCGGGCGCGCGCAGTACGTGGGCATCACGGATCAGGAGGCGCTCGCCGCCTTTCATTACCTGTGCCGCACCGAGGGCATCATCCCCGCGCTCGAATCGAGCCACGCGATCGCCTACGCGCTCAGGCTGGCCAAGACGATGCGCCCCAACCAATCGATCCTGGTGAATCTTTCGGGCCGGGGCGACAAGGACATCGGCACGGTGGCCGATCTTTCAGGGGATGATTTCTATGACCGGCCCTCGATGCGCGGGCACACCGTCAAGGGAGGCCGGGCATGAACACCCAAAGCTCGCGCATCACCGCCGCCTTCACGCGCCTGCAATCCCAGGGCCGGCGCGCGCTCATTCCCTACATGACGGCGGGCTTTCCCTTCGCCGACATCACGCCCGAACTGATGCACGGCATGGTGGCCGCCGGCGCCGACATCATCGAACTGGGCGTGCCCTTCTCCGACCCGATGGCCGATGGCCCGGTCATCCAGAAGGCCGGCGAAGTCGCGCTCACATACGGCATCGGCCTGAGGCAAGTACTCGCGATGGTGCGCGCCTTCCGCGAAAAAGACACCGTCACTCCCACCGTGCTGATGGGCTACGCCAATCCAATCGAACACTACGACCAGCGCCACGGTAGCGGCGCCTTCGTGCGTGACGCGGCGGCGGCGGGCGTCGATGGCGTACTGGTGGTCGATTACCCGCCCGAGGAATGCCAGGATTTCGCCACCGCGCTGCGGGCATCGGGCATTGACCTGATTTTTCTGCTCGCCCCTACCAGTACCGATCAACGCATCGCACAGGTCGCGCGCATGGCCAGCGGCTACGTCTATTACGTTTCGCTCAAGGGCGTGACGGGCGCAGGTCACCTGGACACCGAAGCCGTAGGCCAGGCGCTGCCGCGCATCCGCGCGCATGTGAAAATTCCGGTCGGCGTCGGTTTCGGCATACGGGATGCGCACAGCGCACAGGCCGTGGGCCGAACGGCCGATGCAGTCGTGATCGGTTCGCGCATCATTGAGCTGATCGAATCCGAGCCGCGCGAACGCGTGGTGCCGGCCGCATCGGCGTTTATCGCCGAAATCCGCGCCGCACTTGACGCACTGCCGGCTGCCACGACCAAAAACGCCGCCAGCCGGTAACCCCCGCATCCGTGCCCAAGGCACAATAAGCGCCCTATCAGGAGTTTTCCACCATGAGCTGGCTTGAAAAACTGCTCCCGCCGAAAATCGCGCAAAAAACCGATCTCAGCGAGCGGCGGCAGATGCCCGAAGGGCTGTGGATCAAATGCCCAAGTTGCGAGACGGTCCTCTACAAAACCGATCTCGAACACAACCAGAACGTCTGCCCGAGCTGCGGCCATCATCACCGCATCTCGGCGCGCACGCGGCTCGATGCCTTCCTCGACCCCGAAGGCCGCTACGAGATCGGGCAAGAAGTGCTGCCGGTCGATGCGCTCAAATTCAAGGACAGCCGCAAATACCCCGAACGCCTGAAAGAAGCGCTCGAACAGACCGGCGAAACCGACGCGCTGATCGTCATGGGCGGCGCGGTGCACAACATCAACGTAGTGGCCGCCTGTTTCGAATTCGAGTTCATGGGCGGCAGCATGGGCAGCGTGGTCGGCGAACGCTTCGTGCGCGGCGTACAGACCGCGGTCGAACAGAAAGTGCCCTTCATCTGCTTTACCGCCACCGGCGGCGCACGCATGCAGGAGGGCCTGTTCTCATTGATGCAGATGGTCAAGACCAATGCCGCGCTCACACGCCTGGTCAAGAAAGGTCTGCCCTACATCAGCGTACTGACCGACCCCACCATGGGCGGCGTCAGCGCCGGTTTCGCCTTCATGGGCGACGTGGTCATCGCCGAACCGAAGGCGTTGATCGGCTTCGCGGGTCCGCGTGTGATCGAATCGACGGTGCGCGTCACGCTGCCTGAAGGGTTCCAGCGCGCCGAGTTTTTGCAGACCAAAGGCGCGATCGACTTCATCTGCGACCGGCGCGAACTGCGCAAAACCATCGCCAATACGCTGGCGATACTGCTGCGCCAAAGTGCGGACGCGGTAGTCTGAGAATCTGTTGATGGGATGCGTTCAGCGTCCCATCATGAACGCCCAGCTCAGCCCTTCGCCAAACACCAGCGCCGCGATTTGCAGCAGCACGACCACCACCAGCGGTGAGAGGTCGACGCCACCGACCAGCGGAATCACATTGCGCAATGGCCGCAGCAGCGGCATGACCAGCCGCGCGACCAGATCGTGCAGCACCGAAGACGCACTGGGCACCCACGACAGCACCACATAGACGATCACCAGCGCCGTCAGTCCCTGTACAGCCAGAAGCAACAGGCCGAACACCGACATCAAGGGCAGCACCACCAACTGCGTGCCCGCCCCCGCCAGCAAGGACAGCAGCAAATACTTGACCATCACGATCAGCCAGGCGGCGACCGTGCTTGAAAGATCCCAGCGCCGCAATGAAGGCAGCACGCGCCGCATCGGCAGCACGATCCAGTCGGTGATCGCGAACACGAACCTGCCCAGCGGATTGCCGAAAGGCACCCGGTGATATTGCATGTACAGGCGCAGCAGACACGCACCGCCGAACAAACCGGCTATCACGTCAAGAAGAAACGAAGGAATCTGATAAAGCAGCATGGTGTGGATCGTGAGTGCCTTCAGGCTCCCCGATCATAGACAGACCGCAACCGTACCGTGCGGCATTCCGGCATCGGATCGCCTCCCCTTGTCCGATAATTATGGGTTATGCGCGACGGCTTGCCCGCCTGCGCCAATGCGCATTCACGCACCTCCCCCTTGCCCATGACCGATTCCACGCCTGCCCCCGCCTCCGCAACCGACAACAACCAGCTCATCGCCGAGCGCCGAGAAAAGCTCAAGGCGCTGCGCCAGGCGCAGGCCGAGGGCAAGGGCATCGCATTCCCCAACGACTTCAAGCCCGCCGACCGCGCCGCCGCGCTGATTGCCGCGCATGGCGAAACACCGGCCGAAACGCTCGATGCGGCGCCGGTCACCGCGAGCGTCGCGGGCCGCATGATGCTCAAGCGCGTCATGGGCAAGGCCAGCTTTGCGACCGTGCAGGACGCCACGGGGCGCATCCAGCTCTACGTCACGCGCGACGCCATCGGTGAAGAGGCGTACGGAGAATTCAAGCACTGGGACCTCGGCGACATCCTCGGCGCCGAAGGCCGGCTGATGAAAACCAAGACCGGCGAGCTGACGGTCAAAGTCACGAAGCTGCGCCTGCTGACCAAGAGCCTGCGCCCGCTGCCCGACAAGTTCCACGGCATGGCCGACCAGGAGCAGAAGTACCGCCAGCGCTACGTCGACCTGATCACCGACGAGGCGGCCCGCGACCGCTTCACCGCCCGCAGCCGCGCGGTGAGCGGGCTGCGCGAATTCATGGTCGGCCACGGCTTCCTCGAAGTGGAAACGCCGATGCTGCACCCGATTCCGGGCGGCGCCAATGCCAAGCCTTTCAAAACGCATCACAACGCGCTCGATCAGGAAATGTTCCTGCGCATCGCGCCCGAGCTGTACCTCAAGCGCCTGATCGTCGGCGGCTTCGAGCGCGTGTTCGAAATCAACCGCAGCTACCGCAACGAAGGCATCTCGGTGCGGCACAACCCCGAGTTCACGATGATGGAGTTCTACGCGGCCTACTGGAACTACCGCGACCTGATGGACTTCACCGAAACGCTGATCCGCACCATCGCCGACAAGACGGCCGGCACGCGCAAGCTGAGCTACCAGGGCAAGGAAGTCGATCTGGACCCGCCCTTCGAGCGGCTCACGATCCGCGAAGCGATCGTCAAGCACACCGATGCCGGCGCGATGGTCGATGACGCGGCATGGCTCGTCAACGCGCTGCGCAAACTCGGCCTGAGCGAAGAAAAGGACAAGCTCTCGCAACGCAGCCTCGCCTCGCTGCAAGTCCTGTACTTCGAAGAAACCGTCGAAGAAAAGCTCTGGCAGCCGACCTTCATCATGGAGCACCCGACCGAAATCTCGCCGCTGGCCCGCGCCAACGACGAACGCCCCGAGGTGACGGAACGCTTCGAGCTCTACATCACGGGACGCGAGTTCGGCAACGGCTTCAGCGAACTCAACGACGCCGAGGATCAGGCCGCGCGCTTTCAGGCCCAGGCCAGCGCCAAGGACGCCGGTGACGATGAAGCGATGTACTACGACGCCGACTTCGTGCGCGCCCTCGAATACGGCATGCCGCCCACGGGGGGCTGCGGTATCGGCATCGACCGGCTGATGATGCTGTTGACCGATTCAGCGAGCATTCGCGACGTGATCCTGTTTCCTGCATTGCGGCGCGAGGGTTGAAAGCGGCGCGGCGGGTCATGAACACACCCTGAACGGATCGAATGAAACGAGATTTTTCCTCACGGCAGCTCGACGTAGCTTTTTTTGCCGAAACGTCTTCCCGGTTGACGTGCGCGGACGCGCTGACCCATTTCCCGCGCCTGGCGGCCGAGGTGGCTGCCAGCGCCGAGACGATGGCTCAGGTGCTGGTGCAATGGCAGGCACAAGGCGAGCGGCGTGGCGCTGGTACCGGCAAAGCCCTCGCGACCTGGCTGCATCTGACGGCGAAGGTGCAACTGCCCCTGGCTTGTCAGCGTTGCCTCGAACCGGTCAGTACCCTCGTCACGGTCGATCGGTGGTTTCGCTTCGCCGCCGACGAAGCCACCGCGGCGGCCGAGGACGAGGAGTCCGAGGAAGACGTGCTGGCCATGCGACGTGATTTCAATCTGCTCGAATTACTTGAGGACGAGTTGCTGATGGCGTTGCCGATCATGCCGTACCATGCGCAGTGCCCCGAGGCTGTCACGATGTCGGCCGCCGATCCGGGCTTTGCGTCAGCCCAGGAAGAACGCGCCAGTCCCTTCGCGGCACTTGAAACCCTGCGCCCGCGCAAGAATTCATCGGTCGACTGAAAACCCGACAATTCTTTCGGAGTGTCACATACGTTATATAATTGCTGGCTTCGCGCGTGTTGCCACAGCAGCCTTTTCGCGCGCCCCTTTGCCAACACATTCGAATTTTTAGGAGCCATCATGGCCGTCCAGCAAAACAAAAAGTCGCCCTCCAAGCGCGGTATGCATCGTTCGCATAACGCACTGAGCACGCCCGGCATCGCCGTCGAGCCAACCACGGGCGAAGTCCATCTGCGTCACCACATCAGCGCAAACGGTTACTACCGTGGCCGCAAGGTGCTCAAGACCAAGACCGAAGCCTAATTCACATTTTCAGGCCAAGGCCCGGGCTACTTGCGTTGTAGCATCGGGCCTTTTTTGATGCACGACGATTCTCATTCCGCCCCTCGGGCGCCCACTGCAATCACCCTGGCTGTCGATTGCATGGGGGGTGACCACGGCCCGCACGTTACGCTGCCGGCATGCCGCGCTTTTCTTGAGCGGCATGAGCAGGCCCATCTGTTGCTCGTCGGCATGCCCGAGGCGCTGGCCGCTTTCTCGCATCCGCGCGCGCGGGTCGTGCCCGCCAGCCAAGTCGTAGGCATGGATGATCCGATCGAGGTGGCGCTGCGCAAAAAAAAGGATTCGTCCATGCGCGTGGCCATCCAGCAGGTCAAGGATGGCGCCGCGCAGGCGGCGGTTTCGGCGGGCAACACGGGCGCGCTGATGGCGATCGCACGATATCTGCTCAAGGCGCTCGATGGCATCAACCGCCCGGCAATCGCCACCCAACTGCCAAACGCCAAGGATGGCGCGACCACGGTGCTGGATCTGGGCGCCAATGTCGATTGCAATGCAGGGGAACTGCTGCAATTCGCAGTGCTTGGCTCCGCCCTGGTTTCGGCCTTGACGGGCGACGAGTCGCCTTCGGTCGGCCTGCTCAACATCGGCGAAGAAGCGATCAAGGGCAGCGAAACCATCAAGAAGGCCGCACAGTTGCTGCGCGCGGCAGCGCAGGCGCAGGATCTGAACTTCTACGGCAACGTCGAAGGCAACGACATCTTCAAGGGCACGACCGATATCGTGGTTTGCGACGGCTTCGTGGGCAATGTCGCCCTCAAATCCGTCGAGGGGGTGGCATCGATGATCGGCGACTTCATGCGCATTGAGTTTTCGCGCAGCCTGTTCAGCAAATTCTCTGCGCTCATCGCCTACCCGGTGCTCAAGACTATCAAGCGCCGCTTCGATCATCGCCGCTATAACGGCGCGGCGCTGCTCGGTTTGCGCGGACTGGTGTTCAAAAGCCACGGCTCGGCCGATGAGCGGGCCTTCGGCTACGCGCTCGATCGCGCTTATGATGCTGTCCACAACAACTTGCTTGATCGTGTTCGAGCCCGCATTGCTCACGCCGCGCCGTTGCTGGCGATGGCAGCGTGTACAGCGGCGCCCGAAGCGGCGGCGCTTGACGTTTGATGACTTCTTATTCACGCATCACCGGCACCGGCAGTTACCTGCCGCCTCGACGGGTGACCAACGCCGATCTGGCCGCTGATTTGGCCACGCGCGGGATCGAGACTTCGGACGAATGGATCGTTGAACGCTCCGGCATTCGGGCGCGCCACTTTGCCGATCCTGCGGCGAGTACCAGCGATCTGGGCGTGCAGGCTGCCTGCCGCGCGCTGGAGGCGGCGGGCCGGCAGGCGTCTGAAGTAGACCTGATCATCGTCGCGACCACGACGCCTGACATGGTGTTCCCTTCGACAGCGGCGATCGTGCAGCACAAGCTGGGCATCGCAGGCTGCCCGGCCTTCGATGTACAGGCGGTATGCAGCGGCTTCGTCTACGCGCTCACCGTCGCCGACGCCATGATCCGCACCGGTACGGCCCGTTGTGCGCTGGTGATCGGGGCGGAAATTTTTTCCCGCATCCTGGACTTCAATGACCGTACCACCTGCGTGCTTTTTGGCGATGGCGCGGGCGCGGTGGTGCTTGAAGCCAGTGCAACGCCCGGCATTCTTGCCACCGATTTGCACGCCGATGGCAAGCACGTCGGCATTTTGTGTGTTCCCGGGCATATTTCGGGCGGACAGATAGTGGGATCGCCGTGGGTCCACATGGACGGGCAGCCCGTCTTCAAACTCGCAGTGCGCGTGCTTGAAGAGGCTGCGCGCGCGGCGCTGGCCAAGGCCGGGCGGCAAGACAGCGACATCGACTGGCTGATCCCGCACCAAGCCAACATCCGCATCATGGAAAGCACGGCTCGCAAGCTCAAGCTGCCGCACGAAAAGCTCATCGCCACGGTTCATGAACACGGCAACACCTCGGCCGCCTCGATTCCGTTGGCGCTCGACACGGCGGTGCGCGGCGGACAGGTCAAATCAGGCGATACCGTCATGCTCGAAGGGGTTGGCGGCGGTTTTACCTGGGGCGCGGTGTTGCTGGATTTTTAACGAGCGGCACGCTCCGTGCAGCGCCCGCTCGGTATGTTTGGAAAACCACCCATGATGAAATCTTTCGCATTTGTTTTCCCCGGACAGGGCTCGCAGGCAGTTGGTATGCTCGACGGCTGGGCCGACCATCCGGCGGTTGTCGAGACCTTGCGTGAAGCTTCCGAGGCTTTGGGCGAAGACGTTGCCAAGCTGATCCGCGAAGGCCCAAAGGAAGTTTTGGCGCTGACCACCAATACCCAGCCGGTGATGCTGGTTGCCGGTGTGGCCGCTTGGCGTGCTTGGCTGGCCGAAGGTGGTGCGAAGCCGGCCGTGGTCGCCGGTCATTCACTGGGCGAATATTCAGCGCTAGTGGCTTCGGGCGTGCTGACGCTCGCCCAGGCCGCGCCGCTGGTGCGCTTTCGCGCGCAAGCGATGCAGCAGGCCGTGCCGGTCGGTGCCGGCGCGATGGCTGCCGTGCTCGGCATGGACGCCGATAAGGTGATTGCCGGCTGCGCCCAGGCCAGCGCCTCTTTCGGCGCCGGCAGCGCCGAGGTGGTGGAAGCCGTCAACTTCAACGATCCGGTGCAGACAGTGATCGCCGGCAGCAAGGCGGCGGTCGATAAGGCCTGCGAATTGCTCAAGGCCGCAGGCGCCAAGCGCGCGTTGCCGCTGCCGGTGTCGGCGCCCTTCCATTCGAGTCTGATGAAGCCGGCGGCTGAGGCACTGCGCGGCCGGCTGGCTCAGGTCGAACTGGCGCCGCCGCAGATCCCGGTGCTCAACAATGTCGACGTCGCGGTCGAAACCGATCCGCAGCGCATTCGTGACGCGCTGGTGCGCCAGGCCGCCGGACCGGTGCGCTGGGTCGAAACGGTGCAGGCGCTGCAGGCGCGCGGCATCGAGGCCGTCATCGAGTGCGGCCCCGGCAAGGTGCTCTCGGGCATGACCAAGCGCATTGCCCCAACGCTGCTGGCGGCCAGCCTTTACGATCCGGCGACACTCGCCGAAACCAAACAACTTCTCGCTTGAAGCTATGAGTACTTCATCGTTTGAAGGGCAAGTGGCCCTGGTTACCGGCGCGACGCGCGGCATCGGCGCGGGCGTCGCGGTCGAGCTTGCGCAGCGCGGACTCAAAGTGATCGGTACCGGCACCAGCGCCGAGGGCGCAGCCCGTATCAGCGCCATGCTGCAAGCTTACGGCGGCAAAGGCGTGGTGCTCGATGTGAACGACGGCCCGGCGGCCGAAGCGGTGGTCGATGCCATCGTCAAGGAATACGGCGCGCTGCATGTGCTCGTCAACAATGCCGGCATCACGCGCGACACGCTGGCGATGCGCATGAAGGACGATGACTGGGACGCAGTGCTCGACACCAATCTCAAGGCCGTGTTCCGGCTCTCGCGTGCCGTGATCCGGCCGATGATGAAGCAGCGCTACGGGCGCATCGTGAGCATTACCAGCGTGGTCGGCGCCTCGGGCAATCCCGGCCAGGCCAACTATGCGGCCGCCAAGGCAGGCGTGGCCGGCATGACCCGCTCGCTCGCTCGTGAACTGGGCAGCCGGGGCATTACGGTCAATTGCGTGGCGCCTGGATTCATCGAAACCGACATGACGACGGCCTTACCCGAAGCGCAGCGGCAGGCGCTGCTATCCCAGGTTCCGCTGGGGCATCTTGGCAAGGTATCCGACGTTGCCTATGCCGTTGCCTACCTGGCTTCATCACAGGCCGGCTATGTGACAGGGCAGGAGCTACACGTCAATGGCGGCATGTACATGTGATGCAAGTCAAAGATTGACGGTACATATTGCAAAAACTCATTAATGGTTACAAAGTCTCAGACACCACTGAATCCATCCCCGCGAATTGCCGGGCCCGGATCGGGAATGGGCTGCAAGGCGCAAAACTCAAGCGTATCCAGCGATAGCGCGAGCATTTGCCACAAAGCAGACCGGCTCGATCCGAGACGCGGCAACCACGCCGGACTTGTCCGGCATACCCTTAACTGAAACCCTATCCTGGTTTTTCCGTCTATCCGGCAGGGCACAAGCCCAACGTGGCCGGATAGAATCACCAGTCCTTTACAACCCTTAGAGGGAAGCAAATGAGCGATATCGAAGCACGTGTCAAGAAAATCATCGCCGAGCAACTCGGCGTGGAGGAGTCCCAGGTCACCAACGAAAAGGCTTTCGTGGCCGATCTCGGTGCCGATTCCTTGGACACGGTTGAACTCGTGATGGCGCTGGAAGATGAATTCGGCATCGAGATTCCAGACGAAGACGCCGAGAAGATCACCACGGTACAAAACGCCGTCGACTACGCCATCCAGCATCAAAAGGCCTGAGACGGCCGCCCGCAAGCCCCGTCCGGTGTGTCAATTTCGTATTGACACGTTGCCGCGCGGGCTTCGCTCCTCCCTGAAAGGTTCGTCGGCATGACCAAACGCCGCGTTGTCGTGACTGGGCTCGGTTGCCTGACTCCCGTCGGGAATACCGTGGCCGAAACCTGGACCAATATCCTGGCTGGACGCTCGGGTATCGGCGCCATCACCGCTTTCGATGCCAGCGCCTTCGCCTGCAAGTTCGCAGGCGAGGTCAAGGGCTTCGATATCACACAGATCATTCCCGAGAAAGAGGCGCGCCACATGGCTCGCTTCATCCATCTGGGACTTGCCGCCGCCGAAGAGGCGGTACGCGACAGCGGCTTGCCCACGGGCGATGCACTTTTGCCCGAAGAGGCAGTGCGTATCGGCTGCAACATTGGCTCGGGCATCGGCGGCCTGCCGACGATCGAGGAGACGTGCGCTGACTACGTCAGCCGCGGCCCCCGCCGCATTTCGCCGTTCTTCGTGCCCTCCTCGATCATCAACATGATCTCCGGCCACGTTTCCATTCGTTATGGTTTCAAGGGCCCGAATATCGGGGTCGTCACGGCCTGCACCAGCGGACTGCACGCGATCGGCCTGTCGGCGCGCATGATCGAATACGGCGATGCCGATGTGATGGTCGCTGGCGGCGCCGAGTCCACCGTCTCGCCGCTGGGTCTCGGGGGCTTTGCGGCCGCGCGGGCGTTGAGTATGCGCAACGATGATCCGGCCACTGCCTCGCGCCCCTGGGACAAGGACCGCGATGGTTTCGTGCTCGGCGAGGGTGCCGGCGTCGTCGTGCTCGAGGAATACGAGCGCGCCAAAGCGCGCGGCGCCAAGATCTATGCCGAGGTCGTGGGCTTCGGCATGTCCGGCGACGCCTACCATATGACCGCCCCCGACGTGGACGGTCCGCGCCGCTCGATGGTCTCGGCATTGGCCAATGCGGGCATCAACGCGGATCAGGTTCAATATCTCAACGCGCACGGAACATCGACGCCGCTGGGTGACCTGAACGAAACCAACGCAATCAAGTTGGCCCTTGGCGATCATGCGAAGAAGGTCGTCGTGAACTCGACCAAGTCGATGACCGGCCACCTGCTTGGAGGCGCCGGCGGGATCGAATCGATATTTACGATCCTTGCGATCTATCATCAGAAGAGTCCGCCGACCATCAACATCTTCAACCAGGATCCGCAATGCGATCTCGATTACTGCGCCAATGTTGCGCGCGACCTGAAGATCGACATTGCGCTCAAGAACAACTTTGGCTTCGGCGGTACCAACGGTACGCTGGCGCTCAAACGTATTTAGGCGTGTGCCGCACCCCGCCTTCGCGCAAGGCGGCCATGCCGGCCATCCGGCGACGGGGAATCTGCTTGAGGAGTTGAATTGACTCGAGGTCCGTCATGTACAACGCCCCATCGGTGAGTTATCCGGTGGAGCGTTCGCGCATGGCGCGCGCGCTTTTCATCTCGATATGGATTCTGGGTGCGGCCGGTGTCACCGGCTGGTGGTTCCAGGCCGCGGCGGGCGCATTCACGCGCGCGCTGGCGCTTAGCCTGCTGGCGGCGGCGGGTCTGGCGGTCTGGCGCGGTATCGCGGCCGATCAAGGAACGCGCGAAATCACCTGGGATGGCCAGGGCTGGACGGTCACCGGCGAGTCCCCGGCAACTCAATGGCGCGGGGCGTTGGCGGATGTCCGGCTCGATTTTCAGGGTTTGATACTGGCGCGGTTCGTCGCACCGGGGAAGCCGGCCCTTTGGCTGTGGCTGGCGCGAGAGACGATGCCGGCGCGCTGGCTTGCATTGCGCCGGGCGCTGTATGCGCCGGTTCGAGATACCGAGGCGACAAACCCGCCCCCCGAAACCGGGACAGCCCCATGAACACGGAGTCGACTTCTCCTGCGCGGGCCCACGGTATTCGCGCGGATGACGTCGATTTCCAACTCGTCCAGCGCACGCTCGCCGGGGACGACAAGGCTTTCGAACTGCTGGTGCTCAAGTACCAGCACCGCATCGAGCGCCTGATTGGGCGCATGGTGCGCGACGTGGACCTGATCGAGGATATTGCCCAGGAAACTTTCATCCGGGCTTTTTGTGCACTGCATCAATTCCGGGGTGAGGCGCAGTTCTACACTTGGCTGTACCGGATCGCGGTCAATACCGCCAAAAAGGCCTTGGTCGAGATCCGGCGCGATCCAACGGTGCTTGAGGCGACGCCGCACGAGATTGACGGTGACGATGAAACTAATCGTCGCGGAAACGAACCAACTACCGATGAGGCGCCGGATACCGTGTTGGCGGCCAAGGAAGTGGCGGCTGCGGTCAATTCCGCCATGGAGGCGTTGACCGCCGAGTTGCGGCAGGCGTTGACCTTGCGCGAAATCGAAGGATTGAGTTACGAAGAGATCGCCGAGGTCATGAGTTGCCCAATCGGAACCGTGCGTTCGCGCATCTTTCGTGCGCGCGAGGCAATTTCGGCACAAGTCAAACCGTTGCTTGACCATCGGTCCGGCAAGCGCTGGTGAGTAGCAGGTGAATACTCATGAATAACTACATCGAGAATGTCCAAGAATATGTGTCCGCGATGGCCGACAGCCAACTCGACGGCGAAACGTTCACCCGAACGGTGGCCGAGCTTGGCGCGCGCGATGAACTGCGAGACACATGGCGCACTTACCATTTGGTCGGCGAAGTGTTGCGCACAGGCCGCCATCATCCCTGCTGTGATCCCGATGCCTTCATGGCTCGTTTGCGCGGGCGTCTGGCGAGCGAATCGGCGGCACGGCCCATGCAGCCGGAGCAGGCGCTGATTGGCGATGCCGGCCCGAAGGTCGAAGCGGCCAACGAGCCGGTGTTTCGCTGGAAGCTCGTGGCGGGCTTGGCTTCAGTCGCGGCTGCGGCCGTGATCGGATGGCACTGGATCGGCGCTGCAAACAGCGCGCTTCCCGGTACGCAACTCCTTGCATTGCCACAGCCCCCGCAATCCCAGCCGGCGGCCATTGCGGTCGACAATCTTTTGCCAGCGCAGAGCGGACAACTGGTACCTGTTACCGCACAAGCGGCACGTGTCATTCCCGTGGGCAGCGACGAAACCTCGGCGGTCATGATGCGCAATTTGCGGCTTGACGCGTTCCTCGAAGCGCACCGGCAGGCGGCCGGTGCGTCGCAGATGCCGGCGAGCTTCTTGCGGGACGCGACTTTTGAGGTATCACCGCGCTGAATCACCGATCTTCTTGACCGATTACCGATTCGATGACGAACTCTCCGATGCAAACCCTGGTACGCGCAGCCGTCTGCGGTGCCGTAGCTTGGGGCGCGGGGCAGATAGCAGCAGCGCAAACACCCGAAACAGCCGCACCCGTGTCCCGCACAACCGCAGCCGTGCCGGCGGTCGAAGCGCCGGCGTCGGATGTGCTCGGATGGCTGCAGCGAATGAACACGGCAGCACGGCAGCGCGCTTACGCCGGAACTTTCGTGGTGTCGGTGCCTGGAGGTAACCTGTCCAGCGCCAAGATCTGGCATGCATGCGAAGGCAATGTCCAGATGGAGCGCGTCGAGGCTTTATCCGGACCGCCACGCTCCATCTTTCGCCGCAATCACGAAATCGTCACTTTCCTGCCCGATCTGCGCATCGTTCGGCGCGGGACGCGCCAAGATACCGATTTCTTTCACAACCTGCCGAATGCGCCGGATTCATCCATCGCCGAGCACTATGGTGTGCAGTTCGTCGGGCGTTCCCGTGTGGCGGGCTTTGAGGCGGACGTGGTCCAACTCATTCCGCGCGACGGGCTGCGTTTCGGTTACCGCGTCTGGAGCGAGCGCAACTCGGGCATGCTGATGAAGCGGCAGACGCTCGACACCGAAGGCCGGGTGGTCGAGCAGGCGGCTTTTTCCGAATTGCAGCTCGATACGCCGATCAAGATGCGCACGCTCATGCAGATGATGCGCAGCGTGGAAGGCTACCGCATCGAAGAATCACAGCTCGCACGCACCAGCGCACAGGCCCAGGGATGGACACTGACCAGTCCGGTGGCTGGATTCAAGCCGGTTGGGAGCTATCTGCAGTCAATCGGCGGCGAGGCTGCGCAACAATCCACCATGCAATGGATTTTCTCGGATGGTCTGGCGTCGGTGTCGTTGTTTGTCGAGCCTTATGATGCGCGGCGCACATCCGATGAAACCTTGTTTGCATTCGGTTCCACCAACACGCTGACACGCCGGATTTCCAGTAAAGATGGAGACTGGTGGTTATCGGCTGTCGGTGAGGTGCCGCCGCAGACGCTGCAGGCGTTTGCCCAGCGGCTGGTGCGCACACATTAGAGCTGGGTTGAACCTGGGTTGAAATCTCACGTGGCTTGGTCTGGCCGGTGTCTGGATAGGCCGATTCTTTTTCTGCGCTTTTCGATGGAAAGAAATCAATGATGTACAAGTTCGAAGGGAAAAGGCTCCGCGCGTATTTATTCGCGGGCCTGTTCGGTGCGGCGGCGGTGCTGGGCTTCGTACCGGTGGACGGGGCGCAGGCGCAAACGCGTGTCTTGCCCGACTTCACCGATCTGGTGGATCAGGTGGGGCCTTCGGTCGTCAACATCCGCACGGTCGAGCGGGTGAACCCGCGCGGCGAGGGTGACATGAGCCCCGAGCTGCAGGAATTCTTTCGGCATTTCTTTGGTCCGCAGCCGGGCGCGCCCAAGGGGCCACGCTTCAACCGCCCGCAGCCACAACAGGAAGAGCGTCCGCGCGGCGTTGCCTCCGGCTTCATCCTCACGCCCGACGGCTACGTGATGACCAATGCGCACGTGGTCGAGGATGCCACGCAGGTATGGGTCACGCTAACCGACAAACGCGAGTTCAAAGCCAAGACCGTCGGCAGCGACAAGCGCACCGACATCGCCATCCTCAAGATCGATGCGACCGGCCTGCCCGCGGTAAAGGTCGGCGACGTGTCCAAGCTGCGCGTCGGCGAATGGGTGATGGCGATCGGTTCGCCCTTCGGCCTCGATAACACGGTGACGGCCGGCATCGTCAGCGCCAAACAGCGTGACACGGGCGACTACCTGCCCTTCATCCAGACCGACGTGGCGATCAACCCCGGTAATTCGGGGGGGCCGCTGATCAACATGCGCGGCGAGGTGGTCGGGATCAACAGCCAGATCTATTCGCGCTCGGGCGGGTTCATGGGGATTTCGTTTTCGATTCCCATCGACGAAGCCATCCGCGTCAGCGACCAGTTGCGCACCACCGGGCATGTCTCGCGCGGCCGCATTGGCGTGCAAATCGATCAGGTGACCAAGGAGGTGGCCGAGTCCATCGGACTGGGCAAGCCGCAGGGTGCGTTGGTGCGCAGCGTGGAGGCCGGCATGCCGGGCGAGAAAGCCGGCATCGAGGCGGGCGACATCATCACCCGCTTCGACGGCAAGCCGATTGACAGGCCCAGTGACCTGCCGCGCCTGGTAGGCAATACCAAGCCCGGCACGAAGACCACCGTGACCGTGTTTCGGCGCGGCAGCACGCGCGATCTGTCGATCACCGTGGTGGAACTGGAGCCCGATCAGCCGGCCCGGCCCACTTCGGAGCGCGAAAGCTCGGGCGGCAAGACTTCCGACATGGTAGCCAAGACTTTGGGATTGGCAGTCAGCGATCTGAGCGAGGCGCAGCGCCGCGAACTCAAGCTGCGCGGCGGTGTCCGCGTCAATGGGGTGTCTGATCTGGCGGCGCGTGCGGGCTTGCGCGAAGGCGATGTCATCGTCGCTCTTGGTAATGCGGAAGTGACCAACGTGCGCGAGTTTGAGGCGCTCGTCGCGAAGATCGACAAATCCAAGCCGGTAAGCGTGCTGTTTCGCCGTGGCGATTGGGCACAATACGCGTTGATTCGTCCGGCGCGCTGACGTTGGATGCAGGCATCAAATAACCCCACTCGGCGCACGGGTATGGGGTTATTTTTGATCTGATCGCGACAGAGAGAAGAAAGTCCCGGAAATTTTTTTCGGCTGGGCTGGAACCCGCTTAATGTCAGTGATCGCTAATTTACCGGATGGCTTGATTACTTTTAATATAAATGAATTTATTCAAAATTCCTTATCTATATAAATGAGCGACCGTTCTTCACTATGCGAGATGGTTCATGACAGTCCACCGGCATTCCACAGATCGCCCACAAGCTATCCCCGAAAAGCACAAAAGAGATTGTGGATAAGTTGTTTATAAGTTTCATGTTGTGGGCTCGCAACGAGCCCTGGAAACAGTTTTGTAGCTGTACGCGCCCCCTGATTTGCCTACAATGAAGTCCCAACTATCGCAGTTGCCATTGCTTGTTGGTTCAGGGCGCGTCTCTTTCAGACGCGCCCTTTTTTCTTGTCCGCAGTGCTCGTATGTATGAGTCAATTCAAGTGATTAAGCGTTTTCGTTGATGAAGCACATCAGAAATTTTTCGATCATCGCGCACATCGATCACGGCAAGTCGACACTTGCCGATCGTCTGATTCAACGCTGTGGCGGCCTGGCCGAACGCGAGATGGAGGCGCAGGTACTCGATTCGATGGATATCGAGCGCGAGCGTGGGATAACCATCAAGGCACAGACTGCCGCACTGCAGTACCGGGCGCTCGATGGACAGGTCTACAACCTCAATCTCATCGACACGCCGGGGCACGTCGATTTTTCTTACGAGGTATCGCGCTCGCTGTCGGCGTGCGAAGGCGCGTTGCTCGTCGTCGATGCGAGCCAAGGCGTCGAAGCG
>Ga0209628_10000347_pt1 | contig 27916 bp, 22 predicted proteins | sample TergutCu122P4_FD_187285 | JGI IMG/M metagenome (GOLD analysis project Ga0209628, IMG submission 187285) | Cubitermes ugandensis P4 segment gut microbial communities from Kakamega Forest, Kenya - Cu122 P4 (SPAdes) (version 2) | ecosystem: Host-associated > Arthropoda: Insects > Digestive system...
TATTTGTTTTTATTTTTTTCCGATATGGTTCGGGGGTAGTTATGGGTTCATAGATAATATTTTGGTTAATAAATCAAGGGCGAAAGTAGAAAAAAAATAATTAAAAAGAGTATGGGGTATGATTTTTTTGTTTGTAAAAAGCAACCTCCTTCACTGCCCTATTCGGCTGATAGGCTGTTAATAGGGGTTTTTAATGATTTTGTCCTTGCTGCGTACCTGGTAATGAGTAGCTGTTGAAAGTTTTTACTATTTTTGTGGCGGTTCATTGTAGAAGTGGATATTTTAGGAACCTCCTCAAAAGTCCACCAAACTTAAGATTATTAGCATGAAAGTCTGCAATATAATTAATCAATCCTGTAATCCGTTACCTTTTTACAGCACAGAACACTCTGCCGGGATGGACTTGTGCGCTTTTCTTTCAGAGCCGATGATTTTACAGCCCCTGATGCGTGCATTGGTCCCTACGGGATTATTTATTGAGATAGCCGAGGGCTATGAGGCACAAGTGCGCCCAAGGAGTGGATTGGCTATAAAAAACGGCATTACCGTTCTTAATTCTCCCGGAACTATTGATGCCGACTATCGCGGAGAAGTAAAAGTAATTCTGATAAATTTGTCTAATGAGCCGTTTACCATACAAAACGGAGATAGAATTGCACAGATGGTCGTTGCCAAATATGAAAAGATTGCATGGAATCCGGTAGAACAATTATCTGATACGAGACGTGGCGGGGGAGGTTTTGGTAGTAGCGGTATCTAATATTAATATCATATCTTTCGCTGCTAATCCGCACCAAACTCCCAAACATTTTTCACCTGTATTACAATTGATATTGGAAATAATTGGGGTGGGAGTCATGAATGGGTTTTGTCCGAATGTCAATTCACCATTTGCGCTCTGCCAAAAACGATAAGCCGATTCATCCAGTAGCGCATATTTCAGATACACCGTATCTCCCATCCTATAGCTACTCCGTAAGTAACGACGGCGTTCCTGATCACTCATTTCAGGCATAAAAATAGTAGAAGGCGCCCCTCTGATAATTTCATAGTTAAAAGCCTGTCCTTTAAACGGCGAATTATCAAATGCCGATGGGATGGTTGTAATCCATAATCTATCTTGAAATTCTTTACAATGAATCTTTACTTTAAACTGGTAATAATTGGCACTTTGGCCGTTATCATGCATGGCGATGCGCAGATTGGCTACAGAATCAATTTCAGTATGCCCAAAGCGAGGGACAAAGAAAGCGCTATCCAAATTGAAAGTTTCTAATATTTTTGTTTCTGAAGTATACACTTTTCCATTCCACTCAATTTTCAAAGTATATGAAGTATTTCGTTCTCCCTTAAAGCCGGTTCCCTTATAGGCAAATAACAAAGGCATCTCCGGATCGGGGATTCGATTCATAAAAAGTTCCTGGGTTTCTCCCTTGCCTGATATAACAAAAACCTTAGCATTTCTAATTACAATGGAATCTATTAAATATTGTAATGACATCGTTGAAAAATAGGGGGCACTCCGATATAAAGAGACTGTGGGATATTGATCATTTTCAATATAACCCTCCACTACAATTTTATTATAATATTCCGGAATTTTGACCTCAATTTCCGTTTGACAGGAGAGGAACAAAGTCAATATAATAAATAAGGGAAAAGTATACTTCATAGAGGATAAAGCCAGATTAATTACGTGATAATATTTACGCCATAACCATTTCTTTAATTACTTCACATCCTAACTTTTCATTAATTTTAGCAATAATTTGGCTACGATTGTTGAGAACCTCAAACCGGAGTGCCGCATTAGGTATAGTAACATAAAGGATCCCCTTTTTAACCGTTATTTTTAGAGTTTGTTTAGCAATAAAGCTGCCTACAGTTTCATTCCATAACTTTACGGCTTGCTGTTCTAAAAATAAAGGAAGTTTCCCGTTTTTAGCAAGGAAATGCTGAATAATATTTGTGATAGATTGCCCTTTCATTATTATAGAATAAGTAAATTACAATAACCAAAAACGTCAATCTTTATTATAATATTAATCCAACCTTTACGCCTTTCCCCCCGTATTTCCTAAAATAGGAATTACTTCTTGCTGGTTATCTACAATTTTGCCGTTTTTTTGTTCAAATTTTTGCACATTATCCTGCAATGCAAACAATAATCGTTTAACATTTTGAGGAGTTAATATGATTCTAGAGCGTACTGTTCCTTTGGGTAGCCCGGGCATAAGCGACACAAAATCCAAAATAAATTCGGCATGTGAATGGGTAATGATGGCTAAGTTTGAATATACGCCTTGCGCAATATCATCGCTTAAGTGAATGTCTATTTTTTGTTCTTGTTGTTGCATGATTTTACATTTTAGATGCCACTAATTTTTCATATTCTTCTTTAGAACTTACCTGGATATGTTGATATTCGTTCAGTCCTGTTCCTGCCGGAATAAGGTGTCCTACGATTACATTTTCTTTCATACCGGCTAATGTATCGGTTTTAGCACTAATTGCCGCATCGGTTAAAACTTTTGTAGTTTCCTGGAAGGATGCAGCAGAGATAAAGCTTCGGGTTTGGAGAGAGGCGCGCGTTATTCCTTGTAAAATAGGGCGTCCCGTAGCAGGACGAGCATCCCGTACTTCAACTAACTTTAAATCTTTACGTTTCAATATGGAGTTTTCGTCTCGCAAGCGTTTAGCATTAATAATTTGTCCTTTATGAAATTCCGTAGAATCACCCTCGTCAACCACTACTTTCTTTTCCCAAATTATATCATTTTCTTCTTGAAAATCGATTTTATTTACCAATTCTCCTTGTAGGAATTTCGTATCACCCGGGTCATCGATCTCCATTTTTCGCATCATTTGGCGAACGATGACTTCAAAATGCTTGTCGTTAATTTTTACACCCTGTAAGCGATAAACTTCTTGAATTTCATTTACAATATATTCCTGCACTTTCATAGGGCCTTTGATATTTAAAATATCTGCAGGAGTGAGAACGCCTTCCGACAGGGGTGTTCCAGCTTTTACAAAATCGTTTTCCTGTACTAAAATCTGTTTAGATGTAGGAATGAGATAGGATTTTTCTTCGTCGGTTTTTGAAATTACTTTAATAGACCTGTTTCCTCTTTTCAATTTTTTATCAAATTGAACGATTCCGTCAATTTCTGCTACGATGGCAGGGTCTGAAGGATTTCGTGCTTCAAACAGTTCCGTTACACGTGGAAGTCCGCCCGTAATGTCTCCAGATTTTCCAAAGGCGCGCGGTATCTTCACAAGAGTTTCACCTGAATCAATTTTTTGTCCAATCTCCACAGATAAACGTGCTCCTACCGGAATATCAAAAGTTTTAACTAATTCTCCATTATCATCTAATATTAAAATAGCTGGGTTTCTCACTTTCAGGCGGCTGTCAACTATAACCTTATCTCGGATATTGGTTTGCTCATCAATTTCTACCCTATAGGTAATTCCTTCTATAATATCTTGAAAGTCAACAGTTCCTGATACATCAGAAAGAATTAGTGCATTAAACGGGTCCCAGTCGGCAATTAAATCTCCTTTTTTCACATGGTCGCCATGTTTATAATACAAATTTGAGGCATATGGAATATTTGCAGAAGAGAGCGCTACACCTGTTTTCAGGTCAATAATCTTCATTTCTGCGGAACGACCGATAACAATAAAATAAGGATTTCCTTTTTCATCAATTTTATCTAAGCAGCGAAGTTCGTCAATACTGAGTACCCCATCATATTTGGCTTCTATTTTACTATTTGCTGCAATATTACCGGCCACACCACCTACGTGGAAAGTACGAAGTGTCAGCTGTGTACCTGGTTCGCCAATAGACTGAGCGGCAATAATACCTACTGCTTCTCCTAATTGCACCATTTTTCCGGTAGCCAGATTTCTTCCATAGCATTTTTGACAGACGCCCACTTTAGCCTCGCAAGTAGGAACCGAACGGATTTCTACTTCTTCAATAGGAGAGTCGGCGATTTTACGGCAATACTCTTCGTTTAATTCTTCTCCTGCTTTCACAATAATTTCACCGGTAAGCGGATTATAAACATCGTGGAGGGTAACACGGCCTAATAATCTATCGGCTAATGTTTCCACAATTTCTTCATTTTTTTTCAAAGCGCTGATTACCATACCGCGTAAAGTACCACAGTCTTCTTCCGTAATAATAACATCATGAGAAACGTCTACGAGGCGTCGGGTTAAATATCCGGCGTCAGCAGTTTTTAATGCAGTGTCTGCCAAACCTTTACGAGCTCCGTGCGTTGAAATGAAGTACTCTAATACGGAGAGACCTTCTTTGAAATTGGACAAGATGGGATTTTCAATAATCTCACCGCCGCCGGCACTTGCTTTTGTTGGTTTTGCCATTAATCCACGCATACCGGAAAGCTGACGTACCTGCTCTGATGATCCGCGGGCGCCCGAGTGACGCATCATGTGTACAGGATTAAATCCCTGTCTGTCCTCTTCTATTTGTTTTAATAACAGATCATTCAAACGGCGAGTAGTATTCGACCATATATCCACCACCTGATTATAGCGTTCATTATTTGTAATCCATCCCATATTATAATTTGTGGTAATCTCTTCAATTTTAGCATTTGATTCTGCTATTAAGGCCGCTTTTTCTTTGGGTATAATTACGTCGCCAATATTAAAAGAAAGTCCTCCTTCAAATGCCATACGGAAGCCTAAGTCCATAATATCATCCAGGAATTTTGCAGTTTTAGCATTTCCTGCTTTAATCAATACTTCTCCAATAATATCGCGCAACGATTTTTTAGTTAACAATTCATTTACAAAACCATATTCCTGGGGTACCACTTGATTAAAAATTACTCTACCCACTGTTGTTTTAATACGAACCATTTTTCCATCCCCGTTTAAATTTACCCTACACTCGATTATGGCATTCAAATGGACGTGTTTTTCATTGTATGCAATAATTACTTCTTCGGGAGAATAGAAGATTTTTCCTTCGCCCAATACAGGGGCTCCTGGGGTAGAGTGCAGTTCTTTAGTAATATAATAGAGCCCAAGCACCATGTCTTGCGATGGTACGGTTACCGGTGCTCCGTTGGCCGGGTTTAAAATATTATGGGAAGCCAGCATTAACATTTGCGCTTCCAAAATAGCGGCATTACCGAGCGGAACATGCACTGCCATTTGGTCACCGTCAAAGTCTGCGTTGAACGCTGTGCAAGTTAGCGGGTGCAGACGAATGGCTTTCCCTTCCACCAAACGTGGCTGAAATGCCTGTATCCCCAGTCGGTGCAAAGTAGGTGCACGATTTAATAATACAGGATGCCCTTTCATTATATTTTCCAGGACTTCCCATACTATCGGTTCTTTTCTATCCACAATTTTTTTAGCAGATTTGACCGTTTTTACCAACCCTCTTTCTAATAATTTACGAATAATAAAAGGTTTAAATAGTTCGGCTGCCATATCTTTAGGTATACCACATTCATTTAATTGCAGTTCCGGACCAACAACGATTACGGAACGTCCGGAATAATCCACCCGTTTTCCCAGCAAATTTTGACGGAAGCGTCCTTGTTTTCCTTTTAAGCTGTCGGACAATGATTTTAGAGCGCGGTTGGATTCCGTTTTAACAGCATTGGTTTTTTTCGAGTTGTCAAATAATGAATCCACTGCTTCCTGCAACATACGTTTTTCATTACGCATGATGACATCCGGCGCTTTAATCTCTATCAATCTTTTTAAGCGGTTGTTGCGAATAATTACGCGGCGATACAAATCGTTCAAATCGGAGGTAGCAAAACGACCACCATCGAGCGGTACTAAGGGGCGTAGTTCCGGCGGAATAACAGGGATAATCTTCAATATCATCCATTCCGGTTTATTTACTGTACGTTTTCTGCCATCACGAAAGGCTTCAAAAACATGTAATCTTTTAAGGGTTTCCTGTTTTCTTTGCTGAGATGTTTCGTTATTTGCCTTATCCCTTAAATAAAAGGATTCTGCATCTAAATCTATGCTAACCAACAGATCGTAAATACCTTCCGCACCCATTTTGGCGATAAACTTTCGGGGATCAGTTTCTTCTAACAGTTTATTGTCGGCCGGCAGGTTTTCTGTAATATTAAAATATTCATCTTCCGTTAATAAAGTAAGTTTTTTAACGGTATCCGATTCTGCAACTCCGGGCTGTACCACAATATATCTTTCGTAGTAAATTACCGAATCTATTTGTTTTGCTGAAAGCCCCAGCAGGGCAGCAATTTTGTTGGGTAAAGATTTAAAAAACCAAATATGTGCCACCGGCACTACCAGTTGAATGTGTCCCAACCGTTCTCTGCGAACTTTTCGTTCAGTGATTTCCACACCGCAGCGGTCACATACAATTCCTTTATATCTAATTCTCTTATATTTTCCGCAGTGGCATTCCCAATCTTTTACCGGGCCAAAAATCTTTTCACAAAACAGCCCTTCTCGTTCCGGTTTATAAGTTCTGTAATTAATGGTTTCCGGTTTTAACACTTCGCCGTGTGATTGTTCTAAAATAGTTTCCGGAGATGCCAGACTAATGGTGATTTTCGAAAAATCTTTTCTTGTGTTTGTATCTTTTTTTATTGCCATTATTATATAGTGATTAATGGTTAATGATTAGTGGTTAGTGATTAATCAAACTTAATATCCAACGCCAATCCCCGCAGTTCGTTTACCAGTACGTTGAACGATTCGGGTAGTCCTGCTGTGGGCAAGTTGTCGCCTTTTACAATGGCTTCGTAAGTTTTGGCTCTGCCTGTTACGTCATCAGATTTCACGGTAAGTATCTCTTGCAGGATATTGGCGGCGCCGAATGCTTCAATAGCCCAAACTTCCATTTCTCCAAATCGTTGTCCACCAAATTGCGCTTTTCCGCCCAGCGGTTGCTGTGTTATGAGAGAATAAGGGCCAATGGAGCGGGCGTGCATTTTGTCGTCAACCATGTGGTGCAGTTTAATCATGTAAATATATCCTGCGGTTACTTTCTGGTGGAATTTTTCGCCTGTTTCGCCGTCATACAATTGCACGTTTCCATTTACGGGGAGGTTGGCTTTTTGCATCAATTCATTGATTTGCTCTATGGAAGCGCCATCGAAAATAGGTGTTGCGAACTTCATTCCAAGTGTTTTTCCGGCCCATCCCAATACAGTTTCGTAAATTTGTCCTAAATTCATACGGGAAGGCACTCCCAATGGGTTCAACACAATATCAACGGGGGTTCCGTCTTCTAAGAAAGGCATATCTTCTTCGCGTACAATTTTTGCAACGATTCCTTTGTTTCCATGGCGGCCGGCCATTTTGTCTCCTACCTTAAGTTTGCGTTTTTCTGCAATATAAACCTTGGCCATTTGTACAATACCGCTGGGAAGTTCACTCCCGATAGTAGCGTCAAATTTTTCACGTGTTTCCAAAGAATAATAGTAGCGCTCTTTGGCCAAATAGTTTCGGATTGTATCAGCAACCATTTGATTTACTTTTCCATCATTGGTCCACTTGGAAACGCTGATGGTCATATAATTTACTGCGCTAAGTACTTTTTGTGAAAATTTTCCACCTTTTGAAATGATTACATTTTTCATGTTATCATACACATTATGTGAAATTTTCCCATCTAATATTTTGTATAGTTTGGCAATGAGTTCTTCTCTCAGGTCGTTTTTTATTTTAGCATATTTAGCTTCAATTTCAGAAACGAGGTCTTTATCACGCGTTCTTGTTTTTCTATCTTTAACTAATCGAGACATAGATTTTGCGCCTATCACCACCCCTTTCATAGAAGGAGGTGCTTTTAGAGAAGCATCTTTTACGTCTCCGGCTTTATCTCCGAAAATAGCGCGTAATAATTTTTCTTCCGGAGTAGGATAAGATTCTCCTTTGGGGGTAATCTTTCCTATCAAAATATCTCCTTCTTTTACTTCGGCGCCTACACGTATTAAGCCGTCTTCCGTCAAATCTTTCGTTGCTTCGGAAGAAACGTTGGGAATATCGTTGGTTAGTTCCTCAATACCCCGTTTTGTATCACGCACTTCCAGTGTAAATTCCTCAATATGAATGGAAGTAAAAATATCTTCTTTTACTACTTTTTCGGAAATTACAATGGCATCTTCAAAATTGTATCCTTTCCAGGGCATGAAGGCTACCATCATATTTCTTCCCAGTGCCAATTCTCCGCCTTTAGTAGCATAACCTTCCGTAATTACATCTCCTTTATATACTTTTTGCCCTTTTTTTACAATTGGTTTAATATTGATACAAGAGTTTTGATTGGTTCTTTTAAATTTAGGCAATTCATATTCTTTAATATTAGAATCAAAACTAGTAAGTTTTTCCGTTTCCGTATAATCGTAATTAATTCTGATTCTTTCACCGTCCACATATTCTACTATACCTGTACCTTCCGCACGAATTTGCGATCGGGAGTCAAGCGCTACTTGTTTTTCCAGTCCTGTCCCAACGATAGGAACTTCCGGATTCAGGAGCGGCACTGCCTGGCGCATCATGTTTGAGCCCATTAAAGCGCGGTTGGCGTCATCATTTTCCAGAAATGGAATTAATGAGGCTGCTATGGATGCTATTTGGTTTGGTGCAATGTCAATTAAGTCCACTTGTTCTTTAGAAACAATAGGGTAATCGGCCAATTGGCGGGCTTTTACTTTATCTTCCAATACTCCTTTATCGCTAATATTGGTTTTTGCCTGGGCAATCACTTTATTTTCTTCTTCTTCGGCGCTTAAATAAACAGGTGGGTCATTTGCCTGGATAACTCCTCCTACTATTTTTTTATAAGGAGTTTCGATAAATCCAAGATTATTAATTCTGGCAAAGACGCAAAGCGAAGATATCAGTCCGATATTGGGTCCTTCCGGAGTTTCAATGGTACATAAACGGCCATAGTGCGTATAGTGCACGTCGCGCACTTCAAATCCTGCTCTTTCTCTCGACAATCCACCCGGTCCCAGGGCTGAGATTCTTCTTTTATGCGTAATCTCCGAAAGAGGATTCGTTTGATCCATAAATTGGGACAATTGGTTGGTTCCGAAGAAAGAATTGATAACGGAAGAAAGTGTTTTGGAATTAATCAAATCTCCGGGGGTAAACACTTCGTTATCCCGCACATTCATTTTTTCGCGGATAGTTCTTGCCATACGCGCCAACCCCAGGCCAAACTGGTTATATAGTTGTTCTCCCACCGTTCTTACACGGCGATTGCTCAAATGGTCAATATCATCTACTTCCGTTTTCGAGTTGATTAATTGTACTAAGTGGCTGATAATAGAAATAATATCTTCTTTCGTTAAAATTCTTGTATCAATAGGAATATTCAATCCTAATTTTTTATTGATACGATACCTGCCTACCTCGCCCAAGTCGTATCTTTTATCGGAGAAAAACAGTTTTTCTAAGGCAGTTCTTGCAGCTTCTTCATCGGGAGGCGCCGTATTACGGAGTTGTAAATATATATATTCTAATGCCTGTTTTTCAGAATTAGCCGTGTCTTTCTGTAAAGTATTAAAAATAATGGAATAGTCGGTTTTGTTATCATCTTCATTATGGAATAATACCGTTTTAATATTGGCATCCAAAATCATCTGGATATGTTTGTCTTCAAGTATAGTTTCTCTATCAATAATAAGTTCTGTCCTTTCAATATTTACTACTTCTCCGGTTTCACCATCTACAAAGTCTTCTGTACGAACTTTCATTACACGGGCGGCTAACTTTCTTCCAATACATTTTTTAAGATTTACTTTAGTTACTTTTACTTCTTCTGCAATATTAAAAATATCTAAAATATCCTTATCTGTTTCATAACCGATGGCTCTTAACAAAGTAGTTACCGGTAATTTTTTCTTTCTGTCGATGTAAGCATACATTACATTATTAATGTCTGTAGTAAACTCCATCCAAGAGCCTTTGAAAGGAATAATACGAGCCGAGTATAATTGAGAACCGTTATTATGATAGGAGGAGCCGAAAAATACTCCGGGAGATCGGTGTAATTGGGATACCACTACACGTTCAGCTCCATTAATAATAAATGTTCCTCTTGGGGTCATGTAAGGAACCATTCCCAAATATACATCTTGAATAACTGTTTCAAAATCCTCATGTTCAATATCGTTACATGAAAGTTTAAGTTTAACTTTAAGCGGAACGCTGTAGGTTAATCCTCTTTCCAAACACTCATCGGTTGAATAACGGGGTGCTTCCAGGTAATAATCCAAAAACTCCAATAGAAAACTATTTCTGGCATCTACAATAGGGAAATTCTCAAGAAATACACGGTACAGTCCTTCTTGGTTTCTTTTTTCCGCATCGGTATCTAATTGAAAGAACTCTTGAAATGATTTTACCTGTATATCCAAAAAGTCGGGATATTCCACTTGTTTTGTGGCAGCAAAACTGAATCTTTGATTGTTTTTTGTCATCAAGGGATAATTTTTTTGTTAATGAATAAAGAACAAATTAGTATTTAAGGAGTTAATTTTTTGTACGCAAGTAAAACGATTAAAACACAATAAGTACAATACTCCCGATTTTATGGGAGTATGTACTTATTTGTATATTAGAAAGGAACTATTTCACTTCAACTTCAGCTCCGGCGTCTTCTAATGATTTTCTTAATCCTTCTGCTTCATCTTTTGAAACGGCTTCTTTAACCGGTTTTGGAGCAGCGTCCACTAATTCTTTAGCTTCCTTAAGTCCGAGGCTGGTTAGTTCTTTCACTAATTTTACAACCGCTAATTTATTAGGGCCTGCGGCTTTAAGAATCACGTCGAATTGTGTTTTTTCTTCCACTTCTTCTACTGCTGCTGCAACGGGACCTGCTGCTACTGCTACTGCTGCAGCGGCGGGTTCAATACCGTACTCTTCTTTTAAAATTTTAGCTAACTCGTTAACTTCTTTAACTGTAAGATTAACTAATTCTTCTGCGAATTTTTTCAAATCTGCCATAATATTTTTTTTAATGATTAATGATTAATGTTTAATGTTTAATGTTTTTTGAATTTTTAATAAATTATTTTTCGGAAAGTGTTTTCACAATTCCAGCAAGTTTTCCGCCACCCGATTGAAGCGCCGAAATAACATTGCGTGCAGGAGATTGTAATAATCCCACAAGGTCTCCGATAAGTTCTTCTCTGGATTTGATGGCACAGAGAAAATCCAATAGTTCATCACCAAAATAGGTACACTCTTCAATAAATGCTGCTTTTACCAAAGGTTTTTTGTTTTTTACACGAAACTCCTTGATTAATTTTGCAGGTGCATTTCCTGTATCGGAAAGCATAATAGAAGAAACACCTTTTAAGGCGGGGTAGATATCCGAATAATCGACGGAGGATTGCTCCATAGCACGTTTTAAAAGTGTATTTTTTACCACTTTCAACTTAATGTTTCTACGGTAACACTGTCTTCTCAATTGATTAACGGTTTCAACATTAAAACCGGAAATATCGGTAATGTAGACATGAGGGTAATCAGCTAAATCTTTTGCGATTGTGCTAATAATGAGACTTTTTTCTTCTTGTTTCATACTTTTTAATTTAGCTTAACAGATTAGGAGACTGATTTTACATCAACTTGGATTCCCGGGCTCATGGTACTGGACAAATAGATACTTTTAATGTAAGTACCCTTAGCAGTGGTAGGTTTAAGTTTTATGATGGTTGTCATCATTTCTTTCACATTTTCCACAAGTTTTTCGGAGGGGAAGTTTACTTTTCCGATTCCGGAGTGAATAATACCGTATTTATCAACTTTAAAGTCAATTTTTCCGGCTTTAACATCAGCAACAGCCTTACCGATATCCATTGTAACGGTACCGGCTTTTGGGTTCGGCATGAGCCCTCTGGGGCCTAATACTTTACCAAGTGCTCCGATTTTAGGCATGACGCTGGGCATAGTAATGATAACATCAACATCAGTCCACCCTTTTTTAATTTTTTCAACGTAGTCATCTAATCCTACGTAGTCGGCGCCTGCAGCTTGTGCTTCATCTTCTTTATCCGGCGTACAAAGTACGAGAACTCTTGTAACTTTTCCTGTTCCGTGGGGAAGTGTTACGATACCACGCACCATTTGGTTGGCTTTTCTTGGGTCTACGCCCAAGCGAACGTCAATATCAAACGATGCATCAAATTTGGTATAAGTGATATTTTTTACTAACTCCACGGCTTCATTCAAAGCATACATTTTCGTTTTATCGAATTTGGCAAGAGCTTCTTTGCGTTTTTTAGATATTTTTGCCATGTTGATTTTGTTATTACTTAATGATTAATTTTGTTCAAAAGGATTTACACCACCTTCTACGGTAATACCCATACTTCTTGCGGTTCCTGCAACCATGTTCATCGCAGATTCTACTGTAAAACAGTTTAAGTCTGTCATTTTTAATTCAGCGATGGTGCGAACATGATCCCATGTTACGTTAGCCACTTTATTTCTGTTTGGTTCCTTTGAACCTTTTTGAATTTTAGTGACTTCCATTAATTGAACAGGTACCGGAGGAGTTTTGGTAATAAAGTCAAACGACTTATCTTTGTAAACAGTAATGACTACGGGAACTACTTTTCCTGCTTGTTCTTGCGTACGGGCATTAAACTGTTTGCAAAATTCCATAATATTCACCCCTTTGGCACCTAATGCAGGCCCCACGGGGGGAGATGGATTGGCAGCGCCTCCTTTGATTTGTAACTTAATTAGTGCAGCTACTTCTTTTGCCATTGGTTTGTTTTTAATTGTTTGTAACTAATTGACGTTGATATTATACCTTTTCAACTTGCATAAAACTTAATTCGAGAGGCGTTTTACGTCCGAAAATTTTCACCATAACTTTCAGTTTCTTTTTTTCGGTATTCACTTCTTCAATGATACCTGTAAAAGTGTTGAAAGGTCCGTCAATCACTTTGATTTCTTCGCCTACAATGTAAGGAGTAGCATAAATAGCGTCTTGTTCCAGCAATTCATCTACTTTTCCCAACATTCGGGTAACTTCAACGGGGCGTAATGGAATAGGGTCATCAAGCTTACGTTTACAACCTACGAATCCAAGTACACCCGGAACGCTGAGCAGCGTGTGTTTCACGTCTTTTGTCATAACCGCTTCAACGAAAACGTATCCGGGAAAGAAATTACGTTCTTTACTCACTTTTTTACCGTTGCGAATTTGGTAAATTTTTTCTGTAGGTATGAGTATTCTCGTTACCAAATCTTTAATATAAAGAGAAGATTGAATTTCGTTTTCAATACTCGTCTTTAGTTTTTTTTCAGTTCCGGTAACGGCACGAATCACATACCACTTTTTTTCAATTTCTGCCATACTCAAAGTGTATTGGGTAAAAAATACCAACTAAAGATGAAAAACTACATAGCAGGGAATAAAACATGCATGCCTGCATTAAGCATAATGTCTATCAAAAATACTATGGCTACAAGTATGAGGGAAGCAATAGACACTACGATAACACTATTTTGAAGGTCTTTTCCTGAAGGCCAAGTTACTTTATGAACCAATTCATCGTAAGTTTCCTTAAAATAATTCACTACTTTTTTCATTTTTCAACTTATTTTTTTTTATTATAATTCAATTTTTAGAGCTGGTTTTGAGTATAATTTAGAAATAAAACCATGCAACTCTTACCAAACTTCATTTCATACATCATACCCCAATTGTTGTTAAATATATTGATAAAAAGTATGTTATAATTATTACTGCGAACCAAATCTCTATTTGTATGCATACTTTTTTTGGGTCGGCAAATTTAGTTAAAAATTAATACAAAAAGTGTAGAAAAATATTTTTTAGAAAAAACAAACAATTTATTGCTTTTTCCAAATTTCGGTTTTAGAAAATCCGTATTTTGAACCGGTAACCGAAATGGTTCCATCGCCATTTACTTTTATCTTAAATTTTACTTCATCCCCTTCTACCGGACGGTAAGCCTTGCCGTCAATATAGCTTCCTTCTCCATCATATTTTAAACCGGTGATGTTTACTAAACCTATAAGTGCTCTGTTTCGCAACGATTTATCAGGATTTTTGACATCTTTCTTCGGTTTTCCGGCTTCATCATTAGGATCCTTCAACCAAACAATTTTACCTGAATAGGTATCTCCCGACTTGAAAAATTCAATTTTTGATTTTCCGTCAGCTTTTAAATAAGTGCCTAAAATGGCATTACTGCTTTGACCATACACAAAAATTACGCAAAAAACAGATAATAGCAGGTAAAAAATTCTTTTCATAAATAGAAATCCTAAAAATTTGGGGACAAAAATATATATTTTCCAATATATCTCTCCAAAAAAATAGCGTTTCTATAAAATTAACATTTATTAACAATTTTATTTTACTTATAATCAATTGTATAAAAATTTAATTAACTTTCTTTAACGAAAGGTATGCAAAAAGGAATAATTTCGCCCTAAATTTTAAACTCTATTTCTTATGAAAAAAATTCAACTTTCGTTAACTATTTTGTGCCTTGCAGTTTCTCTTTCCGGCACTTTAAAAGCGCAAACCACTCCTGTGTATCAACTGCAAAATGGAGGTTTTGAAGCGCCGTTTTATCAAGAAACTTCAAACTCCGGCAGTGTGGTGCCACCGGGGTTTAATTCTTTTTACAGCGCATCAGGCAGTTTGGCCGGACTTGGAGCAGCACAACGCTGTGCTTCTTCTACAGATGTTCGCCCGGGCTCAACAGGAACTCAATCTGTCAGGTTATATTCAACGTCAGTTTTGGGAATTCGCGCTAATGGAAACGTTACTACCGGAAGAATCAATGCAGGAAGTACATCAGCAACCAATGTTGATAATTATAATTATACCGACTATACTCCTACTACCGCATATACACCCGCCAATCCGCCCAAATTCACGCAACAAATCACAGGAACTCCCGATTCTTTGAGATTTTGGGCTAAATATGCGCCCGGCTCAAACAACACTACCGACAAAGCCAGAATAAGAATATATGTGCACGGAACAGGAGAATGTAGAGATGCGCCGGTTTATCCGACAGGAAAGTTTGAAACAGACTATTATTATGGAAAAGCCATGGAAGAGTTTACTAAGGGAAACGGCGGCTGGAACTGTTATCAGGTGCCTTTTGAATATACGGGAACCAATACGCAAAAAAATGATAATGGAAACTATTATGTATTATTATCCATGACCACCAATGCCACACCCGGCGGAGGCTCAGGCAATGCCGACCAGGTTTGGTTTGACGATATTGAGCTTATCTATTCTGCTTGGCTCTCCGATTTGAGAATCAATGGAGTTACTATTGAAGGATTTATGAAAGGATTGTTAACTTATGGAGGACCTAAACCTACCGGAACGCCCGGAAATTATCAGTTTCCGCTCCAACCGTCCGACTTCTCATGGACCACGGAAGTCAGCGATGTAAAAAGTGTAATAGTGAGTAATGTACCCGGACCAGCCGGTGATGCCGACGGAGGCTATACCTCTATCTTGATAACGGCGGAAGACGGCATTACTCAAAAAGAATACAGAGTATATTATTTTGTAAGCCTTTCCAACAACAATACGATTGCAGCATTAGGCTACACACTGGATGGCGTAAACTCTATTCCGGTACTGGGATTTACCTCTTCTCAATTGAATCACTCGGTAACCTTATCCGACCCCGAAGAGGTAAGAGTTCCGCAAATTAGAGAGGAAGATGTTGTATTATCCCACCCCGGAGCCACCATCTACCAGATTAACCAGATTACAAGCCTGCCGAGCGGAGGAGCAACGGCGGTGGCCGGCGTAATTGTGCGTGCCGAAAATTATACCTTAAAAACGTATACGCTAAGTTTTTCAAAACCCATCTCCTCCAATTCAAAATTAAACTGGATTAAAGTAGGAGGAACAGATATTGCAGGTTTTTCTCCTACTATATTGGAATATAATTATGACCTTACGGGATGCACATCCACGCTTCCAACCGTTACTTATGAAAAGACAAGTGCTTATGCCAATGTGAGTTATACGCCGGCAACTTTAACCAACCTGACGGCAACCCTTACGGTTACGGCAGAAGACAACTCGCAAACCACCTATAAAATTAATTTTGTTCTTAAAAACAACAATACTAATATTACGCAGTTTAGATACGGCACCGGCACCACCAACCAAATTACTACCCAAACAGGAGTATTTGTATATGTAAGCGCTTATTCCTTTACAGCGGCTCCCAGTCTACTAACCCCCACTTTAGGATGTACGGGTGCAACTTACACCAGAACACCTGCCGCTAATGTATTTTATCCCGATACCAATTACTTCTATGTAACGGCGCAAGATGGCATGACCATGCAAACTTACAAAGTGGTTATTAAAAATACCAACTGCTTTCTGGCAACCGGAAACAATTCCGCTTTAAGATATAATTACAACGGACTGACCAATCAAAATACCAACATTAATATTACTACTACCAATAACGGGAATCTCAATCCTGTAACCACTTCGGTAGTAACTTTACCGGTGGGACCTAACGTGCCTCCGGAACTTGTAGTTTACGGATTGGCAGCGGCTACCACTGCGGCTCCTCCTACTTACCAAATCAAGCAACCTGCAAACAGAAACGATACGGCTACGGTAACCCTTACCGCTAACGACGGCGTTACGCAAAAAATATACAAAGTGCCTTTCAAAGCCACACTCTCCACCGATGCCACACTCAGCGGTATTCAGTGGAATGGAAAAAGTGTTGATGGCTTTGTTCCCGGAAACACCTATTACTCGGTAAGTTTGGATGCCAGCGTTACGAATGTTCCGGTGGTTACCGCAACCCCTGCTTTTCAATGGCTTCCGGCGGGAAATATCGTAATAACGCAAGCAGCCGACATGTTTGGAACCGCCACCATAGTGGTAACTGCTGAAAACGGAACCACTACCAAAACTTATTATGTTGAGTTTTCCGTACAATCGCCCGACAACGCCTATCTATCGGCATTAGGATATTCTTTGGGAAATAAAAATATATATGTAAAAAATTTCAGACCCACCACCTTTACGTACTTGGAAAATATCCCCTATTCCGCTCCGCTTCCGAAACTTTTCGGTACGCCCATGGCGCCAACTGCGCACGATTTCTACTTCAATGTGGATACAACTTCTACCCCCTGGAAAGCGGAAGCGCTTGTAATTTCTGAAAATTTGCAGGGAATGAAAATCTATACGGTAAACTTTAACCGCGTAAAAGATACCATTTCCACTTTGGCGGATATCAAAATTAACGGTGAAATATTAGAAAATTTTAATCCGGAACTGTTTGAATATAATCACGAATTATCTTATACAGAATTAAATGCACCAATAGTTACGGCAACGCCCGCTTATGAATATGCTCACGTGGTCATTCAACAAATAAATAGTATGGAAGGAACCGTTACCATCCATGTTACTGCCGAAGATAAAAATTATACATCTGTTTATACTGTTCATATTACCAGAGAGTTATCACCGGTAACGGATATTGATTCGATTTTTTATACCTACAACAACCACATCTATGCCGTTAAATCTGCAGGAACGGAAACAACGGTTACACTTCCCGTAGAAACCGAAGGGATTCCCAGCATTACAAACATCTCATTAACAGATAACCGCTCCTCTTTTGAAATTACCGGACAGCCCGATGAAACGAACAATTTAACGGGAACCATTGTGGTTACGGCAGAAAATGAAACAGAAGAAACCTATTCCGTGATTTTTGAAAGAACCTTGTCGGGCAGTACCTTATTGGCAGGTATGAGCTATACGCTTGGCGGAACATCCTATCCGATAGATTTTCATCCGGAGACTTTAACCTATTATATCCTTTTACCGTACAATAATTCATTAATCCCTACGGTAAATGCGACTGCCGTTTGGAAAAATACAATTATTGACAATTCCCAGCAGCCTACGACTCCATTTGGACAGGCAACCATTTTAGTAACTTCCGAAGATGATCAGCATAACAAAACCTATACCGTTATTTTCCAGAAAAAAGGAGATGCACATTTGGTTTCTTTGTCCTATAGTCTTGATGGGGTCAGTTATCCTATTTCCGACTTTTCTCCTGCAAAGTTCAATTATAACGTAAAATTAGATATAGGAACCACGGCCGTTCCTCAATTGGAGTATGTAGCGGAAGACAACACGTGTAATATTATGGTTAATCAACAAAACACAACTAACGGAACCTCTTCTGTAACTTTAGCAACATGGAATCAGGATACCTCCTTAACCTATACCGTGAACTTTACCGTTACACTTTCCACAGAGGCATTGCTATCCGATCTACAGGTAAACGGCGTAACTATCACTAACTTTGCTCCCAATAAATTTAACTATAGCGAATATTATCCTTACGGAACGGTAGCCTTGCCCGTGGTTACCGCTGTTGCAAAGTATCCCGATGCATGGATAGATACCATTATACAACTGCAACAATACCCCGGTGAGGTTCTGATAAAAGTACATGCGGGAGATGCTACCATTAACACGTATAAAATCTCATTCAGCGTAGATCCGGGCAATAACACCTATCTGTCAAGTATTTATGTTTATGGTATTCCATTATTAAAATTTAATAAAAATACTTATTTCTACGAAGATACCGTAACTTATGGGGTTATTCAGGCGCCTGTGGTAGATGCTGCTGTGGAAGACTCCACCTCAAACTATCACGTAGAACAAGCCAATGTGGTTGGAGATACGGCTATCATAACAGTTACGGCAATAAACGGAGATATTGCTCTGTACAAAGTTCACTTTGTTTCTGCTAAAAGTGATAACTGCTCTTTAAAAAATATTTATATTGATTGGGAACCCTTGGAAAATTTTAATCCCTATATTAAAGATTACCTTGTTAAGTTACCTGCAAGTTATGTCGGCGTACCGAATGTTTATGGAGAACCCGAAGATTCAAAAGCAAAACCCGGCTACGAGAGTAAGCCTTACTATGTAAAAATTATAGTTACTGCTGAAAATGGAAACATCTGCACCTATACGGTTACTTTTGAAAAAGATACTTTTAACTCCGTAACTTCTTTCAATAATGAAGCAAAGATTCAGGTATATCCTAACCCAAGTTCAAGTTACATTAATTTTGTTATGGATGAATTTGACCGGGGTTATTTGGAAATATATTCCATGGAAGGTAAAAAGATAGATAACCATAATCTCAAAGATGGAATCAATACGATTCATGTTGGAAATTTACCCAAAGGGATCTATTTCTATAAAATTTATACCGATAAAACGATGCTGGGAACGGGTAAGTTCGTTAAGAATTAAGAATTTATCATAAATCGAAAAAAAGGGACTCTAAAAGTGAGACCTTTGCAAGGCAAAACATGATATAAACATTTGATTGTTAATATTTTAATTGTATTTTGTATTGATTTTTTTGTATCTTCGCGGTATGTTTTCCCGACTTTGACGGTCATTGCCTTTTATTCACGTAATTTTGTCTTAATTTCTATCTTACCTTTCAGTCTTTGTATTAATACTATTTCATTGGGGGCTATTGCTCCCAGTATTTCAAAACTTTTTTCCAAAGGTAGCTCTTTTCCGTTTAAAAAGATTGGTATCTTAATTGTTATATAATAGTTAATGTGCTCTATGCATTTTAACGGGTCGTTTTCTTTATACCTGAGTTCATAAAAAGATTGATTCTCAAGTTGGTTTTTTATTCTCAAATTTAATTTCACTAAACTATCAAATGGTAATTCTAAACCATGTAAAAAGAATGCTTTTGTTTGACCTTCACAAAATTTCATCCTATCCATTGGGTATAAGGAGTCTATTGATATAAAAACCATCTTACATGTTACTATTTTTGTCTTTGGATAATCAATAGGTTGGCTTCTTACAGTGCTATTTTGCCCGAAAGAGGAAAATATGTTTCCTGTTAATATTAATAGGAGAATGATGTGTTTAATTTTTACCACCATAAGCTTCCTTTCAAAAATTTCCGAATAAAATTGTGTTTGGTGCTGTCTTAAAAGTCAAGGCAGCACCTTTTTTACCTGTAATAGGGAAAATTCTTTCCCGGGAAAAATGCCTGATTCCCCAAAAGTTCTTCTATGCGCAGCAATTGATTGTATTTAGCGATACGGTCGGTGCGGCTGGCTGACCCTGTTTTAATTTGTCCGGTATTTAAGGCAACAGATAAATCGGCAATGGTGGTATCTTCCGTTTCTCCGGAGCGGTGAGATATTACGGCTGTGTAGCCGTTGCATTTTGCCATGTTTACAGCATCAATAGTTTCGGTTAAAGTTCCAATTTGATTCACTTTAATCAAAATAGAATTGCAAATACCTTTACTGATCCCCTCTGCAAGGCGTTGTACGTTAGTTACAAACAAGTCATCACCAACTAACTGAATATCATTGCCTAACTTATCAGTCATCAGTTTCCAACCATCCCAGTCATCTTCCGCCATCCCATCTTCTATAGAAACGATAGGATATTTTTTTACCCAGTTTGCCCAATAATCCACCATTTGCACCGGAGTTAATTTGTCGCCGGTTGATTTAAACAGGTGATACACATTTTCTTCTGGAAGAAAATACTCTGAAGAGGCGGGGTCAAGAGCAATGCAAATATCAATTCCCGGTTTATAGTTGGCTTTTTCAATGGCTCTTAAAATTACTTCAATGGCTTCCTCGTTAGATTTTAGATTAGGAGCAAAGCCGCCCTCATCGCCTACATTGGTGGCATAGCCTTTTTCTTTCAGCACAGATTTCAGACTGTGGAAAGTTTCTGCGCCCATACGAAGTGCCTCCGCAAAGGTGTTTGCGCCTACCGGCATAATCATAAATTCTTGAAAATCTATACAGTTATCAGCATGCGAACCTCCGTTAATGATATTCATTAGTGGAATAGGCAGGGTGTTCGCATTCACGCCGCCTACATAGCGGTAAAGTTCCTGGCTGCTTTCCTGCGCTGCAGCTTTGGCCACAGCCAACGAAACACCCAAAATGGCATTGGCTCCCAATTTGGCTTTGTTGGGGGTTCCGTCAAGTTCAATCATTTTAGCGTCAATCTCATTCTGGTTAGCTACCAACATCCCTTTAAGTTCATTAGCCAACACACTGTTTACATTTTCAACGGCTTTTAAAACGCCCTTGCCGGCATATTTTGATTTATCACCATCACGCAGTTCTACGGCTTCGTGCACCCCTGTGGAGGCGCCGGAAGGAACAGCAGCCCGCCCCACGGCTCCGGCAGCCGTATATACATCAACTTCTACTGTTGGATTGCCTCTCGAATCCAAAATTTGACGCCCAAAAATCCCAATAATTTCACTCATTTGTTTCGTTTTTAATAATTTATATTTTTTTTGAATTGCACGCTAATAAACATAAAAATCTCTGAATTCCATACAATAAAAATGCTATTATTACGTATTTATATGCAAATTTTACGTAAATCATTTTTCTATTGAAAATTCACCCTGTTTCTTTCCTGATTTTTTTTATCCTTATAACATCTGCTGCCTTTGCACAAAATACGCGTACGGTGTATGGAATTATTCGTGATGCACAAGATAACTCTGTGGAAAATGTGATGCTGTTTTCTCCCCAAACAGCGAATACTGCAATTTCTAATGTTGATGGAAAATTCCAAATTAATATTCCTGCAGATATGGATGTGCAACTTTATTTTAGGCATATTGCTTATAAAGATACTATAATCACTATTAAGGGAAAGTCTAAAGAACGCCTGAATTTAAATATCGTTCTCAGCACTGTTGATTCTAAATTAGAAGGAGTGAGTATTACAGCAAAATATAACGACGGCTATACGAGGGTAGATCCGAAATTAAGATTTACCATGCCCTCTCCTACAGGTGGAGCAGAGAGTTTGATTAAAATGCTCCCCGGTGTATCTTCCGTAAATGAATTAAGTTCACAGTATAATGTGCGCGGAGGCAATTATGATGAAAACCTGATTTTTGTAAACGATATTCAGGTATATCGTCCGTTTTTGGTACGAAACGGCAATCAGGAAGGGTTGAGTTTTGTAAATTTAGACTTGACGGAAAATGTTAAGTTCTCTGCCGGCGGGTTTCCTGCTCAATACGGCGACAAAATGTCGTCGGTAATGGATGTGGAGTATAAAAAACCCAAACAACTCGGCGGGTCGTTTATGATAGGATTATTAGGCACCTCCGGCCATATTGAAGGGAGCATCAAAAACAAGCAAAAAACAAGAGATATTTTCACTTATCTTGTGGGAGTAAGATATAAAAATAATGCGTATCTCCTTGATTTTATGGAAACAAAAGGGGATTACAAACCCAACTTCTTCGATACACAAATGCTGCTGAACTGGAACATTTCAGATAAGTTTGAGATCGGACTGTTGGGAGACTTCTCTATTAATAAATATCTCTTTATCCCATCCGACCGTATAACCCGTTTTGGTCCTATTGATAAACCCAAACAGTTTACCATCTATTTTGATGGTCAGGAGGTGGATAAATATGAAAACTACCTGGGAGGATTAACCTTTACGTATCGTCCTAATTTTAATAACCAACTCCGACTCATACTCTCTTCCTACTATGCAAAAGAGAGTGAAACGTATGATATTCAGGGTCAGTATATGCTTAGTGATATTGAACTTGATATGGGCAAAAAAAAAGATGAGATAGTGAAAGAAGTTTCGGTGCTTGCCGTGGGCACCAGCATTGACCACGCCAGAAATTATATTAATTCCTTAGTTTCTGCTGCCGATATTCGGGGGGATCACCGCCTGCCCAAACGAAACACACTATCGTGGGGGGTAAAAGTGCAAAACGAACAGATTAACGACAAACTGAATCAGTGGCATTTGGATGATTCCACAGGATATACACTCCCTCATATTCCTACCAATCCCGGGGATACGGTACCGTTTGATGACCCCTCCCGCTATTTGGAATTGGGTAACTTTAACTACATGAAAGCGTCACACTTCCTGAATACGGTTCGAGTAACGGGATTTGTACAGAATACCTGGAAAATTGACGGCGATATAGACCCACGCTTTACCTTAAATGCAGGAATACGGTTTCATTACTGGTCGTATAACAACGAATTTACCCCTTCGCCGCGTGCATCTCTGCTGTACAAACCGCATTGGAAACGGGAATGGTTGTTTTGGCTAAAAACCGGCGTATATTATCAGTCCCCTTTTTATAGAGAGCTGAGAAACAGACAGGGAGTATTAAATCCCAACATAAAATCACAATTCTCTTATCAGGTAATTCTATCAAGCGAATATAATTTTACCATTTGGAACCGCCCGTTTAAGTTTACTATGGAAGCGTACTATAAATACATGGACAACCTGATCTCTTACTATGTAGATAATATTCAGATTGTTTACAGCGGAGTAAATGATGCAAAAGGGTTTGCTACAGGATTTGATACGCGCTTAAGCGGCGAGTTGATTGAGGGTCTGGAGTCGTGGCTGACTGTCTCTATTATGGGAACTATGGACCAATACAAGTATCCTTTTTTGAATGATAAAGGAGAATCTATCACCCCAACCTACAAAAGGCGTCCCACTGACCAGCGTTTTGCTTTGAGCCTCTTTTTTCAGGATCATATCCCCGGATTTCGCCCCCTGCGGGTGCATCTGAACTTTGTATATTCTTCGGGACTTCCCTTGTGGAATCCTGATAAAGTGAGGTTAAAAGAAAATACATTGCGTATGAAAGATTATTTTCGTGTGGATATTGGATTTTCTTACATTTTCTTTGAGCAGAGCAGAGACCGGTTTAAAAACAAAAGCAAATTTGCGCGAGCTATCAAAAATGCAGGGGTCTATGTTGAAGTGTTTAATTTATTGGGAAACAACAATATATCCTCTTATATGTGGATTAAAGATGTAAGTAATCAGTATTGGGCGGTTCCTAATTATTTAACCCCAAGATTAATTAATGTAAAATTTGCCATTGAATTTTAATTCCTGCACCCATTTATGAATTAACTCTTCCTGGCGTGGCAGGCTTTTTAATTCTTCACTGAGAATTTTTTCAGCTACTTCAATAGACAGATTTGCTATCTCATTTTTGATCTCTACAAGTGCTTTCATTTTTTCGTTTTCAATAGCTTTGCGGGTTTCAGCCATCATGATATCTGTTTCTTTTTCACGGCGAAGTTTGGCATCATCATTCATTTTCTCCACCATTTTTCGGGCATCGGATAAAATCTTATCACGTTCTTCTTTGGCTTCTATTAACAATTGATGGTGTTCAGACTTCAAGTTTTTCATTTCTTGCTGTATCTGTTCTGCTTTTACAATCTGTTGCTGAATAAATTGTTCGCGTTCCGTAATCATTTTGGTAATGACTGGCCACGCAAATTTAGCCAAAATAAAAAAAAGGATAGCAAAACCTATAAGCATCCAAAAAACTAATCCAAACGAGGGCGTAATGAGTTCCATAATAATATTCCGTAAGTGAGTGCAAATAAACATAAAATTTTTCAATAGTAATCCCCATCATTTCGTTTTGCAGGGCAAAATCATTAAAAAAAACTTTTTCTCAAACAAACAGTAATAACAATATGGTTAAAATCACAAATCTCTGTATATCAATTGTTCGGCGGCGGCGCAACCGCCGCCGCCGCCGCCGCCGAACAGGGAATCACCCACTAAAATGAATTTTTCTTTCTTTGCCCCTAACCTAAAATGTCAAAAAATGAAAAGAATCCTGCTGATTACTTTGACAATGCTCGTTTTGTCAAAACCGATTTTTGCGCAAACTATTACTTTAGGCACGCCACAAGAAAAGGATCTCATTTCAAATTTTATGAGATTTTCTCAGCAACAACTCTATGATACAGGCAATTACTTTCTATTCAAAAACAGTATTGATACGGCTTTAATCTGTTATGGGTTAATTGTTAACACTCCGGAAAAAAACGCCGGAGTTAAACAGCAAGAAAGAATCATTCATGCATTTATAAGAATTGCGCATATCTATTCCAATATGGGCGATTATCTCAACGCTTACAAATATTTGATTGACGCATTGCTTCTTTGTGAAAAATATAACATTGAATATGAGCAAGCTATGATATATAATAACTTGGGAAATATCTACGTCCATTTTTGTAAATATGATGTTGCCAAAACATATTATCACAAGGCATTGAGTTTATGCAAAGATACCACAGCCCTTGATTTGGTTTTCAATAACTTGGGATATATTGAATTTTTTAATGGAAAAACGGACAGTGCTTTTTATTTTTTAGATAAATCATTGCAAATCTGTGAACATTATAATAGAAGAAATTTAACGATTGCATTAGATAGCAAAGGTTCACTTTATCAAAAAATAAAACAGTATGATTCAGCATTTTATTATTATAATCTATCGTTACATGAAGCAAGAAAGAATACGGTAATTGAACATAAACTTGCGGAAACCACTACATTGTCGAATCTTGGGAATCTTTTTTTCGAGTTAGGGAAAACCGATTCGGCTTTATTTTATATTGGTTTATCCAATACAATTGCCCAAGAAAATAATTATTTAAAAAATTTGGCAGATAATTATCTTACTTTATCAAAAATTGAAGAATCGCGGGGAAGAACAAAAAGCGCCCTTGAAAATTTTAAAAAGTATGCACAACTGAATGATTCTGTTTTTAGTGCGGAAATATTTGGTGACATCAACCAACTGCAACGATATTATGAAGTTTCAAAAACCAACAAGCAAATAGAACAATTGGTTTTTGAACAGCAAATGAAAGAACGTACCATTTATTTTCAAAGAATTATTTGGAGTATTACTTCATTCATTTTAATATTGGTAACTATTGGCTTGGTATATATTTACTTCCAAAAGAAAAACCTCAGCAGGGCATACGAAGTATTGGTTAAAAAAAATATTGAAATCATTGAACTTCAGGATAATTCACTTGAAAAACGTGCCGAAAAATACAAAAATATCGTACTTAATGACAACAAGCAAAACGAATTTGTTGAGAAAATTTTATTGATTATGGAAGATCGCCCAACGATTTGCGATACTGAATTTTCCTTAGCCAAATTAGCCGTGTTGTTGCAATGCAATCATGTTTACGTTTCGCAGGTCATCAATACTGTTTTTAAGAAAAACTTTCGTTTATTTTTAAACGAATATCGAATAAAAGAAGCCCAGAGATTGTTTTCCGCTTCCGATGCAGGCAAATATAAGATTGAAGCGGTTGCCAACGAGGTAGGTTTTAAATCGCCGAATGCTTTTCGCCGTGCCTTTACCGAAATTACCGGAGTAAGCCCGAGTTTTTATTTGAATTCGATGCTGAAGGCGAAGGGATAACGGCTTTACAAACTTGGGGAAGCGACGGGTAATATTTTCTGATTTATTCGGCAATTATTCGGCATATTCGGCATGTATTCGGCATTAAAGAGATATTTTACTGATTTCCTGTTTTGTGCGAAAGACACCCATTTTGAGCTTTTTAACAGTCGCGCAGCGACGTTACTTTATTAACCGTAGATTTTAATCTACGGAGGAGCGGAATGATGCACCCTACAAAGTCCCGCAGGGACGACACTTAGTTACCTATTCCAATCACGTTCATCAAATTCCAATCCCATCTCCTTAATAAATTCGAGATATTCATCTCGAAAAGAAACTTTTTTATGGTGTTCTGGTTGATGAATAATGTATTTGACAATTACATCCTTGTCTTTCAAATTACATGACAGAGCAGCATATCCCTCGCCCCATGCTTTAAATTTTTCAAAACCCTCTTTTGTTTTAATAATCTTGCTTGAAGAAGCTTTGATTGCTTTCATACAATCAGAAAGAGCAATAGTTGGTGGCATTGTGAATAACAAATGCGCGTGGTCACTCACAGAATTAATACGATATAAATGGCCACCTTTGTTTTTTACAATTCCCCATATTTCTTGATAGAGGAATTTTCTACGTTCATCGGTGGGTAAAGTGTGTTCGCTCTTATAAGTGCGAACTACTGCGTGATAAAGAAGTTGTGTGTAACTCACTGTTCAATTTTTTTATTTATTACTCTGATTTGAATTGGGTGCGAAAGTATATTAATAGTTGATTTGTTATAATTATTCCGAATTTTATGTATCGTCCCTGCGGGACTTTGGGGAGTGTGGCACGCCGCGTCTCTACCGTAGATTAAAATCTACGGTTAATTGAGTATCGTTGCTGCGCAACTATTGGGAGTATGACATTCAATGAGGTACCCAAATTTACAGTATGTGAAATATTAATTTGATGAATGTCAAACAATTATTTTTTTGCCTTAATAAACTGCACAAAACAGGAGGTACTGAAAGAGTAGTGGGCACATTTTGTTTTTCTTCATAAAATAAACGCAATTTTATTAATTCTGCGCAACCGCGCCCGCAAAAATAATTCTTACAAGAATTGCCCTCCTATTTTCGCGCTATCATTTTTTTTATTCACTAAATTATTAAACCTATGAAAAAATTGTTTTTATTTTTTGTTACTGCATTCCTTTTGACATGCTCAGGATATGCACAAAATGTTCCCGAATGGAATTTAGAATACTCTTTCAAAACCGCAGATGGCGCATACATGGCCATTTGCTCCGACGGCAACCATTTTTATGCTTCAAGGTGGCTCAGCGCCCATATTGCCCAACACAATATGGATGGTTCCGCACCGGACGTTTTTACAATTACCGGCGTAAAAGAGATATGTAGCATTACGTACGATGGCACTTACTTTTATGGGGTAAATTCATCCAATAAGATTTATAAAATGGATTTTACCAACCGGACACTTATCAGCACCATTACGGTAATTTGCTCAGGAGTAACAGATATGGAACACATCACTTATGACCCTACTTTGAATGGCGGCAG
>Ga0209628_10000348_pt1 | contig 27870 bp, 28 predicted proteins | sample TergutCu122P4_FD_187285 | JGI IMG/M metagenome (GOLD analysis project Ga0209628, IMG submission 187285) | Cubitermes ugandensis P4 segment gut microbial communities from Kakamega Forest, Kenya - Cu122 P4 (SPAdes) (version 2) | ecosystem: Host-associated > Arthropoda: Insects > Digestive system...
TTTTAGGGTTTTTCACACATGTTGCTCAAACTTTGAAAACTATCAAACAGTGGGTACGTTGGCGAAGAAACCACCAAATTACTGCAATGTGGCACCACTGGAACAAACCACGTTTACAACTGTAATATTAGGTCAAAGAGGGATGTTGTTTTGTGTTCTAGTTGTGGTTATGCTATGGATCTTGTGGGCGTAACTAGACCTGATGGTGATGGTGGTTTGGTTTATGATGAGTGGGATGATGATTTTGATTATGCCAATTGGTAGCTCTAGTTAATTCGCGCCGAAGGCGCTTTCTTGTTGTTTTCGTTTTTTTAGGTGCATTACTATAAGGGTGCAAAGGATACACATTCCCAATAGTGTACCTATGATTGCTGTTAGGGAGTATAGTATTGATGATAATGAAATTGTGTTTATTGGTAATAGGAAGAGTAGGTCAAATGTGGTTCCTAAGGTGATTCCTATTGGTGCTGTTGCGAGGATGAGTATGAGACATTCAAAGAATACTATTTTTGATAAATAGTTGGTTTTAGCACCTATTGCTTTTATGATGCTAAAGTCATAAAATCGTGATGATATAGAGACAAGCATGCAATTCAGTAGGCAAAGCATAGCAGTAACTACTGTTAGCAATGTGAAGGGTAATATTGAAAGCCAAAGTTTGTCTATACTTGCTATGTACTCATTACGTAAGTTATCTAAACTGCTAACGGTAAGACCATACTGCGCAGCTAATTGTGTTACTTCTAAAATAGTATCATTACTTTTCCCGTCAGTTTTAACTAAAATAAAGTTAACTTCGTTAACTGAGAATAAGTTTTGTAACTCTGATATTGGTATATAAACAACATAGCCATGATTAAGTGGTTCCATTACTACGTTAACAATGTTAAAGTTTACGCCGCTTGCAGGCTTGTCTGGATAAACTTTAATGCTTTGTTTGTAAGGATTTTGAAAAATTAACTCTGCAAGTGAATCTCCAATAATTGCGTTATCTAATCCTCCTAATGTTGAAGTACCTACCTGAAATATATTTCCCTGTATTACTTGATCAGGGTCTATACCTACTACAATGCAGTCTGTTGAACGATACTCACCATACGTCACATATTGAGGATTGTTAAATTTATCAACCTCTATAGTGGCATTTCGTACTTCCATTACATGCGTAAAAACAGCAAGACGTTTATCAACAGATACTAAACCATTAACCATGTTTAACTGTTCAATGAATTCTCGTTTTATCATATATGATGAATCCGTAAATTTAGTTGTTGCTAATATTTCCTGCTTCTGATCGACATCTGTAAGAGGATCTAACATTTTTTGGTAAACATTTACAAAATTGGCATTGCCAATTACGAAAACATTTTGATCAAACGCACTATCCGCATAAACACGTGTAGTATCCCAACAGACAAAATTACCTACAAATGAAACAGTTATTAAAACAATACTTATACAAAGGCACATTAAAGATATTTTAGAACGAGACCTACTTCTAAACATACTCTTCAACGTAATGCTCAAAGACGAAGATAATCGCTCAGCAAATTTAGGAATAAACTCCATTTTTTCTTCCTTAAAATCAAAAGTAGTTTCATCCCCCGCAAGAAGACCAACAGACACAATTTTTAATGCTTTACCTGTTTGAGATGAAACAACAACCCAAGACAACAAAAAGAACACTACAGTAACCCCCAAAGATATGACAATACCATTTATGGCAAATGATGAAAAACTATAACCAAATAACCCAACGATAACCATTATAGACACTGAAAACCCAATCACCCCGCCAATTATAGACGCAAAAAACATAATCATTAACGGCGCAACCATCAAATAACCAAAACCGTTCTTGTCCATACTTCCTAGCACTTTAACTAACCCTACATTTCGAACGCGACCCGCCATCATTGCAGACGAAAGAAAATACAGAGTCAGAGTACCCATGAGAAATACTAAAACGCTCTCAAAAAACATGTAATTTGCTATAATCTTTGATATAGATACTGTAAACAGTTTTGATGAAGATGAAAAAACAGTAAAACCTAAATTTTGACTAACTGATATAAGAAAAATTGTGCTTGAAACACAAAATATCAAACCTAAAAAAACAAGCAAGAAACGAAACTTTTTATGTTTTATTTCTTTCTTTCCAAAATCAAACAGGCCTAACAACTTCAACCACCCGTCCATTTTTCAACTTTATTATAACATCAGCAAACTCTGTCATCCGTTCATCATGAGTAATTACGATAATAGTTTTTCCTTGCTCTGTACTATATTTTTTGAGAAGCATAATTATTTCTAAAGCTGTTGTCCAGTCTAAATTCCCTGTAGGTTCATCTGCAAGAATTAGTGAGGGATTATTAGCTAGTGACCTCGCAATTGCTGTTCTTTGTTGTTCCCCACAACTTAGTTGATACGGTAGGTGTCTTGCTTTTTCAATTAAACCAACCGAAGTAAGCAAATCAGCAGCTCTTGACTCTATAACTGATTCGTCCTCACAACCTGCAAGCTTCATAGGAAACTGTATATTCTCTATTGCCGTAAGCATTGAAATCAAATTATACGTCTGGAAAATAAACCCAACATTAAGGCACCTAAACGAAGAAATACCGTCCTCACTTAACCCCGTTGTAACAGTCTGATCAATTTTAACCTCCCCAATAGTTGGTCTATCTAAACCACCTATCACATTTAGAAGAGTACTCTTACCCGCTCCAGAAGGTCCAAGAATAACTGCAAATTCTCCCTTGAAAACCTGAAGATTAATATCATTCAAAATCAATGTGTTAGTGCTATCAACATTTTTTGAAACATTTACTACCTGCACAAAAGCTTGACTATCCGCTTTTTTTTTAATTTGAACATGATAATCTCCAAATGTCACTAATCAAATACTAAAAATGCAAAACGTTGTTTATATGTGTACCCGTTTTTTGGGTTTGGCATTATTTATGAAACTTTTTGATAGTTTCAGGTTAGTTAATGGAAAATTTGAATGGTTATATTCATATGTCTATTCACTATTTTAACAGTCCTTGTCTATAGGAGTAAAAACGTTTGGATTATTCACAGGCTACAATGGGACGAATATTTGTTCTAAGATTGTATAGTGGCGAAGTTGTACACGAAACTTTGGAGAGTTTTGCTGAAAAAAATGGTGTTAAAAGTGCGTTGTGTCTGTTTTTAGGTGGTGCAGAGGATAAAAGTAGACTTGTTGTTGGACCAAAAAACGGTAATGTTTTGCCAGTTGAACCTATGACTACATTACTTAATGGTGTGCATGAGGGTTGTGGGATAGGTACAATTTTCTGTAATTCACAAGGTAAACCTAAACTTCATATGCATGGTAGCTTTGGGCGAAATGGAGATGCTGTTACGGGTTGTATGCGAGTGGGCGTTGAAATTTGGTATATTGGTGAAGTAGTACTATTTGAATTATGCAGTACTGCAAAACGTGAAATAGATCCAAAAACTGGATTTGAACTTTTGACAATTAATTAATTGATGTTTACTTAGGCAAGGATTAAACATATGAATTTAAAAAAGATGCGTTCGGTGGGTAACGTCTACTTTTTTGTACTTTGTACAATGGGTGCTATAGCTATTCTTAGTTCTACTATGTCTAAATCGCCCGTTCTTAATCCATTTGCTGTTAGTATAGGAACACCCTCTAACCTTCTTGGGGTAATAGCGGCTGCATCTACAATTCCTGGCATACTAATTAGTCTGCCTGCTGCTTCACTTTCTGATGTTTTTGGTAGAAAAAAAATGCTATTATTTGCAGCATTCATTTTTGCTTCTGCACCTTTTCTCTATCTTGGCGTGACAAACTGGTGGCAATTGGCACTTGTGCGGTTTTATCATGGATTTGCAACAGCCATATTTATTCCAGTTGCTGAAGCTACAGTGGCAGAACGTTTTCCTACTAAGAGAGGTGAGCGTATGTCAGTTTTTACCTCTGTAACATATGTAGGCCGAGGGATTGCACCTTTTCTGGGAGGGTCTATACTTTTTGTTACTAATTATGGTTTTCACATTTTGTATTTAGCTGCTGCAATAGTGGGTGTTACCTCTTTTGTGATTGCATTACTTTTGTTATCAGAAAACAAGATTGGTAATATTTCACCAGTTAGGGCAAAGTTTGCAACAAGAGATATGTTAAAAGGTTGGTTGGAGGTTGCTCGCAATAAAGGGTCATTGATTGTTAGTTTTGTTCAAGCATGCCAGTATTATGCTTATGGTGTTATGGAGTTTTACTTAGTGCAATACATGATAGAAATAGCAAATCTTAATGCATTAGCAGTCTCAATGGTTATTGGTTTGCAGGTTATCTCTTTAATTATCTTAAGACCCTTATTTGGTCGTTTTTCTGATAAATACGGAAGACAACTACCTATTATATTAGGTTGTATAATTGGCGGGACTCTGCTTTTTGCTATTCCCTTTACAACACAGTTTACACTGTTACTTATCATAGCCATAGGATATGGCGTAGGGTTTGCTATGGTTGTTTCATCCACAGCACCTCTAATGTGTGAATTAGCACCACCAAAACTAGTTGGAACTTCCATGGGATTCTTAAGTACTACAATGGACATAGGACAAACACTTGGACCAATAATAAGCGGCATAATACTTGCTACAACTCTCGCCTACACAGGACTATTCACATCATTAACACTATTACTCATAACATCCGCCGTACTCTTTTTACTCTCAGACATAAACAAAGAAAAAGATAAAGACTTAACAGACACAAAGGATACTTGAAAAACTTGCCAACTTTTTATATAACATACTGTTTTTGTTTTTCTAACACAACTTTCAATGGTTCTTTTTTACTTGCCATTTCACATCGTGGGCAAATTTGGCGGTTAGGGCGAAAAGGGGTCGCTGGAAAAACACGACAACATATAGGGCATACAAAAACATTTTTTTGAAGTTTCTTTTTTTTCTTCTGCCCCAACAAACATCACCATCATTAACTTCACAAAATTAATTCATATACTATTAATTTTTTCTTTTTCTATAAAATCCGTAGCTATAATGACGTTAAAAAGTTAATTGGCGCCGGGAGGGGGATTTGAACCCCCGTGGCCCAAAGGACCACAAGCTTGCAGGTTCACCTTTTATGAGGTGGAATTCCAGGCTTGCTCCCTGCCAGGCTAGGAGACCCCGGCGCAAAAAGCCCTTTTTATTGCCTACTTACTTTTTCTCTGCCTCTGCAACATTTAAAGGTTTACAGTAAATCAGTAATTCTGAAAGTGTTCTGAATAGTTAATGCTAAATTAAAAGCAATGTTTTATTGATTATCTAGTAAGTATTTCAACAATTTCGTTCCTGGTCTAAATAATTGCTTTATGTGTTTTTCATTTTTTTGATGGCCTTATGTAAACGGTCATTTTTTTCAGTGATTATTATGATGAAATTGTTGTGCTAATGGTCTTTTGTCTGTTTAGTACTGTTTCAACTCGGTCTGTATGAACGCCATTAATTATGTGACAATCAATTTTAAGTGTACTGAGTAGTTTTGGTAGGTAAGTGTCAACACATGTTTTGTTTTTCATATCTGATAATTCTTTTGTTGTTATGTGTTCTAATAGTTTGGTTTGTGTGTTTTTTTTGGGGTTATCTGTAAAAATGCCGTCTACATCTTTGATTAGCAATACTCTTTCTGCGTCAAGTTTTTTTGCAATATAAGCGGCAATTGAGTCTGATGTTACTTCCCAAGATTTTGGCAGTTCTTTGTTTGATGTCATGAATTTTGATGGTAGAAACACGATTACTCCTGTTTTATTTTTTTTTGCTTTTTCTAAATTATCTATGACTTGGCTGTTTGGTGTTAAATCTGCAAGTAATAAGCCGTATTGGTTCATTCCAAGAATTGCCATATGATGTGCTGTTGCATCTGATAGGGTAAACTGTTTGTCTGTCTCTCTAACGTAGTCAGCAAATTTACCTCCTCCTGGAATTATTATGATAAGGTGTTTATTGGCAAGTAGGCTTAATTTTTGACACAAAGCACGTAGTGCTTTAGGTTTTTGAGATAGACTGCCTCCAATTTTTATAACATTACATGTCACAGTTTTCTTCCTCAGATTGTTTTGCAGCAATTAGTGCGACTCCAACTGCAGGAACAGCTAACGACACGTTATTTGGTAACAGTTCGCCTAAATCCATTATCATATCTGCTTTAACTTGTTCTGCTGCTTTGTATGCAAGAAAATTTTTTCCCAACCCCGCAACTAAAACTGGCACTTTTGAAGATGCGGCTTTTTTAGTGCGATTATATACTTGACTTAAGCCTGCTGTAATTTGTTGGATTTGTTTTTCATAAATATACTGGGCAATACTTGTTAATTCTTTTTTAGTTAACATTTCTGTATCTGCACATAAAAGGCGTGCAAGGCGTATGAGGGCTTCTTTGCGAGTTGTACCCTTTCCATCGGCAGTTTCACTGATATACTGCTCACTTTTGATGTTACCTAAAATAAGATGGACATCCCCACTTAGGGCAAAGAGTTCTGAAGAAACTGTGGAAACCGCTTCTTTTACTGGTACTGTTTGAACTATAGCCGCTAAATTCGTACGCAAACTACCAGTGTAGACAAGTTCCCCACAAACAAGTTTATCAAGATCAGTCATACCCTGCGCCGCCAATTTACCTCCAACTATAGGAATTATACTAGTACTAGTACTACCTACATCAACAACAACACAATTTTCAAAATACTGCGAAACAAGCCAACCCGACGCAACCCAGTTAGCTGCAGCAACTCCAAGCGGCACTGCCATAGCATCTTTAAGAGTTTTTAATGTTGTATCGATATTTAAAACATAAACAGGTACATCAAAAAACACTTCTTTAACACAACCTAAAATATGCTTAACACCATCCCGTTTAGTTTGATAAACATCCGACAACTCCGCAGTCATGGTCACACCAACCACATCAAGCTTTCCACATATATTATTTTTTAACTTTCGTAAAATTTGTCCAAGTCTTTGCGGGTCTTTCCAAATTGGAAAATACTCAACAAAAACTTGAACATCCCTTATTACACCTTTTTGAGTTTGAACATAAGCCGTTTTAGTGTTAGCTCCACCTATATCTAACCCTAACACGTTAACCAAAACTACACGCTCCTAAACAAGTCTAAAACTTGTCTTTTAGCCTCTTTTAATCGACAATTAGCCTCATCTAAAGAGACACATTCCGCAGACAGCAGAGCACAACCCCTTTTGCTATCTTGTATAGGAAACGGAAGAGAAATCACCTCAGAAATTTTACATAATTTATCCAAAACATCAATATCTGCATTAGGCGTTTCAAGCTTGGAAAAACATGCATAACCCAAAAAAGCCATTTTGGAGGGTAAAACGTTTTTGAGTGCAGCATCTGCTATAGCGTTAGTAAAATTAAAATCTGTAATACGACTAAGTCCAATAAAGGACGTAGTCAACCTAGGGTTAACATCAATCACAACAGGACCAGTATCTGTTAAAATCATGTCCACGCCAACATAACCTTTCAACCCTGGAAAACAGCCAACAACAGCTTCAGCTATTTTGAAAATTTCCTGTTCTGCTTCACTAAAAAAAGGCACAACACCGCCAATATAACATGAAACACCATTAGGTGATGAAAGAGCGACATTTTGCTCGTTAAGACTAATTGCCATGACTTTCTTATCCGTACAGAGCAAACTGACACTTATAGCTACACCCGCAAGGTATTCTTGCATTATAAACACTTCACTACCTAACTCTGAAACAATTTTTCTAACAGCCCCTTCAACTTGCGATGCCTCCTCTACAACACTCAAACCGCTACAACCCACACCGTCAATAGGTTTAAAGACAGCAGGAAAACCAATATCATTTACAAATAACTCTTCTTTATATTGAGCAACTTTAACCTGAACAGTTTTGGGTGTTCTCAAACTATTAACTCTTAATGTTTCATATAGGTTAACTTTATTTGAAACTGTTTGTATGGCATTTGAATGACTGTTTAACAGAGGTACTCCTTGTTGTTCTATGAATTTAACAAGTGCATGTAAAATTCCGCCAGTTTCAGGTGCAATTACATAAGCAGCATCAACATTTGTACAGGTTTTAAGTATAGTTTGTTGGGCATCTTTGAAATTAAAAATTGGTATAACATAATCAGCTTCAATTGGTGGATTAAACAGCGCTAGCTCCTCGTCAAGAATAACTGTCACTTTATGCCCAGCTTCCTTTAAATCAGTTACACATGAGCGCAGCATACCAAAACCTTCTGATAAAATACTAGGCGAAACCGCTCCCTCAGCAAAACCTCCACCACACGCATGCTCATAAACTAAAACATTCAAACAAATCCCAAATGTTATTTAACAAGTAAAAGTTTAACCTTTTCTCTGCATATAATTAACCTGCACGCAAAAATCGTAGTAATCACAAAATACTTACAACTTTGGCATATCTCATTTATTTGCTTAACTAACTTTTATCTAATGCTTTCTGCCAGTTCTTTTACACGATCACGAGTGATACATCCCGTGTCGCGATTGTTGTTTTGACAAGCAGCTCCCCGTAATCCAATAAAATCTACCCCTAACGCTTTTACAGTAGACAAATCTTGAGCTTGAAGCGAACCTGCTAATGCAACACCTAAACTGCATTTACGAGCTGCATCAACAAACATTCCAAGTTGCTGAAACGTTTGAAAATAAAAGAGGTTTTTTCCATCTTTTATTGCTGTGTCTAGCATAACTATGTCAGCTTTTGCAGCAAACGCGGCCTGCACAACAAGCTGTGGTTCAATAGAGTTTACTCTCCTGTAGTCTCCATATCCAACTATAGCTATTCTAGTTTTAGAATTACACATTTTAACCGCACGAATAACGTTCTCAAGAAAATCTGTAGCCTTTTTTACTGTCTGTACTTCACTAAGTCCAATTTTAATGTAGTCAACACCAAGTGAAGCTGTGCCATAAGCTGCTAGTGCCATTGATCCGGGTAAATTTGGAGCTTCACCCAATGTACAGCTTAACTCAACATTGTCGGGTATGAGTTGTTTGATTTCTTTGATAACCCATGGAAAATTGGCGCCTAGTGGGCCCTCTTTAGGATTTTTAACATCTATAATGTCAGCACCGCCTACAATGGCCTCTATGGCTTCTTTTGCGTTTTGGGGGCTTATTAATAGTTTCACTTTTAGTCTATAGAAAGCCTGTTTTTACGGTTTTAAGTTTTGTGTTAGTACCTGTAGCTTTTTTATATGTCCTGCTTATTTGTCATTTGAGGTAATGTGTTTGAAGGTTATTCCTGTAATTGATGTTTTAAACGGTATAGTAGTGCACGCGGTTAGGGGTAATAGGAGCGAGTATAAACCGTTACAAAGTGTCCTTTCGCCCTCTGTTGATGCTATTGAAGTGGCAACAGCTTTTAAATTACATGGTTTTTCTACGCTCTACTTAGCTGACATTGATGCAATACTGGGAAAAACACCTGCATTTGATTTCTATAGTTGTATTGTTCAAATGGGTTTTGATCTTATGGTTGATGCTGGTGTGACTGATGTGTGGGTTGCAAAAAATCTTATAAACTGCGGCGTTTCAAAGGTTATTGTAGGAACGGAAACTCTTCAAAGTAAAGTTTCTCTTCGAAAAATTGTTGCGCAAGTGGGAACTGATAAGATAATTGTTAGCTTTGATGTGAAAAATGGTAAAGTTTTAACTCATCCTGTATTTGATGGTTCAACAGATTTACTTGAACTTTTTGAAACATTTCAATCTATTGGAGTATCTGAGTTTTTGTTACTAGATTTAACTCGTGTTGGTAGTAATGAAGGGGTAAATGTAGAGTTACTAAAAAAATGTTCTGATGTTTTAGATTGCGGTATTTATGTTGGTGGTGGTATTCGAAGTGTTGATGATTTGTTAAAACTTAAAGAATTAAATGTTTTAGGGGTATTGTTTGCTACGGCCCTACATTTAGGAAACATAAATATTAAAGATTTGAAGCGTTTAGGTTTACTTTGATAGACAAACTATTACTAAACCGCCTAACTGGTTTAAACGCGCTCCTGTTGGCGACTCTTTGTTTATAATACGCGTTTTTATTTTTTTGTTTTGCGAAATTTGTATAAGCCTATTTATGCGAACTTTCCGTTTCTCGCCTGTAAGATAATTATCTGTTAGCAGTAAATACTCCGGTTTAGCCATCTGCTTTTCGGAACTGTATATAGCATTTTCTGCTTCTTCAAGTGAAAATAATACCAACTTATTTGTTGCATTAAGACGTTTTTCAAGAAGTTCTAAAAGAATTTCTGCTTCTTCAAAAGTACTATCACTTATAGACTGTTTAAACTCTTCCGTATTTGTTATGTTGCTAACTTGAGCATGAGTAATAGCAAAACCGGCAATCTGCTTAAAAGTCGCTTTATTAGCACCTTGAAAAAGCCATTGATGATGCCCTTTTACATGACTTAAAAAATCTTGACCGAAACTAGTTTTTTGAGGCGCAGCTACTATGACACTTTTAACGCCTTCTTTCAAAATTGGCCGTAGTTTATTAATTATAGCCTCATAAAAATTATAAAGCAATTTAGCATCCGACCGTACACCTTCAAGATGAATATTAGCTTCAGGCTTAGCAACTTTACTATAAATTTTCCATATCGCTACTTGAGACTGCTCTATACCTACAAGTACTGCAACAGGATAACCTCGCCTATACGGTTTTGATGTCATTTGATAACTTTAACGTACTTGGCATATTTAGCCTATTGGTCTATTATGGCTTTGCGAAAATGTTGTTAAGTGTGGATTTTATAATAAATAGTTGTGGGAAAGATGTTTAAAATAACATGTTACCGGTTATGAATTTTAGTGTTTCATTTATACACTTTTTTTTTGCATTTTATCCTCTTTAAATAATTATGTTGCAAAGCCGTCTATTATTCATTTTGAACCTGTTTTTTAGGGTTTGCCCGTTTAATTAAATGTAACTTTGTTTGTAGAGACGTGTTTATTGTGTTATAACTGTGTTTGTTACAGTATTATACCGAAAGCTCTAAAAGTTAAGAATTGTTTTTTTGTGGAACATTGGGCCGATAGATCAGCGGTATGATCGCCGCGTTCGCAACGCGGAAGTCGCGGGTTCAAATCCCGCTCGGTCCACCAGTCTTGACTTTTTTAGATGCCTTTTCTTGGGCTCAATTTCTTAATTTCAATTTAGTCAAGACTTATAGAAAAAAATGACCTATTTCTTTAAATAATTTTGTTGCAAAGCCTTTTTTGTGGTAAGCGGTAACTTTAAAAGATTTTTTATTTATATATTTTTGATTATTTATGTTGGAAGTAGATAGTAAAGATGAGTTAAATAACCAGGTTAGTCAGTATGACCGTGTTTTAGTTTTGTTTTCTGCTTCGCATTGTCCTTTCTGTCAGAGATTTTCCAAAGTTTTCAACTCGCATATTGCTGGTTGTTCTGTTGATTTGGTGGTGCGTGTTATTATGGACGATTTTGACAGTTTGCTTTGGGATGAATATACCGTTGCTGCAGTACCCACGTTGATCTTTTTTGAAAATGGTGCAATTAAAAGTAGACTTGATGCTGGTTCTGGTGTAGGTTTAACTGAAAACCAGTTTGTTGATTGGCTAAAAACTTTACTCCTTTAGCTGTTTTGTCGTATTTTTTGTCGGTTTTTGATGTAAGGGTTAAACTCTTTAATTTTTTTGTATGTTTGTTTAAGAGTGGTATTCTGTTTGATGAATATTTTTATATATTAAGTGTTGTACAATATTTTTGAGGTTATTATTATTGTCAAGTGAAGAAGAAATATTGGTTGAATTACGGAAAATTCGTGAAGCAGTAGAAAAAACTCCTCCCCTTCTAGCTCCTCCTATAAAACAAAATTTATGGAATGAGTTCAAAGAGTTTTTGTCTAAATACAAAATATTTGGTCTTGCTATTGCGTTCATTATAGGCATGTATTTGGGTAATTTGGTTCAGGCGCTAGTCAAAGATTTGTTATTACCTGCTATTGGTTTGCTTATTCCAGGTTTAGATAACTTGGTTGACGGTTCTGTTACAGTTAAGTCACAAGTGTTTGCTTATGGCGACTTTTTAGTTGCTCTATTTACTTTCGCAATAGTAGCTTTACTGGTGTTTCTCGCCGTTAAAGTTGCAAAACGTTGGGGCGTTGAATAATTAACACCTACTAACGTACTACCTACTTTTTGTTGAGTAACCTCTTTTTTGTGTGACTGACTTTTTATAGCTTAAGCCATATTATATACTGTATGGGCGAAGTTGATGGCAAGTACTTCTGAAGATGAGATTTACTCTATAATGTTTAGTTCGTTTAAGCATCCTATACGGCGTAAAATTCTTCGTATTCTTGATTCTAAGTCTATGACTTTTATGGAGCTTGTAGAGGCACTTGGTATTTCAACGCCAAGTTTGACTTATCATTTGGAAAGTCTTGGTGAACTGATTTCTAAATTGGATAATGGCACATACAAATTATCTGCATTTGGACACGCTAGCATTAGTGCTTTGAAGGGTGTGGAAGATGTGCATAGTATTGAGCCTAAACGTCGCTGGTTTGCGCTTAATAGCCGCACTGTTTTTGCTGCTCTGTTAATAGTTATTGTGCTTTTGTCGAGTTTCTCTGTTATACAGTTAAATAAAAACGATCAACTGTTAGAATCGCAGCAAATTCTTCATGCAGAAAATCAGCAATTGAAGTCTTGGGGTATGGGAACAGATAAAGTTGCCAATTTTTTATACAATGTTACACATATTAACACTCGAAACTATATCATTTCGTTGCTAAGTAATGATTTATACTGGCGAACTGACTTTGTTGTAGGAATACCTGAAGAAACAGCAACATATTCTCTAACGAGTTCTAACAGTAATTTAATTGTTCAGTTCCGTTTCAGAAACAACCATTTTTCCAGATATGAACTCACAATGATTGAAAGCTCACCTATTTTTACACAAAACGTACCTAACAGTCTTCTCTTAAATGCTCACTGGATACTCTCTAGCTACCAAACATATTCTGGTGATGAATACATAGTAGATATGTTAAATCTTCTAAGTCAAATATCCTCCACCCAAAGCATAACAGTAACAGAAGGCAACATGAAACTAGAGGTTTCTCTTTCTGGTGCTACTGCTGAGTTGTCTTGGTTGTATACTGAAAACGGTATAGATTATAAGGCTAAAAGTTTACAGATGATTTTCCAAAACAATGTTCTAGTAACTATGACTGATAATTATTTCCTGTATCAAAAAGCCAGTAGCATAATTTCCATAACAAAAGAACGCGCTATTGAAATCGCAGAAAACTATGTAAAAACCATGACTTACCCCATTGAGGGTGAACAAGTTTCAGGGTTCCAAACAATAAGTCCCCCCACTGTCCAAATGTTACCTAACGTTCGAGGTGGTTCAGTAGAATTATACCCCTACTGGTATATAGAATTAAAACTTGATAGAATATACCCTGGAGGTTTAAACATAGTTGGTATTGGAATTTACGCTGACACAGGACAAATTGGAGATGTAAGATTACAACGCGGAAATATAGACATCTACTAAATTTTCTACTATTTTTCCTAAAACGTTTGAATACATAGTTTTGTGTCGTTTAAGCAACGTTTTCTTCACTTTTTATTCCAAACGAAAAAAATGGGTAAGCAGAAAAAACAAGAGTGACAACTAAACTTTATATGTTGCAAAAGAAAACTTTGTTATATTCATGGAGTGTTGTAAATGAGTTCTCCTTTCTATATCACAGATGACAATTTTGAAGAAACCATAAAAAACAATACACTTGTTCTCGTTGATTTTTGGGCAACTTGGTGTGGTCCATGCAGAGCATTAGCACCAACTATAGATGAATTAGCACAAGAATACGTTGGCAAAGTCTTAATTGGTAAACTTGATGTCGATAAAAACCCTGCGACAGCTGAAAAACTTCAAGTTTTTAGCATTCCAACAATGATAATCTTCAAAAACGGACAAGAAATTGATAGACTCGTTGGATTATGCACTAAAACGAGCATAATTACGTCAATCAACAAATATTTACCTAGTTCCTAAAACACATTTTTTTAACTTTGCATTTTTTCATACATTTTTTCTAGTGTCCAACGTATGCTTGATTTTAACTCCTTTAAACGTTCATCATCAACATTGTGGATTACTATTTCTCGAATTAAATCCTCTTCTTTTATAATCTCATAAGTGAGAGCTTTGTTTGCTTCCAATTGATTATTGTGTACAAGTTCAATGTCTTTTTCTTTCATTTTAGTAAGAACTTTTTCTACCAAAAAATTTTGAAACGGCGGCATTTTAGCGTTAAACTGTTTACTTTCATCAGGCATCACATGCATAGCGTCTTTATTAAAGCAAATTAACGCTAATGTTTCGTCATTCATTGTTTTAAGCGGAAATACGTTGTCTCTGTCTTGAGTGACTGTTAACATTGTAAGGGTTGGTGTTGATCGTGTGTCTATTTGATCTTCGTGTGTTTTATGCTTTGGTAGTACTACTTCTTTTGGCAGATTTGATTGTATTGAAACTTCTTTTAAATCTCCACGTTTGAAACCTTTCTCAAGCAACATGGAGTTTACTATGTCTAAGGCTATTTGGGTTTCTTTTGTTTCAGCATCTAAAGTTTCAAGTTGGTTTTCTAAACGTTTTTTAAACGCAATAAGGGTCTTCATTTTTTCTGGATCTAAGGCCATAAGGTTCCCTCACTTACAACTATTATACCTTTAACGTTATGCTTATTATCCATTTTTAATATTCTGACCCTTTTTGTTAGGTTTGGCTTATCTGTTTAAGTTGTTTTTGATACATTTCTACAATTTCTTTTGAAGTGGTAGCATCTTGTGGACTTTTATCTGTGCGATATTTTCCCGTAAATCTTGGAAAACGAATTGCTAACCCGCTATCTTTACGAATTGAATTTATAGCACACATGTGAATTGGACTTAACGTGCATTCGGCACCTAAAATTTCAAGAACAACAAATGGTTCAAACCAAACTTCAGCTTCCAACATTGACAAAACTCTAACATGTCTGCGCGGTATAACATGACTCTGTAACTTTGCATGTAACTCCTCTATATCTTTGTCAGTAAAACCTGTGCCACACTTTGTAACAGTTTCAAACACATCTTTTTCATTATTATACACCGCTAATAACAATGCACCATATGCTCCTGCACGTTTACCCCTACCATGAAAAGCACCTACAACAACTAAGTCAACAGTGTCAATCATCTCACTCTTATAATCCCTCTTATACTTCACCCATAACCAACCACGATTACCTGTCTGATAAATCGAATCTTTAGCTAAAGACTTACACATTAAACCCTCACAGCCCACACCTATAGCTTCTTCAAAAAAATTTTCCAACTCTTTAGGAGTACTAACAACTCTTTGTATGGTCGCTTGTAATTGCATATTTTTGTTTAACACTTCATCTAAAACAGCACGCCTAACCGTTAACGGTTCACCTGTTAAATCTCTACCGTCAACAAATAGTAAATCAAAGGCATATAATGAAATTGGATACTTTTCAACAGCAGTTTCTATACCATATTTACGCCGACGATGCATAAGCTCTTGAAAAGGTTTCATATCCCCTGTTTCTAAATCTATAGCAACACATTCTGCTTCAAAAATTACCTCTCTAACTTTTACCTGCTTCCTAATTAAATCTACAACATCCGGATACTGACTGGAAATATTTTCCAATCTCCTTGAATAAAGAACAATCCTATCGTTCTGTTTGTGAACTTGAATGCGTTCACCATCATACTTGTATTCCGCTAAACATTTACCGCCAAGTTTTTCTAAAATCTCCTCTGGAGAAGACAACCTTTCTGCTAACATCGGACGAATTGGCTCAAAAACCCTAACATGCAATTTTTTAACAGCATCTAAACCCTCTCGAACAAGTATATCAGCTACCCTGCCAAGATCCGAACAAATATTATAAGCCCGCTCAATTGAAACACGCGCATCTTTTCCCCCCCCATATGCAATAGCTAACGCCTCCAGCACTGTCATATCAGCAATACCTAAACGCAAATTACCCGTAACAGTACGTATAAGATACTTTGCCTCTTTAGGCGAAGCATCTGAGAGCAAACCAGCAAAAACCGCCGTTTTCATATCCACAGCTCCTGAACCAACTGTTTTTGCCATTTTATCAAGCATTTCATAAACGTACTCAACCGTCAAAACCCTTGAAAAAAACGTAGACTGCTTCTTTTTAGCAAGCTGAATCTCTGCTACTTTACCAATATCCCCCATTTCCTTCAAATCAGCTAACACTTCACTCTCCTGCTTTCCAGAAGCACGAACAAGTGCTTTAACAGCTAACTTTTCTGCCACACCTATCTCTATACCAACAAAATCAGGATACAACTTACCCTGAGTAAGATAGACAATTCTAGAAACAACATCTTTAGACGTATTCCTCAACAAATCAACTAAAATATCCGTCATTTCAAGACGCTTAGTTGTCGCCTCAATTTTCCCATAAGCATTAGCAATAACTGCATAATCCATACTCTTTCGGCCTATAACTCAAATACTGATAAAGCAACCTATAAAGTACACCCACACACACATAAAAACAGCATCAAACAAACTAATATTTACAAAAACATACACAAAATAATAAAAAATTAGGCTCTTACAAGCTTTAACAGAATTGCTTTAGCTGCATACAGCCTATTTTCCGCTTGCTCATAAATTACACTCCTCGCACTCTCAATGACATCCGTAGCAATTTCATAACCCCGATGAATCGGCATATCATGCATCACATAAGCATTAGTACCCTTTAACAACTTAGTATTAATTTGATACGGTAACATTAACTCCATACGTTTCTTTTTTTCATCCTGATATTTAGGGTCAGTAAAAAACTCCATATCTATCCAAGTATCAGTGTACACAAAATCTGCATCTGACACAGCACTCCTCAGATCTAACGTAGACTCCCATAAACCAGTTTTTTTAGCTTCCATTAAAAGTTCATTATCCCTTGAAGCTTCATTAAAAATAGGGCAAACAGTCTTAATCTCTATACCTGTCTTAGTACATGCCTCAATTAACGAATTGGTAACATTATTGTGTACCCCTATATAGACGAGTTTTACCCCTGATAAGGCGCCTTTTTTTTCTTTTATAGTAATTAAATCTGCTACTGCTTGGCTAGGATGATATTTCTCATCACAGCCATTAATAACCGGAACACGACTAGCTTCTGCTATCTTGTTTAAATCTGAATTGTAAAGTAACCTTGCCATGATACAGTCAACATTACGTGATAGGTAACTTATCTCATCAAAAAGATCTGCCATTGTGAAATTGGTGGTTCTCCAATCCAAAAAAAGTCCCTGCCCTCCAAGCTGCGACATAGCAACTTCAAATGAAACACGCGTGCGAGTGGACGTTTTTTGAAAAACTAGCGCGGCAGTTTTACCATCTAACGCTTTAGCGTACTTTTGTGGGTAACTTTTAATTGTTAATGCAGTGTCAACTAATTGTGCCAACTCTTGATTAGGCAACTCTTTAAAGTTAAGTAAATGCATCCTTCCACCTTCTACAAACAGGTACTGCGTAACCCTTTAGCCATTATAAGGTTTATGCAATACACTCCCCAAACTACGCATTTATACATCGACAGACATGCTTTTCTAAACTTAAAATTAAATCTCGCACAAAAACATCTAAACTACACAAAAAACTATTCCAAATCTCTTTTAACCGCGAAATCTCTCAATAAACCAGCAAAAGTGATACATATGATTCTGATGGTTTCCTCAAACAAAGACATAGCAAGCATAAACATTGCTAACCAAATTCTACAACAGCAATCATTCCAAAAAATATCCGAAAACTTTCAAAACAACCCCATTTACACTACAAACATTAACCAAAAAACAGTTACTCTTATCAGACTAAATGAAGAACCAATAAACGCCCAGAACCTCCCAGAAAACTTTCCAGACACAAAACTTATAATATTCATCTCAAGACACAGCAGCCAAAGCGGTACACCAACATTAACTGTGCATACTCCTGGAAACTTTGCAGACGCAGACTTTGGCGGTTTACCCCGAACAGTTTCCATTTCTCCCGCTACTGCAATGAGTGACACATTGAAAATGCTCACGTTCTTTCAACAACAATTTGAATTATCAACTTATGAAGTGTCTTTTGAGGTTACTCATCATGGTCCATCATTAAATGTGCCGACTATGTTTGTTGAACTTGGAAGCTCTAAATCGCAGTGGACGGACCTTAAAGCAGCTAAAGCTGTGGCTTGTACAGTAATTTCTATTATAGGTACTTTTGAGTCTAAACCAACTCGAAAAGCTGCCATAGGTATTGGAGGAACACATTATAACAAAAAATTTACTCGTATGGTTCTAAATGGTGAAACAATTTTTGGTCATATGATTCCTAAATATGCTGTTGCTAACGTGGATGTTTCTATGCTGAAACACTGTGTTGAACGCAGTCTAGAGCAAGTTTCTGAAGTATTATTAGATTGGAGCGGCATAAAAGGTGAGGATAAACCTAATTTAATTGCGGCTTTAGATGCATCTGGCTTTATTTACCGTAAAATTTAATTTTAAACCTGAAAGTTTAATAATGTATGTGCTGTTAAAGTTCCCAACTCTTAAAAGTTACAGTAACATTTATTATTTCAGAAAGAACTCATGAGTGTGCGGTAAAAATGGGCATAAAATCATTCCTATCTCAATGCGCAAGAACTTTGAAATTAGCAGTGAAACCTGGACGCGAAGAGCTTTGGCTCTCAATAAAAATCAGTGCTTTAGGCATTGGAGTGATAGGCTTAATAGGCTTTGCAATTAAACTTATTGGATCCTTCCTTGGCGGTAGTTTAGCTTCTAATGCTGCAGCAGTAAGTTTCATCGGTTCCGTAATTAAATACGTAACATTGTTTGCTTTGGGTGGAGCCTAATACATAGGGGATATTTTTGATGCAGGAAAAAGATAATCAGCAACATACCAAAATTTTTGTTGTGAAAACGACTACTGGACAAGAGCGTAATGTTGCGAGATTAATTACTGCAAAAGTTGAAATGGCAAATATTCCTTTGAAATCTCTTTTAATACCTGACACTTTAAAAGGTTACGTGTTTATTGAAGCTGATGGACCGCATCTTGTAGAAGAAGCTATTACAGGTGTTAGACATGTTCGGTCTCGTATTCCTGGATTAGTTAATTTTCCTGAAATTGAACGATACATCGTACGTAAACCTGTTATGGAAGACCTTGGTGAGGATGATGTTGTGGAAATTACAGGTGGTCCATTCAAGGGTATGCGTGCAAAAATTACGCGTCTTGATAAGTCTAAAGGTGAAGTTACTCTTGAGCTTCTTGAGGCAACATTTACTTTGCCAATCACAGTACATTCAGATTATGTAAAACTTGTAGAAAAAACAAAAGCATAAAGTGAAACAAAATGGTAGAACAAAAAGTCGTAGAAGTAATCGTTGGTGGCGGTCAAGCTACTGCAGGTCCTCCACTTGGTCCAGCTCTTGGCCCCTTAGGTGTCAACATTGTAGCTGTTGTAAACAAAATTAACGAGGTTACAAAAGAATATGCTGGAATGAAAGTTCCGGTGAAAATTAGTGTTAATCCTGAAGATAAAACATTTGAAGTAACAGTTGGTACTCCAACAGCATCTGCGTTAATTGTTGCTGAACTAAAAATTGAAAAAGGTTCCGGCACACAGGCTACTGTTAAAGTTGGTGATTTATCTCTGGAGCAAGTTGTGCGTATTGCAAAAATTAAGGCTCCACAGTTGTTATCAACAAGTACTGAAAATGCTACTAAAGAGTTACTTGGTACCTGCATTAGTTTAGGTGTAACAGTTGAAGGCAAAGATCCTCGTGATGTACAGAAGGATATTGATGCTGGTATGTATGAACAGTTATTCGGTAGCCAATAATGTTAGGCGAATATTTTTATAATGGGGTTCCAATCCCTCAGTGGTTCGAGGCTTAAAAATGCCATTAGATAACAATACTATATTAGAAGCAGTAAAGCAGGCAAAAACGCAGTCTGGCGGTAAAAAATTCAACCAGACAATAGATATGATACTGGACATTCAAGAAATTGACATGAAAGCGCCAGAAAGCAAAATTCAAGAAGTGGTCGAGCTTCCAAAGCCAACTGGCAAGCCTAACAAGGTCTGCATTGTTGCTTCTGGAGAGTTTGCGCTTAAAGCACGTAATGCTCAGGCTGATTTCGTTTTAGAAAAAGATGTCCTTGAAAGGTTAGCAGGTAACAAGAAAGAATTACGCAAGTTAGCAACAAGTTATGATATATTTGTTGTTGAAGCACCTTTGATGCCTTTAGTTGGTAGACTTCTGGGTCCTGTTTTAGGTCCAAGAGGTAAAATGCCAATTCCAGTTCCACCAAGTGCTGACGTTACTGCAATTCTTGCAAAAAACCGTAAAACAGTTGTTGTTCGTATGCGTACTCAACCTGTCATTCAAGTTTCTTTTGGAACTGAACAAATGAGTGATGCAGATCTTGTTGAAAACGCTCAAACTATTCTCCGTGTCTTGGATACAAAATTAAAACGTGGACTTAAAAACATCAAGTTCATGTTCATTAAAACATCCATGGGCAAACCTGTCAAAATTAAATAATAACTGAGGAAATAACCATGCCGTCACAACAAATGTTACAACAAAAATCATCTGAAGTAGAAGAAATAGTCGATGTGTTAAAGGACTGTAAGTCAATCGGCATCGCCAGTCTACGAAAAGTTCGTGCTTCACAACTACAAGAACTTAAAAAAACAATGAGAGGACAAGTTACATTCAAAGTGTTAAAAAACACTTTGGTAAAACTTGCACTTGAAGACATGAAAAAAGCTGACCTGTCTCAACTTGAAGAGTACCTTGAAGGTCCAAACGTTTTCATGTTTACTGAATTAAATCCTTTCAAACTATTTCTTTTACTTGAAAAGGGCAAAGTAAAAACTTTTGCTAAATCAGGAGACACCGCCGCAATGGACGTGGTTATCCCCGTAAGCAACACTGGACAACCACCCGGCCCAGTCATTAGCCAACTTAACGCTGTAGGCTTACCAACAAGAATCCAAAATGGTAGCGTATGGGTAAGCAAAGACACACTTGTCGTACGCAGAGGCGAAGTTATAAATGATAGACTAGCAAGCGTCCTATCAAAACTCGGCATAAAAACCGTAGAATTAGGCATATCCATGCGCGCAGTCTACGACAACGGTATGATAATACCAGGCGACCAACTTTTCATTGACATCGCAGCCACACAACAAAGCGTTATAACAAGCAACCAAGAAGCATTAGCATTAGCACTTGAAATCAGCTATACTACTAAAGACACAATCAAACCATTACTACAAAGAGCACATCAAAAAGCAATAGCACTATCAGTCAGCGCAGCAATCCCAACAAAAGAAACAATTGGAGACCTCATACGCAAAGCAAACGCAGAAATGTCAAGCTTAAACAGTGCAGTTGAAAAAACCACGCCAACAGCCTAACTTTTTACATTTTTTTAAAACCAACGCTTTTTAATTTTGTAAATCTGCATTATAGTTATATACAAGTGTAGCGGTAGTCAATTCAACTTGTACATGTCATTATAGATGTCAAGTATAATTGACCAGTTTGTTGTACAACCATCATCCAATTGGTGCAATAGACTTCTTGCGAAACTACCTGTTTTTTGAAAAAATTAAACGCCCAAATCAGGTTAAACCTCAAACCAGAACATTTTTCGCTATAATAACAATCAAACTTTTACACTATTTCACAGTTTCGCAAGAAGTCTAATGTTTTGTAGCAATTGTTTTGATTATAATCGGCATTATATTGCTATTATCAAATTCATCAAAAAAACTGATAGACGATTTTCCTGTTGGTTGATATCTAAAAAGGTGGACTAACCGCTATATCTATGGGTTTGTGGTTTCTGGGACATTAGACTTTTTGCAAAACTGTGCTTTTTTCAAAACTGTCGGTGTTGAAGAGTGGTTAAACCTTAAACTAAAACATTCTCTGCAATTACAATAACAACTCCAAACACTGTAACTACTTAGTTTTGCAAGAAGTCTAATGTTGATAGTGTTTGGTGGTGTAATATTTTGTTTGAACTATTGTATGTCTTCGCTTTTGATGGTGATTGTCTACGAGGGGAGTATAGCTGGAACTTCTGGATATTTTTTCTCAAATTATGGTTCGATTATTGGTACTGATAAAAGGGTTTGGTCTGATGAGATAGTTACAGCTTTTGTTGGCGAGGTAGGTTCAGGGGATTTTAAATTGTGTAAAAAACATGGTCTTGACTATGGTAATACCCATGTGGGCTTGTTTACTTTAGGTAATGGTGCTACGGCTTATGTACCAACAACTTAACTCCATCTGTCTTATAATTCAGGTAACCTATGGAAACTATCTCATTGTAGGCAATCAAGACACACAAGCACTTGTCAATAGTTTCTCACAAAACGTTTACCCACTAACTTTTTAATGATAAATTAACATCTTTTTTAGGCGATAAAATTGACTATACGTATGAATGTACAGGTAAATTGTTGCGGTGGTGATAACTTGGTATTTGAAACAGCACGATTGATTTTGCGACCATGGAAAGAAACTGATGCTGAAAGTTTATACGAGTATGCAAAAAGCCCTCTTATTGGACCAATTACAGGTTGGCCGGTTCATACAAGTGTTGAAAATAGTCGACAAATTATTCGTGAGATTCTTTCTGTAAATGGAAACTATGCTGTAACGATCAAAAATGCTGATGTTGCTATAGGAAGTATTGGATTAAAGATTGGAGACAAGAGCAACTTGGATATAAAATCTGATGAAGCAGAAATCGGGTATTGGATTGGTGTTCCGTATTGGGGATATGGGTTTATTCCAGAGGCAGTACGTGAACTTATGCGACATGCCTTTGATGAATTAGGCATATCTGTTATCTGGTGTGGATATTTTGATGGCAATGAGAAATCAAAAAAAGTAACTGAAAAGTGCGGTTTTAAATTTCATCATACTGAAAGAAATAAAAAATGGCCCATCATAAACGAAACCATAACACAGCACATTACTTGTATTACTAAAAGAGAGTGGCAAACTCGGTTTAACAAATAATCAGTTTCAGCACTACAATTAGTTTAAACCTTTAAATCTGGCGCTGTTTAAGGTTGTGTAACGTTTATTTCTTTTAGTTTGTTAATGCTTTCTAAATTTAGCTACGCGGTTAGCAATTAATGTGGCAATAGCACCTGCGGCGATGCCTGAGTCAATATTTACAACAGCTAAACCAAGTGAACATGATTGTAACATAGCCATAAGAGTGCATACACCTTTTCCGCCAAAACCATAACTATTAGACGTTGGAACCGCAATGACTGGCACGTTAACCATGCCCGCAATAACTGACGATAAAGCACCCTCTCTACCTGCGACAACAACAATAACATCAACATCTTTTATAATTAACTTTTTAAGCGGTTCAAGCAACCGATGAATTCCTGCTACACCCAAATCATATTCTGCATAAACACTACACCCCATCTCTTCAGCTATGACTTTAGCCTCTTCAGCCACAGAAATATCCGAAGTACCCGCAGTAAGCAAACCAACCCTACCACCGGAATCTTCAACGGTATAATTTTTCTTTTTAATAATAACAATTCTAGCTTTTTGATTAATTTCACAAACAGCATCTGATACTGTAGACACAATCGCTCTTAACGCTTCAATATGCTGCGGAGTACATCGACTTATTATCACCCTATCATTTACTTCAAACATTTTCATAGAAATATCTACAGTATCTTGTACTGTTTTATTTTCAGCTAAAATAATCTCTGGTACACCTTTACGGTACTCTCTTTTACAATCAATTTTAGCTACGCCTTCAAGCTCTTCAATAACATGCAAACGAAGTAGTTTCTCTGCTTCCTCAATAGTCAATTCAGAACAGACGGCTTTCTCTAAAATTTCCTTTACCGTAAACATGTGCATCTTCCTATTGGTTCAAGAACCACAAGTAATATAATCGTTTTTGTCTTTTTAACATAACATAATATCAAGTGAAAAACTAAATGACAAACTTTCCCATAGCAATTATTGACTGCCAAGTTGCCGGTATAGCAGGTGATATGCTTTTAGGCGCACTTTTAGACATAGGCGCAGATGCTGCCAAAGTTATATGCGCTATTAAAAGCCTCGAATCTACTACACCATATGGCTACTCAAACATTAAAGTAGACATTAAACATGTTACATCAAAAAATTTTCGTGCAACCAAAGTTTCTGTTACAGCTGACGAAAAATCCTATAAAAATGGTAAACAATTAATTGAAATTGTAGAAAAAACTGTACAAAATCTTGACCTTTCCTCTAAAGCAAAACAGTTTGCCTCAAATGTAATTCACACTCTCGTAAACACAGAAGCTAGCCTACACGGAACCTCTTTATCTGATGTGCATCTACACGAAGTTGGACTAGTAGATACAGCTGCAGAAATCATTGGAACCGCAGCTGCACTAGACGACCTTGAACTTTTTAACACAAAAATTTATGCCACGCCAGTATCCGTTGGAGGTGGTTTATTCAAATTCTCACACGGCATAACATCTAGTCCATCTCCTGCAACATTAGCTATTTTTCAATCAAAAAATTTTCCAATTAAAGGAGGTCCTGTAGCATTTGAGCTTGCAACACCAACTGGTGCTGCATTACTAGTTAATTTAGCTTCTGAAGTTACACCTTTTTATCCCAAAATGGTTCCTGTTAAAATTGGTTATGGAGCGGGTGATAAAGAATTTCTTGATGTTCCTAACGTTTTACGGATAACTATTGGTAACTCTTTTTGTGATTCTTTAGTGAGTAATGATGATAATAATGATCAGATAACTGTTTTGGAGACGAGTGTTGATGATGTTTCTGGTGAGATAATAGGTTACACAGTTGATCGTTTGCTTTTAGAGGGTGCCAAGGATGTGAGTGTTGTGCCGGTGTTTACAAAAAAGAATCGGCCTGCGCAAATAATTAAGGTTATAGCCGATCAAAAGGATAGTCAACATCTTATTAATGTGTTAATTGAAGAAACGGGTACTTTAGGCGTTAGGATTTATCGTTGTGAAAGATACATAGTTTCTCGGGATATTTTTTCAATTGATTTGTCCATAGCTGGACAAAAGGAGATTGTGAAAATTAAATTTTCAAAAGATAGTCAGGGACACTTAATTCGTTTAAAGCCTGAGTTTGAGGACTTGAAGCGTTTAGCTGAAAAAACTGGTATGCCTCTGCGTGAGCTTTCAGAATTAGCTGTTGCAAGTGCTCGGGCTGTTTTGTGTGTGTGATGGTATGGTTGGGGTTAATAAAGAAAAGTTTGAGCTTCTTAAAGGATATATTTCTGATGTGGGACGAGAGGGTGTTGTTGTTGCTTTTTCAGGTGGTGTGGATAGTTCTACTTTAGCTGCTGTATGTCATATGGTTTTAGGTGATAAAGCTGTTGCTGTGATTGCGCAGTCTCCTATTCATGCGTTTGAGGAGTTGTTTGTTGCAAAAAATGTTGCTGCTGAAATAGGTATAGCTCTCTATACAGTTCAAACTGATGAGCTGGCTAACCCTGTTTTTAGTGCTAATCCTGAAAACAGGTGTTACTATTGTAAAAAAGAGTTGTTGACAACTTTAAAACAGTTAGCTGACCAGTTAGGGTTTAAAGTGGTTTTTGAAGGTACTAACTATAGTGATCTTGCTGGGCATCGTCCAGGGTTTAAAGCAGTGCAGGAAACTCTTGATGTTTATAGTCCGTGGGTTGTAAATAAGTTTAGCAAAGACGAAATTAGACAATTAGCGAAACATTTAGGGCTTAGTATTTATGATAAACCATCGCTTGCTTGCCTTGCGTCAAGAATTTCTTTTAAGCAAAAAATTACTCAAGAAAATCTGCTTCGAGTTTATAGTGCTGAGCAGGTTATACGGAAAATTTCTGGTGTGGCGCAGGTTAGAGTAAGAGATCATGATGGGTTAGCAAGAATTGAGGTTCCAAAAGTAGCTTTTTCTTTTTTCTGTAATTTGGTGGTTTGGGAACAAATTGTGGTTGCGTTGTTAAAGTTAGGTTTTAGGTATGTGACTTTTGATTTGCAGGGTTACAGGTCGGGAAGTATGCTTAACACAGTTGATGATGGGTTTATTTGATGGTTTATGGTGATTTAGTGTTTTTAAGGTTGTATTGTTGTTTGTTGTCTGCGTTTGGGGTTTTAGGGGTTTTATGTTGTTTTTCGTTAAAAAAGGCGGAGTCAAGGGTATTTATCATCTGTAAAGCATAACCTTTATATTTGATACAATGCCTCATGATAGAATTCAGCTATTATTGCGCCCCGCAATTAAAACTATGGCGGCGGCTCAACCCCTACCGAAACGGCGATTGCCTTACAGGAATGACGGAGTTGGCCTCCAATTGCGGGGACATGTATGTGGACCTGATAAGTTTGCTCATATTAGGTCTGAATTGGGCTTTGACGTATAGAGTGGAATGTTTCTTCCTCCAAATCCAGTTAAGCACAATAGTGCGAGAGAAAGAATGTAGTGCATATTAATATTCGTACCACAAAAAACATGTGATCCGCAGAAATCAGCACGGAGTGTCATGACTCCGGTTGATCCTGCCGGACCCCACTGCTATCGGGATAGGACTAAGACATGCTAGTTGAGCGCTTCAGCCAAAACGAGGCGCGGCGTACAGCTCAGTAACACGTGGCTAATCTGCCCTTAGGACAGGAACAACCCCGGGAAACTGGGGCTAATTCTTGATATGTGAAGAACTCTGGAATGAGTCTTCGCTTAAAAGACTTCACGTTATGCTCGTGATGTTGCCTAAGGATGAGGCCGCGGCCGATCAGGTTGTTGGTGAGGTAATGGCTCACCAAGCCTTTTACCGGTGCGGGCCGTGAGAGCGGGAGCCCGGAGATGGGTACTGAGACAAGGACCCAGGCCCTACGGGGCGCAGCAGTCGCGAAAACTTTGCAATACACGAAAGTGTGACAGGGCTATCCCGAGTGCCTTCCGCTGAGGGAGGCTTTTACCTAGTATAGACCGCTAGGGGAATAAGGAGAGGGCAAGTCTGGTGTCAGCCGCCGCGGTAATACCAGCTCTCCGAGTGGTGTGGATGTTTATTGGGCCTAAAGCATCCGTAGCTGGCTAGGTCAGTCCTTTGTTAAATCCACCGAATTAATCGTTGGTTTGCGGGGGATACTGCTTGGCTAGGGGACGAGAGAGGCAGACGGTATTTCCGGGGTAGGAGTGAAATCCTATAATCCCGGGAAGACCACCAGTGGCGAAGGCTGTCTGCTAGAACGCGCTCGACGGTGAGGGATGAAAGCTGGGGGAGCGAACCGGATTAGATACCCGGGTAGTCCCAGCTGTAAACGATGCAGGCTAGGTGTTTGGACGGCCACGTGCCGTTCTAGTGCCGCAGGGAAACTGTTAAGCCTGCCGCCTGGGGAGTACGATCGCAAGATTGAAACTTAAAGGAATTGGCGGGGGAGCACCACAAGGGGTGAAGCTTGCGGTTTAATTGGAGTCAACGCCGGAAATCTCACCGGGATCGACAGCAGTGTGAAGGCCAGATTAAAGGTCTTGCCAGACGAGCTGAGAGGAGGTGCATGGCCGTCGCCAGTTCGTGCCGTGAGGTGTCCTGTTAAGTCAGGCAACGATCGAGACCCGCATCCTCTGTTGCTACTAGCCTTGTGCTGGGCACACTGAGGAGACC
>Ga0209628_10000349_pt1 | contig 27868 bp, 16 predicted proteins | sample TergutCu122P4_FD_187285 | JGI IMG/M metagenome (GOLD analysis project Ga0209628, IMG submission 187285) | Cubitermes ugandensis P4 segment gut microbial communities from Kakamega Forest, Kenya - Cu122 P4 (SPAdes) (version 2) | ecosystem: Host-associated > Arthropoda: Insects > Digestive system...
TACGATTTTTACTGATTTTACCGTCATTTCGCTTCGCTTCATTCCGGCTTTTATTGGGGGAGATGAATAAAAGCCGGAATGGAGCATCGCGAAATGACGGTCTCGATACAAACTTGTCGACGGACTGCCGGTATTATCCGGTATTGTCGGAAACTGTCAAGAAAGGGAGGCTGCTCGGCAAGAGGATTGCAAAGTCGCTTTTTTCCTGGGAACGCAGGCTTCCAGCCTGCCAGTGAGTTCGTAGGCATCCTACCTGAGGGCGGAGACTCCATTCCGCAACTTTCTCGCAGGCTGGAAGCCTGCGTTCCCAGGGACTTTGCAATCCTCCTGTGCTGCTCGGGAAAAGAGGCGAAGCAGAGGCCGTTCGTCGGTAAGTTTGCGATTTATTGTCGTTTCGCCAGTCTTTTACCGTCCGGAACTCGGCATCATCGGCCAATAGATCACCGGGTCTTTGCGTTTGACTTTTCCAAGCGGGAAATTCAGGCCGACCGTCAAAGCGACGTTGTTTTGCGTCTTGGTTTCCTCGACGGCGAAAAGAACGTTGTCCGTTATTTCCATTTGCAGGGCGATCCGTTCGTTCCACCAGTATTTCAAGCCGATTCCCCAAGGTATCATGAATGAATTGTAATCGCGTTTTTCTCCGAGCATGTCCCGAAATTGCTGGTTGGCCGTTCCGAGCCCCAGTTTCAAAAACGGTCTCCACTTCGCATTGCCGAGCGGATAATAGTGAACGCTCACGTCGAGCATGGAAATCGCGTTGTTCCGCGAACCCTTCAAAGGAGCAGGCGCATCCTGACCTTGCGATATGTCTTTCCCGGGCAGTCCGGCAAAGTGGAGCCGGGATTCCAACCCCCAATAATTGTCGGCGTACCATCCGAAAATAATACCGCCGGTTCCGCCGCTGTCTTGATCGACAAGTCCGGAAATCAACTCGCCGCCCGACATAATTCCCCCGAACGCGCCGAGGTAGAACGGCCTGTCCAGCCAGGAACGCATCATCAACGGACCGCCAACGCCGCGATTCGGCCCCTTCGGAGATTTGAACGGATTGAAATATCCAAGCGTTTCCCACGTCGTGCTCGTAAGCGATTCCGATTTTTCCTCGTCGGCTGACCGGGCACGATACCCGTAAGGCGGATAGCCGGGGTAACCGGGATAACCCCCTGGATAGCCCGGATACGAGACGTAAGAATACGGTGCGTAAGGATTCGCCGTGAATCCGGTCGGCCCCCAATACGCTCCCGGCGTGTTCGGGTATCCATAAGGTCCGTATCCGTAAGGGTTAACGTAAGCCGTTCCGGTTTGCGGATAGCCGTAGGGCATAAATCCATAATTTGCCTGATTTGTCTGATTGGTCTGGCTTGCCTGCGGCAAGGGAGTTGCGCCGTAATTGTAACCGGGATAACTGTAACCGGGGTAATTGTAGCCGGGGTAACTGTAATTGGGGTAGGGATTAACGGCTTGATTGGGGATTTGGCCGAGCATTGAGGGTGGTCCCACCGCTTGCGGAGGCTGTGGTGGTCCGTACTGCGGCAGTCCGTTCATGACCAACGGTGCGGACGCAGATTTGCCCGGATCGCTCACAAATGTCTGAGGGGGCGGGGGAGACGAGAGAGACGAGGGGGGTGCCGAAAAGGTTTGCGGTACGGGGTCCGCAGGCGGTTCGACAATTGCAGGCAATTCGTATTGCGACGCATCAAACGGTGGAAAATCGGCGACTGTTTCCGGTATTTCTTCGGCCTCTTCAAAATCTTCACGGTCGTCGTTCGAGTACGATTCCGACTCCGACGAAATTTCCCGGGCGGGCAATTCGAATTCCCACGGTTTTCGCAGTGGGGGGGCGGGCGGAACCATTCTGACGGGTTCGTCGTCGTCAAACGCGACCTGCTGAATCAATGAATCTCTGGAGAGAACGGCTTGGGACGGCGTTCGCTGCGGAACGGTTCTTTTCGGAAGAAGCGGAGCGGCGGCGAAGGCGGTTGTTTGTAAAAAGGCGAGAATGAGCAGGAACACCAGTCCAGTAGCAACCGCTCGATTGGCCGAAGATTTCGGCAATCGGTGTAAGGAGCAAACCGGCAGGGAAAAGCGTTTCATTCCGCTTGATTGTTTCGAGGAGCTGTCCAGAAAAACAAAGGAGCGGGATTATGCGAAAAACCAACTTCGCTGTCAAGAGCAGTTTTTCCCCTCGCACAAATACCGAACCAAATTCGCCACTAAAAATTGGTGCGTTTTGTATCGTTAGCGGCGGTAGCTCCACACCCTGCACGGGGAAACATTCAAACCAGAAGTTGGTTTGAGTGTTGAGACAAAATACCTAATTTCGCGGCTATACCCTAAAATTACGGCTACACCCCCTATAAACTAAACGCCCGGTTGAGTTGGTCGAGCCAAAAGCGGTAAACTTTTTCGACTTCTTCGGTCGATCTTTTCCCTTCCCAAACGGCAACGCCGTATCTGAACACCAGCGGTGTCGTTCCGTCTTCCATGACAATCGGCTCTTTTTCCAAATCAACCGTCGCCGAAATGTACGCAAATACCTGGCCCGACTCCCCCATCGTGAACGCACTCATCGGACGGGGATTGTTCGGGGCGTCGAACACCGCAACCGTAACCGGCTTGCCGTGAAGTTCTGCCGTATACGCGATCCATTTGCACGGCGTCTTCTTTTCATCGCCGCGAACGTTATCGCTTGCAATCGTCGAATCGGGATCGCAGAAAAATTTCCCGTTTTTGTCCATCGTTTCGTCGAAACGCATTCCGAGACCGTGGTAATGCGTCCCCGAAAGTTTGACGCTTTCCCGATCCGGTGCCATGAACAGCACCGAGGTCCAATCCAAAAGCGTCGCGTCGAGATCACTTGCCAGTGTCGCACGAATGTCACGGCTTTCCAGGAGCACATTTTCCTTGTTCGGTTTGTACCAATCGACAAACCGCGAAAAACCGGCCTGGCAGCTCCATTGCCTTGAACCATTATCATTACGGCTTTCCCTGGAGGAAAAACTGGCGAAGGAAGAACGCTCCCATTGGACACCGGATTTGTCTTTGCCGCGTTCTTCCCAGAAATTGACGTCGTCTGCCGTGATTGCGAACATCAGGGCATGGTGGTGAACGTGGTCCAAAGGAGAATCACGGAGAATGTTCCGCCCTTCCGGCGTGTAAAGTTCGGACAGGTACGTTTTGTATTCGTTTTCGGCGAGATTCTCGTATGAATCCGAGGAAGTACGGTAAACGAACAGCGGTTTTCCGTCCACGGTGCAACGAATTTCATTTCCTTGCGTTTCAAGATTGAGTTTCGGTTCTTGGGAAAGAACCTGCGAAAGAAACACGAAACTGACGAAAACTCCGACAAACAGGAAAAAAAGTTTTTTAAACATGACAGTTTGGGGAATTGAGAAAGGGGAATAAGTAACCACCGCCATCGGACACCGTTATAGATCGGAAATTGCGAAAGGTCAAGAACCACACACAATCAGAGCCTCGCACAATCAGAGCCGCGCATGGAGCGGTAACCCCGGTGATAACGTAAAAACCGCTTACTGCGTGCGCGGCTCTGATTGTGCGAGGCTCTGATTGGGTTTACGGTTAGCGAAAATTGGTACCTGATTGGCGTTGAATAGGAAAACACCGCTTCCCGCCGGGAAAAAGAAGGTTTATAATGGGGACCTTGAAATTGGTCAACCGTCCTCTTTTGACAATGATGCTTTTCCGACGAACGATTTTCCTGTTAGTGTTTTTCTCAAGCGGTTTTCTCTTCGGCGAGGAAAAACCGCTCGGCCCTCTCCATTGGAACGCCTGGCGAACGTTGCCGGTTTACGACGAGGGGCGAATCATGCCGCTAAACACGTTTTCCAGAACGATCGTAACCCAAATTTGCGGTGTTCCCAATCCCCGATTGGTCGTGGACGACATTCTCTACTCCAATATTGAGTCGGCGTTATCCCTGAAATACAAGCAAAACCCAGCGGTCGCCGACGACGAAGCGGACCGAATCCGAAAACGAATCGACGCACTCTTTCCGCAGGGAGAACGAACTTTCGAGTCTTACGAATTGCTTCTCTCCTGGTTAATCGAGCCGGAAGTCTGGGATTTCATTCCCTTCCTTGCGCACCGTCGGGCCTGTGATTTTCGAGCGGAAATCCTCTCGGCCTCCCGAATCAATCAAAGGGGACGTCCCATCGATTTCATCGCTCCCATCCAATTGGAAACGTCCGGCGGGTATCTCACTCTTTTGGATCGGGTTCGGGATCGACAAATGCAGGCTGCCCACCAAGCCCGGGAAGGTGGCGACGTTTCGAAAACCGTCCAACTCTCTGAAAATGAAACCGTTGCCGTCGAATTACACCAATTGTCCGACATTTATCAATCTCTCACTTATCGCTCAGAACAGGTACTTCCTGAATTTTCCTCCACGTTCCTTCTTTCTTTGAGAAACGCACAGCAGGGTTTTTCCTCCGCTTCGCAAAGCTGGAATCGGTTGGTCCAGCAAGGAATAGAGCGGACGTTGCCGAAACGGGACATCACCGTTTCCGAACGATTCAATGCCATTGCTCTCATCCTTTCGCAAATTCAACGGCAAATTCACGATCAGGAAACGCAAACGGTTTCTCTCTCGAAAATCGAGTTGGAACTCGACACAATTCTCAAATTGACCGATGGTGCTCTTGCGGACGGCGACGCCATTTACCAATTACTCTATTTTTCCCCAGAGGCTTCTACAAGTTACTTTAAGGAAATACGCAATAGTGCCGTCGTTTTTCATTCCTCGCTTGCTTTACTCCGTCGGGCGACGCAAGCAGCTTCTCTGTCGCTCTACCAAACCGGTCGAACGATTCGGGTTTTGCCGGCCCTTTACGACGACGTTCTTCGTCCGGATATCGCGGGCTGTTCCGGCTTCGGCCTGGATATGCGTTCTCCTTTCGAATTACCGGACACTTCTCCGTGGGTTTCGCTCAATCTTGTGCTCAGGGCCGGACCGACAACGATTCGGCGATTCGTTGACCGTGAATTTCCACTGGAACCGGACGAAAACATTGTTTTATCCGATTTGTTCGAAATGGAACTCTATTCCACATTCGGCCCGGCATTACAAAATTTGCTCCAAAAACCGTCGTTTGTCCCTCCAACTCAAACCAATACCGAAAAGAATTCCACGCTCGTTCTTCGCGAGACTTTTCGCAAACTTTCCAACGAATTCGAGGAAACCAAAAATGGGGCGATGATTTCGTTTGTCCAATCGATTCGCGAAACGGCCCAGCGCATGGAACGGGTGCGTAAAGAATTGCTCCCGGCGGACAAATCCGATCCTTCACACCTGATGAAAACCGCGTACCCGAAACCGGGAGCGTTGAATGTCGAGTATTTGTACAGCCGTTTCAATCCGTTTTACTGGATGGGAATCACCGCAGGAATCAGCCTCGTTTTACTTGCCTGTAGTTTCATTTCAGAATGGCGGCGTCGGTTCGAAATGGCAGCAAATCGAAAAAATACTTCCTCCCCCAAACAGTTTGGTCGGCTGCGTCATGTGGAGGAATTTTTTCTCTGGAGCGGAATCTTCTTTCTCGTCGCGTCGATTTTGATTACGTTGGCAGGAGGAATTCTCCGTGCCTGGATTTCCGGCTGGGCACCCGTTTCCAATATGTTCGAAACGATTGTCCTCATGGCATTCGTTGCCGCGTGTTTGGGACTTTGGTTGACGATGCAGCCCCTGCTGGCACCGCCGCTTGCCCAAAGCTGGAAATGGTCGGCGTTTCCCCGAACCCCCTGGGGACGCAGACCCTCCGTCCACAACGACGCAGAGTTTCCCGATGATTCACCGGAAATGTTCTATCGAGCGATGCTTTCTCTTTTCCGGGTATTCCTCATTTTTCTGACATTTTGGGGGGTGTTGTTCGTCTCCTATTACGAATACACCGATGCTCACCGGGGCCTTTTTGACGCAATTTTGTCTTCCTTTACGATGAAAGACCCAATTGATTGGATTGCTGTATCCATTTGCTTTTGCATCGTGATCTGGTTCACGCCGCGATTCCTCATCACATGCCTCTTGCTCCCCTGGACGTTTTTTACCCCTTCGCGTCTGAAACATTTGCCCGTAGAAGACGCTCCCGATTCAACGCTGATTCAAGGACCGCTTCCCCAAAACACTCCGACCGATTCCCACTCGCCGGTCTCGTTGGAGCCGGAATCCGTCGAATCGCTCCTGAAAGGTCCGTATCAGCAAGTTCCCCAATCGGACGGTTCGTACTGGTGGTTCCAGGCCAGACAGCATTTGTTGCACCGAAAAACCTTCGTCTTTGCCGGAACATTGATCGTCTGTATCGCCGCTCTCATCACACAATTCAATCACAAGGAGTTCAATCCGAACATCCGTCCGCTGGCCGCCGTTTTACGGAGTAATTTCTGGCTTGCCGTTCACGTGATTACGATTATGATTGGTTATGCCGCCGGGTTGATTGCGTGGTTGCTCGCCCTGGCCTCATTGAGCATGTCGATTTTCGGGCGTTATCGAAAAGTAGAGTACGGCAAGTCGGAAATTGTCGTTTTGCCGCCATATTTTTGCGACACGCTCACTCCGCATATCCGGAAAATGCTCCAGGTCGCCGTATGGATGCTGATGATCGGAACCATTCTCGGTGCCCGCTGGGCCGATTATTCCTGGGGCCGTTTTTGGAGCTGGGACGTCAAAGAAGTTTGGGCACTGATTTCCCTGCTCGTGCTCCTTTTGGTACTGCACGGTCGTAAAGCCAAATTCTACGGCGAGTTCGGCGTTACAATCGGGGCCGTCTTTGGAGCAATTGCAATTATTATGACCTGGTACGGTTTCAATTACGTCTTCAACGTCGGCAGGCACGCTTACGGACACGGCGATTCGACCTGGGCGTGGTATTTCCTGATCGGTTTTGTCATCGCCAACATCGTCTGGACGTTGATCGCCATCGGAAGACACACGGTCGAGAACAACCAGCGGTAGGAAACACGGTTGCGGTTTTTCGTGAAATCGACACGAGATTACCGAAACGAGACCCGGATTCCAGTACCGGCTTCGTCGGAAAAGAAAACGCGGCCTTGCTCAAGGTTCACGCCGGTTCCGACTTTTTTCTCTATCAGCAGCGGACCATCGAGAGACACGTAATCCAGCAACGGCGCAAGCTGCGACGTTGCGCAAGCCCCGACGCTTGATTCGACGGCGTTCCCCATTGCGATTTTCAGACCGAGATTCTTGGCGGCAATGACCATTCTTTTCGCCGGAGTCAGACCGCCGCACTTGCTCAGCTTCAAGTTAATACCGTCAAAGTATTCGGCAATTTGCGTAAAATCGTCGTCCCCCATCCAGGATTCGTCGGCGATGATCGGAATCGGTGATTTGTGTTTGAGTTTTTCCATCCCTTCCCAATTGTCCGGCGCGAGCGGTTGTTCGATCATCGACACGTTCAACTGGTTCAAGACATCAAGGCTTCGCAACGCCGTTTCCGTGCTCCAGGCACCGTTGACGTCGACGTGAAACTCTGCCTGGCTGTTTTTTTCCCGGATCGTTTTCAGAACGGAAAAATCATCTTTTGCGCCGAGCCGAACCTTGTAGATCGGCCAGTCAAAGTATTCGGCCAGTTTCTCGTTGACCCGTTCGACCGAATCCATGCCGACCCCGAAACTCGAAAGCGGAACCGAGTCGGGATGAAGCCCCCAAATTTTCCACAACGGCCGATTTTTCATCTTGCCCCACAAATCGCAGGCGGCAATATCAACGGCAGCCTGGGCAAAACGGTTTTTACCGAGTTCCGGAGCGAGATAATTCCAAAAAGCGATCGGGTCGGCCAGCGCGTACTTGTCCAATTGCGGACGTATCCGCTCGATGGACTTACTCATCGATTCGACGGTAATTCCGTAGTACGGGTCTTCGCACACTTCGCTGTGTCCGCGCAAACCGTCCTGTTCCAGTTCGACGATAATCGTTCGGACAACGCTCATGGAGCTGCGGGAAGTGGCAAACACATGCTTCAGGGGTAAATCGACCCTGATGACTCGAAGTTTCATTTTCGTTGGGGATAGAGGATGAAAAAGGGGACCAATTGCGGTATTTTACGACTTTTTTGACAGAAAAACAATGGGTAGGGGAGTGAACCCATCGGAAATCAGAGAATCAGAAATCAGAGAATCAGAGCCGCGCACGCAGTAAGCGGTTTTCATGTAACCACCGGGGTTACCGCTCCGTGCGCGGCTCTGATTGTCCTTTGTAAATCACGTAACCCTCGTATCCCTGATTTGCGTAGACGACCGGCAGGTCCAAGGCCGGGTATTTGCCGCAAAGGATATAGTCGTATCCGTATTTCTCCTGAAGTTTTTCCAGCCGCTCCGGCGTGTAACGGCTGAAAAGAAGCTGCAACGAATAATCCCGCCGAACCGGTCCGCTTTTCGGACGATACGTGTAAAGCTGCTCCATCGTGGAATACCATTTCACGATTCCCGCGGCGTCTTGCGGAATGTCTTTCCACGTTGCTACTTCGGACCGCCTGGTGTTCCACTTGAAATTTTTCGAATCACCCGGCGTCAAAAATTTCGCATCCTGCGGGATACCATTTTGGGGATCGTTAATCCAATTGCAAATATCGGTCCACAAATAAGCACTTCGTACCAGAACCGGATCGTTTCGGGAATAGCCGGGCCGAACCCGCTGTTCCGCCGTTTTCAGGTAAAAACCGAGCGGTGCCCAAACGACAATTACCAGTAAAAGCAGAAACCATCCGGCAAGCGCAACGTTTTTTCGGGATTTCTCCAGCGACCACAACACGCCGATTCCAAGCAGAAGGGTCAAACTCCATGGAATCGCCGGTTCCGCCGGGATCACTGCACCCGATCCATCCAACGAGGAGGAAAAAAGAAAACCGAAAAGCAAACCGTTCAAAGCAAGAAAAACGGCGACTCCAAAACCGCCGAAAACAAGCAGCGTTCCGCAAAGATTTTTTGTAACGAAATGAAAATCCACCCTTGTTTTCCATTTTTCGGCCAGGTAAGCTGTTCCGTGATTGAAGACTTGCACCAACAACATCGACGCCGCAAACGATACCCCAAGCGGAACGGCGAAATCACACGTCCGGAACCAATAAAACCGTAAAAAGTCGGACGCTCGTTTCGGGTCTTCCTGAAAAATCCAGGCCAGAAAGAATCCGATCCCCGCAAGAAGGAGCGAGCCGGAAACGAAAGCGGTGAGACGGAAGAAAGGGAAGTGAGATTTTTTTGACACGACCAAACTGAGAGCGGCCCAGAGGAGAGTGAGGATCGCGTAACGGAATTTGTAGGTCCACGGAAATCCGTCCGGATGCAAATGATGCGGCAAACGTTCGTAAACGTAAACGTAATGCGCTTGCGAAACAATTTCCGGGGCGGTTTTGTAATCCAACAGCAACACAGGGATCAAACCGGGAAGCGAAAGCAAACCGCCGAGAAACAGAAATAAAAATCCGAATAAAAACGTGGAAAGGGAAGGGAACGTTTTTCTTTTGACGGCGACAATCAAACTTTCAGTCGCCAAAACAAACAAACCGATTACGACGGCCCAACCGCCGACGAGCACATGAAACGCCGAAGCGGCCCCGAAATAGAGCCAAACGCGGTTCCAACGGCCCTGGAGCATTGCGGCCAAACCGAGAAACATGAGCGGAAAGGCGAAACTTTTTCCCTCGACGCCGCCGACGATCCATTCGCCGGACATGGAGAACGCATCGAGATAATAGAGCATCCCGGCAGCGGTCAGAATTGAGAAATATCGGACCGGAATCAACACGAAACTCAAGCGACGCCAGGCGATTGCGAGAAAAAACCAGGCGAGCAAACGCCCGGTCCAGGCCAAAAGGGTCGGCGGTAGCAGGAGCGACAACGCTCCGAACGTTGCGTAAAAGAACCAATGTGCGTCTTTCGAATCGAGAAACGCATCGCCGGTGATCCAATCGGGATTCCAAAAATGAATCGCTTTATTGATGTAATGGGCTTCGTTTACATCGGGGACCGGCCAACCGCCGTGAACGAAAAACAGCAGCACCAATGCGACGATTTCCCACCGTGCAACATGCAAAAACACCGGTTTTTCCGAATGAGGAGATAACGACATGGATACTTGAAACGACAGGAAAATCTTTCTTGATCGAATGAGAAATAGCAAAAAAAAGGGCGTCCGAGAAACGGACGCCCGAAAGACCAGAGTTGGTGTGAGAGACACCACTCCCCGTCGATTTTCGACGGTAAAAAGTTTCAATTTCCGATTTTCATCCAACACGTTCGGAGTGTGATCAACTGAACTAACCTGTTGAAAGGCCGGACTCCCGAAGAGTCTATTATTTATCATGCGGCGGCCAACGCACAGCCAAACACTCCTTGAATCTCAGACGGAAATGGGAAAGTGAAACGAAAGGAAAACGAGGGACTAATTTCGATTCGCGAACGTTTTCTTTTTCAAGGAAAACCCTCAGCGAACGGTCAATGAGACCTTGGTTGAAAACAGTGGAAAAGGAAAACCAACCACCGGCGTCGATTCACAATCGCGTCGGAAAAAAGTTACGTCCTTCAAGGAAAGACGGAAACAAACCCCAAAACACGCAAACCGACGGACGCACCAAACATGCGTCCTGTTAAACCGGTCCGGAACGCGCTAAAACCATCATTTTTAGCCCTCCTAAACAACGGTGAAACAAAAAGGAAACTAACAACCAACAATCTGTTCGGAAAAAAGGAACTAAAAATCCGAACACCATTTTCCTCGCATTGTTCCCCTCTCTTTCTATAACTATCATACACGCTTCTCACGACAATTTCAAGTCAAAAAGCAATTTTTTTGTGTTTTTTTGAAAATTGCCAGACACCTGGAATTTACGCAAACAGGGTAAAATAGGCCGAGTAATTCGCTACAGAGTTTTATGAGGCGAAATAACCCGCTTTTCTTGAAATTCCAACAAGAATTCTCCGCAAAAAGCCGTTCTTGACGGAGACGGTATGGAACGTGGACGTCTCGTCCACATTCCTGATAGAAAATGCTGAAACCCCTGATGCGGGCGAGATGCCCAAGTTCCAAACAATGGAAAAGTCACTGGATCGCAAATTGACTCGGATTCTTGCGGACCGAAGTTGCAACGATTTCATTCTCGCCGACGCAAAAGACGCCGATATGGCGTACGGTCTCTCCGCTCCAGGGCAGAGTCCTGAACATTACGCTCAGGAAGGAGCTTTTCGCACACTTGACCAATACCGTGAGCAAATCCGTGAAGTCATTCGGCAAGGATTGGTCGATATTGTCTTGATGAGCGTCAACACGAACGATTTGCTGACGATCCGGGAACGTTTATTCGCCAATTCGTCGATCACCCCGGCGATTCGGGCAAACGACGCAACCGACATTTGGCTTGCAGGAGCGGAAGGGGTTTACGGCAAGGAGCCTTCCCGACCGTTTCGGACTGCCGACCTGGATCATGCGATGTGCGGCAAGCTCAACTGTACGAAAGAGGAACGCAAACTCGGAGCCGATCTTGGGTTGTACTCGGTAACGTACAACAATAACATGGAGCGGGACTACCAGACGTTGCTTGCGTACAACGAATTTCGTAAAGAAGCGGAACTCAAAGGTTTTCGGCATTTTCTCGAAGTTTTTTCGCCGAATGCCTGCGAACCGAACGCTCCGAAAGATATTCCCAAGTTCGTCAACGATCACATTGTCCGAACGCTTGCCGGCGTTGCGGAGGCGGGACGACCGGTGTTTCTCAAGATTCCGTACTACGGTCCGAAAGCGATGGAAGCGTTGGTGCGGTACGACAGTAACGTCGTTGTCGGCATCCTCGGCGGCGGAGCGGGCACGACGTTTGACGCTTTCAAAATGCTTGCCGATGCGAAAAAATACGGGGCACGAGTTGCGCTTTACGGACGAAAAATCAACAGTGCGGAGCATCAAACGACATTTATCCATTATTTACGAGCGATTGCCGACGGCCAGATCGGTCCCGCCGAGGCGACCAAAGCGTATCACGGCGATCTTCAAAAGCTAAAAATCTCGCCGCGACGAAAATTGGAGGACGATTTGGCCGAAACCGAAACCGCCGTCAGTTATTCCGGCGGCGGCACCGGAAAAAAGAAATCGTTGAATACCGTTACAGTTTCAATGAGCGACGGACAACCCGATTTCAAAAAAATGTCGCAATCGGAAAAGGTCCAATGGAACCTTGAACGATTGAAACGAATCTTTGGGTAACGGGATAAACCAGCCGTCTTACCCATTTTGCCAAAAAAGTACCGCTGTTATCTTAAAAAAACAGATTTTCACTCTGGACAGACCCCGGTAATATTAAGTAGAATCCGCCGATTGACTTTTTCCCGAGTTTCCGCAGGTCGCAGAAAACGGTCGGGTCGATTTCGTCAGGAAGACGCTGTATTTAAAGGAATGACTATGATCGGCTTAATGAAAACCCATTGGAAATCATTGAAAAATCTCTCTTTTTCATCAGGGGCGTTTTTTTTCTGTTTGATTTTTCCTCCAACGACACTCATTGCCCAAAACCAAACGGACTCGCTTCAGTACCCCGGCACCTCGGTCTCCGGCGAATTGGTTCGCTTGGAACGTGTCGCCCCAAACCAATTGCCGCGAGTTTCGCCGGTCCCGAAAGCGACCCCCAAAGCACTTGGTCCATCAAGAGCGGCACCGAAAAACCTCGTTCGTAATGCTGGCCCCGTTGTCGTTGTCGATCAACGCACCTCGGACTTCGTTGCGGGATACATTCAGCCGGTTGCCGGAACGGAAGATATTTCCGCCAGACGGAGTTCCCGTCCGACGTTCAACGACGAAGAGCCGGAAGTCGAACTCAAACCGGTCTCCCGTAACAACGGTTCACGAACAATCGCCGCTCCGTCAAAACAAATCGAGTCGGTCCCCGCTCCCGCAAAGACTTGGGAAGAGCCGGTTGCCGCGAAAAAATCAAGCCCACTCCCTCCCGATACCTCCTCCAAATCCGCTCCGGAAGCCGATCCGGCTCCAACTCCGATCAGACCTGTGGAAGACAAAGAGGAAGAATTTCATCCACATTATCAAAGTGCAACGTTTCTCGGCGTTCAACCGGGAAACACCACAGTGGACCAGGTTGTGGAAAAACTTGGGGCACCTCAGAAAATGACCAAGGTTGGAACAAAAACGGCGCATTTGTATTCCATCGACGAACTGAACCACATTGAAATTCTCTTCGACGGAAATACGGTTTACTCCGTTGAAGTCTCCTTTGTTTCCGAAGTTTATCCGGTCGATCAAGTCCGGGAAATGCTTGCGTCGGAGCTTAAAAGTTCCCGACCGGTCTCCTTTGCGGACGAGCACGGCGACGTGATCGGGTTAATGTTTCCCGAAAAAGGATTAACATTCGTCTACACGCCGTCCGAAGAGCCGGGAGTTCCCTCCGCGATGGTGAAAAAAATCGCAATTCTTCCGATTGCGGCGGAACCATTCATCATTCGCGCGAAAGGATACCTGGAAGATTCGCCGGCGGAAACGAAAAGAGACCTGCTTGCCGCGACTTTCTACGACCCGGACAACCCGGAAGCGCATTGGCTGCTCGCCCAGGTCGAATTGGCTGCCGGCGACGGAGCGTCTGCACTTGTTCATGTGCGAAGAGCCCTGGAACTCGATCAATCCATGCCGCAGTACCACATCACGTTCGCCAAAGCACTTCAAATGATGAATCGGATTGACGACGCCAAGATGTATCTAAAAGAAATGCTCCCGTTGTGTGAAAAATTTCAGCATCAAAAAGCGGTCGCTTTGTGTTTGCTCGGCGACCTCTACCGCCAAGGTACCGGGGTCCATTGTGAACAGGCCTACGAGTATCACAAACAGGCCCTGGGCATTGCGATTTCGCTCAGCGAACATTCGAACCCGACGGTTCGCGGCATTGCCCGGGAAGTTTTGGTGAACGCTCAACTGGGGATCGTCCGAGACATCGCACTGGGAAACTGGGACAACAAATGGTCCGCAATTGAAAAATGGTTCGCCAGTGTCAGGGAAGTTCTCAAAGATCAGGAGGTAACGTCGAAAAAACGGTTGGTTCGGGAATACCTGTTCCGTGTCGCACTGACCGGTCTTTCGGCGCAAGCGGTGGTTTCGGAATCTTCCACTCTTGACCTCTATATCCAAGACCTTTTGACGGCAACGGAAGAGCTGATGAACGTAACCGACGACCCGATCAACCGGCGTCGTATCCAATGGGAGGCCGGCGGCGCACTTTTCGAGGCGATCCAGTCGTTCCAGCGAAAAAAGCAGTTTTCGACGGCCTTGAAATACGGAGAATCGACGGTGGATCTGATGGAATTGGGGATTGCGGGACGAACGAGCGAATCGGATTATTTCCTGCTTTCACGGCTTTACTTTCGCTTGGGAGCGATTCACGCAATCGGTATGAACAATCACCGTGCCGCAATCGTCTGGTTTGACCGGACACTACCGATTTTCGACGACATTTTGCCGGGACTGGGGCCGGAAGAAGCAGGCCGGATCGGTGAAATGCTCGTGAGCATGGGAGTTTCCTATTGGTACGAAAACCAAAAAGAGGAAGCGATTCGATTGTCGGAACTCGGTCTGAAGAAAATCCAGACGGCGGTGGACAAAGGTTATTTGGAAGTAACCGCTCTTTTGATTCCTTACACGAATCTTTCGACGATGTGGAACAAACTCGACGAACAGGACAAAGCGAACGAATACTATCGTGCCGCCACGAAAATCCAACAGACGGTCGTTGAAAGCAGTTCGACGATACGAAAGTAGGGGACGGGAAACGGGAAATGACAAAATCGGGTATTTTGACGGACTATGTTCCGCTTTTGGATTCGATCAAGGTTCGAATTCGCCGTGCGCAGGTTCGGGCAACGCTTTCGGCCAATGCACAGATGCTTCACCTCTACTGGGATGTCGGGCGGACCGTCGCGGACCGGCAAAACGCCGAAGGATGGGGGGCCAAAGTCATTCCCCGCCTGGCCGCCGATATTAAAAATGATATGCCCGAGGTCAAAGGGTTTTCGGCAAGTAATATCAAGCGGATGATCCAATTTTATCGGGAATACCCATTGCTATCCGATTGGGAAACCGAAACCGGGGCCGATACATCATCACTAAACCACTCAATTAGCCCACAGGCTGTGGGCCAATTACCGGAATCATTACTAAATCACTTGATTAGGCAACAGCCTGTTGCCAAATTGCTAGAATCATTACCAAACCAGTCAATTTTGCAACAGCCTGTGGCAAAATTACCAGAATCATTACCAAATCACTCGATTTCGCCACAGGCTGTGGCACAATTGCCTAGTTTTTCGCCGGAGCAACCAATTTCGCCAACAGTGTTGGCAAAAATAAGTTCCGCCGAGGAAATCCGGTTGGAGGTTCTCCAAAAATACGCATTCCTGTTACCTTGGGGACATCACGTTTTGTTGATGGAAAAAATTAAGGAATTTTCGGTTCGCCTCTGGTACATGAAAGAGGCCGTTGAGCAGAGTTGGACACGAGATACCTTGGCGGCGATGATTAAAAAGGATACGTACAACCGCCAAGGAAAAGCGGTAACGAACTTTTCGCTAACCCTTCCACCGCTGGAATCCGAGGCGGTACAACAGCTTTTGCGTGATCCTTACATTTTCGATTTCCTGACCCTGGAAGAACCTTTTCGTGAAAAGGAGCTGGAAAACGCATTGGCGGAAAACCTCCAAAAATTCCTGTTGGAATTGGGGCACGGCTTTGCGTTCATCGGGCGGCAATACCACATCGAAGTCAGTGATCGGGATTATTACCTTGATCTCTTGTTTTACCATCTGGATTTACGGCGTTTTATCGTGATCGAGTTGAAAAGAGGGGAATTTCAGCCGGAGTACGCCGGAAAGGTGAATTTCTACTGTTCGGCGGTGGATGATCTCCTCCGTCGTCCCGGCGATGCGGCAACGCTGGGTTTGATTCTTTGTCAGGAAAAGGACAAGATCATTGCCGAGTATTCGTTGCGCAGACTTGAACAACCGATTGGCGTTTCGGAATATGAATTGACGCGAACGCTTCCTGAATCGTTCCGCTCTGCGTTGCCGTCCATTGAACAAATCGAGACGGAATTCGCCCAAAGGTTCAGGCAAACCACTCAAAAATCGACACGGCAGAATGTTTAACTGCCGTATATTGTGCGGCGAAGTTGTTTAAAAGGGATTTAAAAATGCTGACACCATTACGGTCATATACTGCGGGATTGTTGTTCCTTTATTTTTTCGGGATTTCTTCGTCGATTTTTGCACAGAATGCTGCGTTACCGTCAATTATCGAGGAACTCAAGCTGTCCAAAACCCTTGCGAAACAAAAGGCGTCCGCTCCACAGACGCCGAACTATGTTCCTTCGCAGTTCGACGGTTCAATGACACCGCAACCGGGCCGGATGCGTGATCCGTTTGAGCAAATGGCCGGCGGCGGCACCCCGGAATTTGATAACGGAATTCGGGAGACGCCCGAATTTTCCGGCGAATTTACGCCTTTGCAAACGCAGGAACAACGCTTCAAAGCGGAACTTCAGGCCGATGCACGGCTTAACGACATCTGTTTCACCGACGCCCGCTGCGGTTTTGCGGTCGGCGATCATGGCACCCTCTGGAAAACCGTGGACGGCGGACGAAACTGGGTGCTCGCGAATACCCCGGTCGATTGCTCGCTTTACAGCGTCTCGTTCAGCGATCCGATGCGTGGTGTCGTCGCCGGAGGATTTCGAATACCGTACCTCAATAAGAGCGAAGGCGTCTTGCTCAAAACCGACGACGGCGGCGAAACCTGGCACCGGGTGTCGACACCAGGTATCCCGTTGCTCCGCCATGTCAAAATGGAAAACCGTTCTTACGGCTATGCGGCGGGGGAATCGTCCGGCATGTCGCAAGGCGGACTCTTTCAAACCCAGGACGGCGGACGAAGTTGGAACCCGATTCCCGGTCTGCCCGACGTCGGTTGGAACGATTTTCATTTTTTGGACCCGCAAACCGGGGCTGGTCTCGCTTCGGACGGTTCGCTTCGGATCATGCAAGGGACAATACGCCTCGCTAATCATCTCCCGTTCGGATTACGTCGTCCGCTTGCTTTGGACCTGTTTGACCGGGCAGGCTGGCTTGTCGGCGAAGGTGGGCTTGTACAGACTTCGCAGGATTACGGTGAAAACTGGAACCCCCTTTTGACACCACCTCCGGGAAAGGCGGCGTCACAGTTTGATTTTCAAGCCGTGTTTGCAAGGGAGAACAACGTCTGGATTGCCGGAACGCCCGGCTCGGTGATCTATTATTCCCGGGACGCCGGTCGGACCTGGAATAGTTCCCAAACCGGTGTCACGACACCGATCCGTGAAATCCGGTTCTTCGATCCGACGCGGGGTTACGCCGTCGGCGATCTTGGCGTCATTTTGGAAACGCTCGACGGCGGCGTCCATTGGACCGTACAGCGGCTCGGCGGCTCACGGCTTGCCATGCTCGGCGTTTACATGAAAAGCGAAGAAATTCCACTGGAGTCACTCGTTTTGTACGGTCGGGAATACGGCTACCTCTGTGGCGTCAATATCGTTTCGCAATCGGACGAAAACCCAATTGACGCCGTTCACGAAGCGGTTGTCCGCTCCGGTGGTGTCAGTGCAACGCAAAGCTGGGGATTCACGCTTGACCCGGTGGAACTGAAAATGCCGGTTGCAAAAGTCGTCGAAAGAATCAATCGGGAGAACGGCGGCGAAGGACTTTTGCGTTTCCGTCAAAATCTTGTACGAAATATCCGGATGTGGAAGCCGAACGTGATCACAACCTCTGATCCCCGGTCCGGCGACAGTGCAAGCCGCCAGTTTCTCGCCAAAGAACTGGCCGAGGCGATCCGTGCGGCCGCCGATCCGAACATTTTTCCGGAACAGATTCACGAAGTCGGATTAACGCCCTGGAAGGTCGGAAAACTCTCTCTCGTGTCCAAAGAATTTCAGGGGGAAGTCAACCACGACTCCGGTGACTATGCCGCTCGAATCGGACGCTCTTTGGAGGAATCGACGTTTGGTGCCAGGGGATTGATTCAACCAAATCCGTCGCAATGGTTTTCCCGAACAGGATACCAGGCAATCGTAAACGACCTGACCAACGTTGCCGGCACGAAAAATGATTTAATGAGTGGTATCACGTTGGCACCAGGGGCGGAAGCGAGACGTATCCCGCTCGGCAACGCCGCCGATCAAGCGGAAACGAACCGCAAACAAGTCCAACGGCGGCACCAGATTCTCCGGCTTTGCGACAGCGTTCCGCAAGGTCAGGGAACCGATTCGAATCTCAACACGGTCGCGGTACTCGGAACGTTGCTTCAGGAAATGAATCCCGTACAGATTCCGGAATTGCTTCTCGAAGTCGGATTGCGGTTCAAAAATCAAAATCGCCGGGACGATACGGAGGCCGTGTTTATGCGAATGGTCGAGCAATTTCCACAGCATCCTTACACGGTCGTCGCATTGCAATGGCTGGTTCGATACAATGCGTCCGAAGAAATCCGCTGGTGGTCGAAACGAAAATCCGGTCTCAACGAATCGAATCCCCTTGATTTTACGCGGCAGGAATTGCTTCGGGCGGAATATGTGAAACAATTTTCACGGCTTCTGAAAATGCACGCTCCGGAAGAGTATGCCGCAATGCAACGAAAATCAAACTCCTCTGCCATGATATCGGCGACGAAAGCGGCGGAGCCGCCGTATTTGGACGGTTTGTTCGATGAGGAACTGGATCAGCGGTTTTGGTATGACGCTCCAATCGTTTCGTTTACGCCGAAATCCGGTCCGATCCAACTGGTTTCCGGTCAACAACCGGTTGAACCGCAAGGTTTTTCCGACTTGGGAACGCAAGCGATGTTCCGGTACGACGATGATAATCTTTACATGGCATTTCGGTGCCGAAAATCAAATGGGTTCACCTATCCGCCGCCGGACAACGCTCCCAGGCCGCGTGATCCCGATCTGTCCGGCGAAGACCGCGTCGAAATTTTCCTGGATACCGATGGTGACGCCGCCGTTGCCTTCAAGCTCACGGTCGATTATCGCGGTTGGGTTGCAGAGGATTGCTGGGGGGACAAAAGCTGGAATCCGACCCTGTATGTTGCACGGGAAGAGGACGACCAATTCTGGATGATCGAAGCGGCGATACCGTTGGATCAATTGACCGAATACCCGCCGCAACAGGGAACGGCCTGGGGAATTTCGTTGCGCCGAATCGTTCCCGGCGTGGGAATCGAAAATTTTTCCCAGGAACCCGGCGTGCTCCGGTTTGAGTAATGACGGATTCTCCGGAAACGTATCGACGGCCTGGCAACCAACCCGCAACCAACCCAAAATTGCAAGAAACACCCTTGTTTTTCGCATGATTTTGGGGTAGAATGCACGGATGTCCAAAGCAAAATCGTCCTCCATCGTCCCGAAAAACTTGAAACTCACGCATAACGGAAATAAGGTGGAAATAAGGTTGATTTCCTGGTTTTCGAAACGAAAAACGACCTAAAATCGCAACGACACCCTATTTATTGATTTCGAAAAATGCACAAGGAACATAAGGAAAAAGTCTTTCATTTCCTCCTGATGGCGGCGGCGACGGCGGTTCTGCTGGTCGTCGCTCGCATGGCCAGCGTCATTGTTGCGCCGATGTTGATGGCGTTGTTCCTGACGATCATCCTGCTCGTTCCCCTGCGGTGGCTTCAAAGCAAAGGGTTTTCCAAATTTATTTCGCTCGTGATCGTCATTTTTTGTACGGCGATCCTTTTTTTGGGAATCGCCCGGCTTGTTATCGTGTCGCTGAACGATTTCCTTCACCATTTTCCCAGTTACAAAGCCAAGATCATCAAAAAAGTCGAGTCTCTGGATGGGAAATTGGCGGACCTCGGCTTCACCTTGGGAAACCGTACGATGGAAACCGAAAACTCACATGAGACGCCAGGGGAAACGCCCCCTGCTTTGCCGCCATCGGAGACGCCCCTTCCCCAGCAACCCAGCGACGAACATAGCCGTGTGCCCGATCCGCCACCTGTCGTAACCGTTGAAGAAAGTACCGTAACGGAAGAGAGCACCGCGGAAACGCTTGATCCTTCCGGGGAGGAGGGGGGAAATGAGGACGTTACACCCTCGTCGGATGAACCGCTTGAAGAAGAGGAACTGAATATTGTTTATGACCGTACCTTTTTCCCCACGATCCGGGAAAAACAAAATGCCCCGATTGAGCTCAACACGGAAAGCGTCATGTATTGGGTGGGAAAAGCCGTTGTGGAACTGAGAAATTTGGCAGCCTCCAGTTTTCTCATCATGATTATCACGCTTTTCATGATTTCCGAAGCGACCCGATTTCCGGAAAAGATCGATTGGGCGTTGGGAAAAACCGGCCCGATCAGCAACACGCAATTGCATAATATCGCCAGTGAAATTCGACGTTACCTTTTCATCAAGTCGATTTCGTGCCTTTTGTCTTCGGTGGCGGCAACCATTGTTTACCTTTGGTTCGGTGTTCCCGGTGCCTGGTTCTGGGGCTTGGTGGCGTTTTTCCTCTATTTCATTCCCAACATCGGAGGTGTCATTGCCGCCATCATACCCGGATTGTTGATTTTTATGGCCTTGGACGTGGAAGGACTTTTGCTCTACGCGGTCTGCCTGGTCTCAATCGAGTGTACGCTCGGGTACGGAATCGAGCCGAAAATGCTTGGACACGGACTCGGGATTTCCACGGTGGTCATTTTTCTTTCCCTGCTCACTTGGGGATGGATTCTCGGCCCCGTCGGCCTGTTTCTTGCCGCGCCGCTGACGATTATGGTAAAAATCATTCTTCAGTCGTTCGAGGAAACGGAGTGGATCGCCATCCTTTTGGGGGACAAGTATCAACCGCCGGCAAGGTCGATAATTGACGACTCCCGACGCTGACAAAAGAAAAGGGAAATGCTACAATGCACTGTTCCAAGTAAAACAGCAGCCGGGAGCGAGAGCGACCGGTTTACGTGAAACCGCCACTATAGTGAGTGATACGATGCGATTGATTTTAGAAAAGAATGGTCGTGGGGAGTGCCGTTGGTATTTCTCTCTGGTTTTTTTCGCTCTCTTTTCAATGGTCGTTTTCCCGGGAACTCTTCCCGGTGTGAAAGCGGACGACGCCGCGCCAGAATCGGACGTGCTTTTGACTTCGATTCCCCCGCTGGACCGTTGGAATGATCCGTTTGCGATTTCCATGAAAGATCACCTCAGCGGAAAATCTCCGTCCGCCGCAGGCGACCTTCTCATCGAAGAATTGATTAAGGTTGCCGAAGAATTGACGGGCCTGGCGAAAGCAATGAAGCCGGACTATTCCAGTTATTCGAGTCAAATGGTTTCACTTGCCAAAGCCCAATTGAAGGTTCGTGTTTTAATGGAATCCCTTCATTTTTCGGCGTCGCAGCTTCCGACCGACCAACAAGCTGCGTGGAAAGCCGCCGCCAGAAATCGCTTTATTTCCGCTCTGACGACGGCAAATATCGCGTTGAGTTCAAACGCAATGACACCGGCAGCCAAAGAAATCTCCGCTCTCGGAATCAATTTCTTCCAGCCTTATGTCGATCCCGAAGAACAGTACAAAAAATCGCTTGAAGAATTGGGGCCTCCGAAACCCGCTTCCAGTTCGATGTCTGAAGAGGAATATGAAAGCGGCGGCAATCAAGGAAGTGGAGTGCTCTTCAACGCTTGCAAGGCGTTTGTGGAAGGGTACAAACCCGGTCCGGTGGACGATGCAAAAATGGAAACGCTCGTCAATGCACTTATCGCCCCGGGACGAACGTCTCTGCAAGGTTATGTCCCGAAAGATTCAACGGGGAATTACGGTGGTGGGATGCGTGACGACACGGAAGTGGATTCGGATTACACCCCGTCCGCGCAACAACAATCCCGACCGGCCGGTGGTCTGAATTTCGGTGGAAATAATACGGCGAACACACGGCCCGCACAGCCCCGGGAATCGTTGGACGATTCCGTTCGAAAAAGTGTCGCATTCGCCCTCAGGCAAATGCTTCGGGACGAAGGGACGAAAATGGGAGCGAAAATCGCTGCCGCTTATTGTGCTTTCGCAAGCAAAGAGGAAGATTACGTACCGGAAATTGTTCTCTTTCTCGAACGTTCGGAAAAAACGTTGAACGAAAAAGACCTCGATCTTTTGGTGTCCCTTCCCATTGAAGCGGATTACGCCAAAGACCCCCGGATCGGTTTTCTGATGAGCCAAATTTTGTTTGCCGTCGCACCGGAGCAAAATTCCAGTAGCCGTATCCAAATCATCGACGCATTCGAACAATCGAGCAGTGCCGCTCCATTTCTCGTCAACGGGTTGGAGCAATCCCGAACGCTGGGGATATCGCTGATCGTTCTTTACAATGTCGGCGATGGGGATTCCGCCGTTCACGTGGCAAAACTGCTCGGCGACCAATCGGTCGAATCCGGATTACGAACCAGCCTTTTGGAAATTCTCGGTCAAACCGGAGACCAACGGGTTGCCCCGGCAATTCTCAAATGCTTACCGAATCCCGAATTTCGGGAAGCCGCAAAAGCAGCCCTCATCCGAATGGGGACTCCCGCCGAGGCGACGGTTGTAACGATTTTCAATGCGAAAAAACCCCAGTTTGATGTGATCGCGTTGGAAATTCTTGCGAAAATCGGCTCTTGGAAGTCGCTCTCTCTGCTTGGAAGACAGTTGGCCTTCTACGCAGAAGCAAAAACACCGGCGGCGGCCTCGAAAATGGAGGAAAAGCCCAAACTGATCTTGGAATCCGCCGTGCAAAACGAACTCCTGCAAAAAACGATAGAAACCGGAACCACGATCGTTGCCCGAATGACGGGAACCAGTCCGCCGGATTTCAAAAATCCAAACGCCTTGAAAGGACCGGGAATGCCCGGTCTGGGAGTGTCCGGCGATTTGAGTTACGACGACCCCGGTTCCGGTTTTCGGCCTGGTACGCCCCGTGTACAGGACGGCAAATCTCCGCGCACCCTTGCGAAAAAGGGGGAGAATCCCGGCAATGCTCCGGTCAATTGGATGCAGGGACTTGCGATTGCCGGATCGGCCAAGTTTGATGAGGCGACGAAAATTTTGTCCCGCGCGACCAATTACGATTCCGGCAAAAAAGCGGGAGAGGAAATGTGGTCCTTAACCTGGGTTGCCGTTTATTTCCAGATTGCCGCGAGACAAGTGAACGATTATTGTTTGCCGCTTGTGGAGTCGGACGCGCAGAAATCAATCGAGAGTTCCATAACCCGAATTGAAAATCGCTACAAAAAATACATTCAGGAGCGCAACCGTATCGGAGGGGCCAAGAATGCCCGGCAGGGGTTTGAAGAAGGATTTTCCCCAAAAATGCAACCTGCCGGTTTGGGCGGGATACGTTAAAACACCAAGGGCATAGGGCATAGGGCATAGGGCATAGGAAATACTCATCACTCATCACTCATCACTAATCACTAATTATTAATTATGTACGACTATTACGGCTGGGCACCTTACGTTTCCGTTGGGCAAAGATTGGCAAATGCCAAAAAATTCGTCACGCAGAAACTCAAAGGCAAGGCAAACCCGATTACGGTTGACGGGCGAAAGATCACGAAAACATTTTGGGGCGACGCCTGGTGCGAAAATCTTGAGACGTACAGCGATTTCGAGAACCGGATGCCGCGAGGCCGGACTTATATTCGCAACGGATCGGTCGTCCATCTCGAAATCGACAAGGGCGTCATCAAATCCTACGTGGCCGGTTCGGACACGTACGAAATCGTCGTGAAAATCGACCCGCTCCACCCGGAGCGATGGAAGGCGATCAAGAAAAAGTGTGCCGGAGAAATCGGTTCCGTTGTCGAACTGTTGCAGGGCAAATTGTCGAAGCACGTTCTCGGGATCGTAACCGACAAAAAGGAAGGACTTTTTCCGTCGCCGAAGGAGATTAAACTCGATTGTTCCTGTCCCGATTGGGCGACAATGTGCAAGCACGTTGCGGCAACGCTCTATGGTGTCGGCGTGTTGCTGGACAGAAGCCCGGAACTGTTTTTCAAACTGCGCGGCGTCGATCATTTGGAGCTGATCGATTCGTCGGTCTCCATTGCAACGGGCAAGAAGGATTCCGAAACGTTGGACGAAGGATCGCTGGAAGACATTTTTGGCGTCGAGCTTGCGGATTCGCTGGAGCCGAAGACCAAAGTGAAGAAGAAAAGTGCGGTGAAGAAGGTCGCAAAAAAGGCGGCGAAAAAGGCAAAAGCGAAAATCGCCAAAAAACCGGTGAAAAAACCGGTGAAAAAAACGACCAAAAAAGCAGCCAAAAAAGCGACGGGAAAAGCCGCAAAGAAAAAAGAACCGCTGCCGAAGAAAGCCAAAGCCAAGACCGCTTCTCGAGTTTCGCGGTTGGCAAAGAAGAAGGCCGTCAAGAAAAAAACGGCAAAGAAATGAGCGGGGAAGTTCCGTCGGGACTGGCCGGTACCAGGAGGATTGCAAAGTCCCTGGGAACGCAGGCTTCCAGCCTGCGCGAAGGTTGCGGGCCCTGCACAGGTAGAAAGCCTACGAACTCACTGGCAGGCTGGAAGCCTGCGTTCCCAGGAAATGCGTTCCCAGGAAAAATGCGACTTTGCAATCCTCCTGTGGCCGGTGCTCCGCGACTTGAATCGAATCGGTTTATTGATAAAATTTCCCTCGTAAAGTTCGCTCGTTTACCGCTCTAACAAAACTTGAAAACATGGCCGACAACGACACCGTACGTAGTGGAAAGGAATTTGGGATCGGAATCCCGCAAAAAACGGAAGGGTTTTTCCTCAAAGGTTCCGCTCATCTCGATTGGGGAATGAAAGACCGGCTTTCCCGGATTTTTAATCCGAAATCGGGCCACTCCGTAATGCTTGCGTTCGATCACGGATACATCATGGGCCCGACCTCCGGTTTGGAGCGGATGGATCTGACCATCACGCCGCTCATGGATTACGCCGATTGCCTCATGTGTACCCGGGGTGCGTTGCGTTCCATCGTTCCGCCGACGATCAACAAACCGATTTCGCTTCGCTATTCCGCCGGTTCGACGATTCTGACGTACTTGAACGACGAGTGCATCATGGACATTGAGGAAGCGGTCCGACTCAATGCGTCGCTCTTGGCCGTGATGGTTGCCGTCGGGGATCAAAAGCATGAAGGACTTACGATTCGAAACCTGACGAAAACGGTCGATTTGGGAACAAAACACGGCATCCCGACGCTGGGCGTTACCGCCGTCGGCAAGGAACTCGTTCGGGACGCCCGGTATTTGAGTATGGCAAGCCGCGTCTGTGCCGAAAACGGAGCACACGTCGTGAAAACCTACTACTGCGAGGAAAATTTTGAGGAAGTGACCAACTCGGTCCCGGTTCCGGTTGTGATTGCCGGAGGAAAGAAACTCCCTGAAAAAGACGCCCTCGAAATGGCGTACAGGGCGATCAACGAAGGAGCCGCCGGTGTTGATATGGGACGCAATATTTTCCAGGCGGACAATCCGGTCGCCATGATCCGGGCAGTTCGGGCAATCGTCCACGACGGCGAAAAACCGGAAAAGGCGTATGAACTTTATCGGGCCTATTCGTCGTAAATTAACGTCCACCCGGTTTCCAACGGTTGTGAATCCACCAATACTGATCGGGATGTTGTCGGATTCCTTCTTCTAAAAGCGTGGTGTACCACTGCGTCAGTTGTTTGACATCTTCAAGTTCCGGCGTCGGACAAAGCGGATCGAATACGCCGGAAACGTGCATGTCGAAAGAGAGCGGGCGGCCATCGTTCCGTCGGGTGGCGTAACAGACCGCAAGCGGGGCCTTGTACTGCAAACTGAGTAGGGCAATCGCTTTATAAGCAGACGCCTGCCGCCCGAAAAAAACAACACGGCATCCCCGTCCGCCTGCGGACTGGTCCGCAAGAAAGGCCATCGTGTCGTTCCGTTCCAGAACGGCAATAATCGGATCGGGTCCGTCGTTTTTCGAGAGAATAAACTGACCCGTCATCCCGCGAAATTCTTCAACAAAATCGTTCAAATAAGGATTATCGAGTTTTCGGGCAACCGTGTAAGTCGGGTAACCAAGCAAGCCGAGCAGGTATCCTCCGATCTCAAAATTGCCGAAGTGACCTGTAACCAGAATCAACGGACGGTCCACGCAAAGCAACTGGTGAATAGCGTCGATGTTATGGAGATGAATGTGTTCTTTCCAGTTACTTTCGTGAATCTTGCGAGGACAGTGGGCAACTTCCGTGACGAGCAGAAAAAGGTGTTCCCACATGCGCCGGGTCAAATCACGTCGCTCCTTTTCGTTCAGCTCCGGAAACGCATGGCAAAGGTTGTCGTCAGTCAACTTGCGTCGAATCCCAAGAATATCCGTCGCCAAAATTGCCAAACCTTTCGAAAGGGATTGGCAACTTTCGATGCGTAACGATTGAATCACGCAAATAAACACGCGAACGATGAGGTAAACGATGTAATCCATAGTCAAGGGAAGGTGTCTTTTAGCCGGTATGGGGCTTGCCCCGCCGCTAACGGGGGTGCGCCGAAAAAACGAACACGCGAAAACCCGCAAGTTTCGGCGGAGTACCGCCTGCACTTGCGGCTCTTTGTCGTCTATTCGGTCAATCCTTCCCGGATGGCTCGCTCGGCCCAAAGTTTGGGGCTGCCGATGAACGCATCAATCGAGCTTCCGGCCAAATGCGGCGTAATTGTAACGTTATCAAGCGTCAAAAACGGATGGTCCGGCGGAATCGGTTCCTCGTCGAACACGTCCAACGCCGCCCCCATGATTTGGCGGTTGCGCAAACACTCGATCAGTGCTTTTTCATCGACCAAACCACTTCGGGCCGTGTTGACCAATATCGCGCTCGGCTTCATCAGGGCAAGCTGCTCTTTCCCGATGAGGTGGTGCGTCTCTTTGGAATATCTGGCGTGAACGGAAACAACGTCCGAGTTTTGGAGCAATGTCGGCAGATCGACCATTTCCACGTTTCCGGTATCTCCTTGAACAAACGGGTCGAACGCGATGATTTTCGAGCCGAACGCCGTCAGGAAGTGAGCGACCAATCGCCCGATTGCTCCGAAACCGACCAGCCCGACCGTTTTGCCGTTGAGTTCCGGAATATTCATTCCGTTCGGATAATCCCGGGTCCAGTTTCCGCGACGCAGTTCGGCATGGGATCGGGCAAGGTTCCGAATTTCCGCAAGAATCAACCCGACCGTACATTCCGCAACCGCTCTCGCATTTCGACCGGGAGTGTTGAGAATGGAAATGTTTCTTGCGTCGGCGGCTTGTTTGTCGATGTTTTCGATTCCGCCCCGAAAAACGCCGATCCACCGGAGACGTTTTGCGGCTTCGATCATTGCCCGACCGACGGGAGCGAACTGAACGACGATGATGTCAAACTGATCCAACCGCTCGAAAAACCGTTGCGGCATCTCGATGATGTTTGGCCCGTGAAGTTCGATCTGGAGATTCGCTTCCTGAAGCTCTTCCAGTGTGGGATGCTCCCACGGACGGATTTCAATTTCGACTCCCCGCTGTGTGAGAGCTTCCAATCCGGCTCGCATCAAAGACTCGGAGATATAATGATCGCTAATGGCAAGTAGTTTCATTGGGACAAACCGTGTGTGAAAATAATGGAGTCGCCGCACCCCGTACGGCGTTCACGGTAGAGTATAAGAAATTCCATTCTTATTGACAATGCCCCGCAAACAGCGGTAAGAGAACTGCAAAGTCCCTGGGAACGCAGGCATCTTGCCTGCGCGAGGCAGGCTGGAAGCCTGCGAACCCAGGGGCAGGCAAGATGCCTGCGTTCCCAGAGGTGCCCTCAATTTCTATCCATTTTG
>Ga0209628_10000350_pt1 | contig 27843 bp, 23 predicted proteins | sample TergutCu122P4_FD_187285 | JGI IMG/M metagenome (GOLD analysis project Ga0209628, IMG submission 187285) | Cubitermes ugandensis P4 segment gut microbial communities from Kakamega Forest, Kenya - Cu122 P4 (SPAdes) (version 2) | ecosystem: Host-associated > Arthropoda: Insects > Digestive system...
CGCACCTGCGCGCCATCGGCCGCGTACACGATCGCGCCCAGGCCATCGCCGCCGCCGAAGAAGCCGCACACGCCTTCGACACCTGCAACCTCGACCTGATGTATGCCCTGCCCGGCCAGACGCTCGAACAGCTCGACGCCGACTTGCGCCAGGCGCTGGCTCTGGGCGCGCCGCACCTGTCGGTCTATCACCTCACGATCGAGTCCAACACCGTCTTTGCGCGGCGCCCGCCGCCGCTGCCCGACGACGACACGGCCTATGCCATGCTCGACCGCATCACCGCACGCACCACGGCGGCGGGACTGGCGCGCTACGAAGTCTCGGCCTATGCGCGCGCCGGCCACCGCTGCGCGCACAACCTCAACTACTGGCAATTCGGCGACTATCTGGGCATCGGCGCCGGCGCGCACGGCAAACTCAGCTTTGCGCACCGCATCGTGCGCCAAATACGCTGGCGCGACCCCGACCGCTACATGACGCAGGCGCTGCGCGGCCAGGCCATCACGCACAGCGAGGATGTGGCGCTGGCCGATCTGCCCTTCGAGTTCATGCTCAACGCACTGCGCCTGAAAGACGGCTTCGCGCTGGCCCAGTTCACCGAGCGCACGGGTCTGGCGCTGACCGCGATCCAGCGCGGCTTACAAGAGGCCGAGCGCAAGGGCCTGCTGGCACGCGACCTGCACCGCGCCTGGCCGACGGCGCGGGGGCTGGATTTTCTGAGCGACTTGCAGGCGATCTTTCTGCCCTGATGGGCTGCCCGTACTTCTAAAATCCCCATCCATGACGACTTTTCTGGATCGACTGTCCGCCGCCGCCGAGCAACACCAATCCCTGCTGTGCGTGGGGCTGGATCCGGAACCGGCGCGATTCCCGTCGGGCATTGCGCCCGGCGCGGCGGGGATCTATGATTTTTGCGCGCGCATCGTGGACGCCACCGCCGATCTGGTGTGTGCCTTCAAGCCGCAGATCGCCTATTTCGCGGCGCATCGCGCCGAGGATGCGCTGGAGCGCCTGATCGCCCACATTCGCGCCGTGGCGCCGCGCGTGCCGGTAATTCTGGATGCCAAGCGCGGTGACATCGGCGCCACCGCCGAACAATACGCGCGCGAAGTTTTTGAGCGTTACGGCGCCGACGCGGTCACGCTTTCGCCCTTCATGGGATTGGACTCCATCACGCCGTATCTGCGCTACAAGGATAAGGGCGTGTTTCTGCTGTGCCGCACCTCCAACCCCGGCGGGGACGATTTGCAGGCCCAGCGACTGGCCGACGTGCCGGGCCAACCGCGCCTGTTCGAGCACGTTGCGCGGCTGGCGCAGGGGGACTGGAACATCCACGCCATCCCCGGCCAGCTGGGGCTGGTGGTCGGCGCGACCTACCCGCAAGAAATCGCCCAGGTGCGCGCCATCGCGCCCACGCTGCCGCTGCTGATACCCGGCGTGGGCGCACAGGGCGGCGACGCGGCGGCCACCGTACAAGCGGGCTGGCGGCCCGGCGCGCCCATCGTGGTCAATTCCTCGCGCGCCATTTTGTATGCGGGCAGCGGCCCGGATTTTGCCGACGCCGCCCGGCGCGCCGCCGAAAACACCCGCGCGGCGCTACAGGCCGCGCAGCGCGGCCCAAGCGCGGTGGAATAGCTTTATTTCACCATGTCCGTGTCTAGCGCCACCATACCTCACTGTGTCGTGGTAACTGGCGCCAGCGCAGGCATCGGCCAGGCGCTCGCACTGGCCTATGCGGCGCCGGGCGTGGTATTGGGCCTGATCGGTCGCGATGCCCAGCGGCTGCAAGCCAGTGCCGATGCATGCCGCGCTCGCGGAGCAACCGTGTTGACGGGTTGCGTGGACGTGCGTGATGCCGGTGCGCTTAAAACCTGGCTTGACGCGTTCGATGCGAGCCATCCGATTGAACTGCTGATTGCCAATGCCGGAATCGCCAGCGCCCGCGATGGTGAAAACTTGCCGCGCATAACCCGGACCATCGAAACCAACTTCCACGGCACGCTGCACACGGTGCTGCCTGTCATTGAGCGGATGCGCGCGCGCAAGGGCGGGCAGATTGCACTGGTCGCTTCATTGACCGCGCTGCGCGGCATGGCGGTCACCCCAGCGTATTGTGTGAGCAAGGCCGCGATCAAGGTTTGGGCCGATGCGATGCGGCCCTTGCTCAAGCGTGACGGCATCGCGCTTTCGGTGATTTTGCCGGGCTTTGTCAAAACCCCGATGAGCGCCACCTATCCGGCCAATAAACCGCTGATGTGGCCGGCTGACCGGGCCGCCGCTCATATCCGCCGAAAACTCGCCGCGCGCCGTCCCGAAATCGGGTTTCCGTTCCCGTTATATACCTTCATGCGCCTGGCGCCGCTGTTGCCGATTCGGCTGACCGATTACCTGCTTAACCGGTAAGCCGCACGGATGAGCAACGGCTTCAGGGCCTGCGCAGCAGCGCCTTGAGCGCCGCTTGCAGCCGCCGGGCGGCTGCCGGGTCGTGGGAAGTGGCCAGCACGGCGGTGGCGTCTTGCACCCAGGTGTCGCGGGGTTGGGCGTCGTTGCGGCGGGTCAGCATGCTCAGTTGCAGCGCGCGGCGCGCGTCCAAATGTTCGGCTGGGGTAGGCACCTCGGCGGCCATTTCCAGGCGCAGCAAGGCTTGCGCCGCATCGCCCGATGGCGCGGCGGCAACCGCCTGCTGCCAGCGGGTGTGGATCGCCGGGGTAACGCCGCCGCCGAATTCCTGGGCGGCGGGCAGCCCGTCGGCGGCGCGCTGTTGCCAGGCGGTGATGAGTCCGGTCAGCGCCTCGCCGTGCGCTTGCGCGGCCAGTTTGCGCAAGGCCGCTTGTGCGTGTTCCAGGGCGTCGCGCTGGGCGCGGAAAGCGGCATCGCCCAAGCGCGGCGGGCGCGGGCCGTCAAACCGGTCATTGCGCCGGTCCCCGCGCCGCTCATCCCGCCCGCCTTGGCGCGGGCCGCGCTCATCGGCGCGCCCGCCCCGCTCGCCCGGACGTCCGCCACCGCGGTCGTCCCGGTCGCGGCGCTCGCCGAATTTGCCTCGGCCTTCCGGTTTGGTTTCCGTTTTCTTCATGCCGGGCCGGTCGTCGCCGCGCATGGCGACCAGCGGCTTGGCCGGTTTGGGCGGTGGCGCGGCGGGCGCTGGTTCGGTGGCGCCGACAGCCGGTTCCGAGGTTGACTCCGCTTCCGGCGGGGTACTGTCCGCCGCGGCCGCATCTGGTGCTTGCGGCGTACCGGCGGCATCGACGATATTGGCCGCGCTGTCGGCACCGGCCGGAGCATCCGGCTGCGCCGATGGCGCGGACGCCGGCGCAACCGGGGCACTGGGCGCGGCGTCCATCTGGGCCGCTTGGCCGCGCAGCGCGGCATCCAGCGCCGACATGGCCGCGCGGATTTGACGCGCATCGCCGGCGGCGTTGGCCGCTTCGAGCGCCTTGGCCGCATCCAGTACCGCCCGGTCGTGCGCGTTGGTGGCGGTCTGAATTTTTTCGCGCTCGGCGCTCTTTTTCTGGAACGCCTCGTCTATCGGTTTACGGAAGGCATCCCACAGTTTTTGCTCGTGCTTGCGATCCAGCGGCACGGCTTGCGCTTCGGCTTGCCAGCGCTGTTGCAACGCCTTGACCGCGTCAATGCGCAGCGGTGTGGTTTGCGCCAGTTCGCGCGCCTCGGCGATCAGCGCGTGGCGGCGCGCGGTGCTGTCTTTTTGCGCCGCCAGCAGCGGGGCGGCGGCAGCGGCGGTAACGGTTTTCCAGCGCGCTTGCAGGGCGGAAAATACAGCCTCGGGCACATGTCCGCCGTTGCGCCAATGCTCGGAGAATTGATGCAGCTGGCGGCTGGCCGCCTTCCAGTCGGGCGTGCCGCCGGCGGCTTCTTGCGCCGCCGTCCACGCCTGCACCTGCTCGATCAGCGCCTCGCGCTCGGCTTTGTGCCGCGCGGTTTCGGCGCGCGATTTTTCGAGCCATTCGTCGACGAAACGGTGCGCGGCGCTGCATGCGCGGTCAAAGCGCTTCCACAGCGCCAGATTGGGCGCACCGCCCGCGTCGGCAACTTTCCATTCCTCGCGCAGTTTGCGGATGGCTTCTTGCAGCTTGCGGCCCGTGAGCGCGGGGATCAGATCGGCGGCGTGCGGTTCCGGATGAGGTTCATCGGCGGCTGCGGCGGCTTGCGGCGCTGGGCCGGTTGTCTCGGCGGGCGCTTCTTCGGCGGCCTGGGCAACGGTTTCGGGCGGCGCGGCCAGGGTTTCTTCGCTGCTATCCGCAAGCGTTGTTTCCGGCGTTTCCGGCGTTTCCGGTGTTTCCGGCGTTATCGGCGGCGTGGTCTGCTCCGGCTCGGGCACGTGCTCGGCGCCCTGCTCCTGGCTGTCAGCCGCGCCATCGGGTTGGCCCGCGGCGGCGCCCCTTTTGACCTTGCGCTTGACCAGCAGCGCCTCGGCACGGGCGACCAGCTGCTCGCGCAATTGGTCGGCGCTCCAACGCTGCCAGCCTTGCAGATCGCCCGCCGACACCAACGCGGCATGGGCACGCGCGGCCAGCGCGTCGTCGATCAGCCGCCCATGCGTTTTGAGCGACTGGCGCAGCGCCTGCGTGGCGCTGTTCATGTTCTTGGTATGTCCGGTGGCAACGGCCTGTTCGAGCAACATCACGCCCGTCTGCACGGCCTGGGCGGCGGCGGCAACTTGTTCCGGCGCGGGCGCGGCGGGTTTGGGCTTGGCCGGTTTGGCCGCTTCCGCGTCGGACGCCACCGCGGTGGCCCGCGCATGGGCGATTTCATCGGCCCATACCGGCACCGGCGGCAGCGGCGCGCCGGCGTCATCGGCGGCGGTCACGGTCAACGCCAGGGCGCTGTCGAACGCCTCCCATACCGCGGTCAACTGGGTTTGCGCGCCTTCCAGTTGCGGCGGATAGCGCAAATCGACGCTCGGCCATTGCGCGTCGGACGCAATCGCTTCGGCCTGGCCGCGCCAATGCTGAACATCATCGGCCAGCGCCTGGCGTGCGGCTTGCGCGTTGTTCCACGGTTTGGTCGAAAGCAGCTCGATGCGCTGCGCCAGCAACACCGCCGCTTCGCACTGCACCGAGACGCGTTTTTGCAAATCCTCGATCTGATTGGATCGCTCGATCAGCCGCGCCCGCAAGCCCGCCAGCGGTTCGCGCGAGAGCGGCGCGCCCGCCTTGGCCGCGTCGCGCTGCCAAGCCAGCGCATCGGCGATGTGCAGGCGCGTCAGGTCCAGCAACGCTTGCGCCTTGACCGCCCATTCATCCATCACGACCTCCTGGCTGCGCTCGCGCCGCAACTCGTCGAGCTTTTCGCGCAACGGCTTGGCCGCGCCCTTGTCCTTGGCGGCCAGTTCCTTATAAACGGCATGCAATTGCTCGGGCGTGGGATTGGCGGCCAGCCACGCGCGCAGACGCTGGGCGCGCTCGCCCGACGTGGCGGCGGAAAACACACCGCCTGTCAGCGCATCAAGCGAGTGCCGCGGCGATGAGGGAGATGGGTCCGATGCGGACGCGGCAAATTCGGATTCGCTCATCTTGAGATCGAAGAAAGAAGAAAACAAAGCATAAATTAACGCAGGCGCGGCAAAACCGCGCGCTGCTTGCAAACCTACATATTTTCGCCGGTATTTAGGCATTTTCGACAAGCGAACCTGCCGATATTGACCGACAATGCCGCCAACACGCCCCGCCCATGAACCGCAACCTCTGGCTACTGACGCTCTGTCAAGGACTGTACCTGACCAACAACATCGGCTTTGCCGCCATCAACGGGCTGGTGGGCTTGTCGATGGCGCCGCGGGGCTGGATGGCCACGCTGCCGATTATGTGCTACGTGGTCGGCAGCGCGTTGGCCACGGGTATGGTAACCCGGATACAGCAGCGCCTGGGACGGCGCGGATCGTTTCAGATCGGCCTGGCCGTGGCGCTGGCCTCGACCCTGCTGTGCGCGCTGGCGGCTTTTCTGCACAGCTTTTGGCTGCTGTGCGCGGCGACCATGGTGGCGGGCTACTACAACGCCAATGCGCAGCTGTACCGCTTCGCCGCCGCCGAGGTGGTTGCGCCGCGGTGGCGCGAAAAAGCGGTGTCGCTGGTCATGGCGGGCGGATTGATCGGCGCCGTGGCCGGCCCCAACCTGGCCAAATACACGCGCGACGCGCTGCCCGTGCCGTTTGCCGGGGTTTACCTGGCACTGGCCGTGGTGGCGCTGGCGGGAATGGCGCTGATGCGATTCATCGTTTTCCCCACTGCGCCGGCGCACCAGGCGCAACAGACCGAGGCGCGCCCGTTGGCCGTCATTGTGCGCCAGCCCGCCTTCATCACCGCCGTCATGGCGTGCGCACTGGGCTACGGCGTGATGAATCTGCTGATGGCCGCCACCCCGCTGGCCATGCAGGTGTGCGGCATGCCTTTCGAGGACGCCGCGCTGGTCATCGAATGGCACGTCATCGGCATGTTCGCGCCCGGCTTTTTCACCGGCCACTTGATCCGCCGCTTCGGCACGCTGGCCATCATGAGCGTTGGGGTGCTGCTCAACCTCGCCTGCATCGCGGTCGCGCTTTCGGGGATCGAGCTGCGCCAGTTCGTCATTGCGCTGTTCCTGCTCGGCGTGGGCTGGAACTTTCTGTTCACCGGTGGTACCATGCTGGCGTTGACCGCTTTCACGCTTGAGGAAAAAGACCGCGCACAGGGCGCGCTCAATTTCAGTGTGTTCGCGGTACAAGCGCTGTCGTCTTTTTCCTCGGGCGCGCTGGTCACCACGCAGGGCTGGCGGCTGCTCAACTTCGGCTCGCTGGTGCCGGTAGGACTGACCGGCCTGGGATTGCTGTGGCTGGCCGTCAGACGCTGGCGTGGCGCGGCTAACTCAAAGGTTGAGCGTTGAGCGTCGTCCGGTAGCGGCGTTGCGCTGCGCGCCGAAAGAGGACTTCACGCCAAACGCCGGGCGCTTAACGCAAAACTGTTTCATCCATCTCGGGTGGCGCGCCAGCGTCATGGACAACTTACCAGCAACCGGGCCAGCGCCTCGGCCATGTGTGCCGCCGCACCCTGCTGGCTAACCGCGAAAGCGTGGGCAGCTTGCGTCATGGCGCTGTGTTGCGCGCGCGCTTGCAGCACAGCCACGGCTTGCGCCACGGCATCGGCCATATCGGCCGCACGCCGGGCCGCGCCGGCGGCTTGGGCCTGGCGCGCGGCTTGGTCGAAGTTGAAGGTATGCGGCCCCATGATGACCGGGCAACCGCAGGCGGCGGCTTCGATCAGGTTCTGACCGCCCAGCGGCGCAAAGCTGCCGCCCAGCAGCGCGGCGCCGGCCAGCGTGTAATAGGCGGCCATTTCGCCCAAACTGTCGCCCAGCCAAATGGCGCCGCCGTCAGCGGCAGGCGGCGCATCGGCGGGCCAATCGCGGCGGCGGCTAACCGGCCAGCCCGCCGTGCCGATCAGCTCGGCCACGGCATCGAACCGCCGCGGGTGGCGCGGCACGATCAGCCACTGAATCGGCAGGCGCGGCGGCTGGGCACGGATGGCTTCCAACAGCATGGCCTCTTCGCCTTCGCGCGAACTGGCCAGCATCACAACAGGTTGGCCGCATTGCGCGCGCCAAGTCCGGCCCCGCGCGATGGCAAGCGCATCGGGCGCGGCGTCGAATTTCAGGTTGCCCAATACAGTGACGTTGCGCGCCCCGGCCTGGCGCAAGCGATCGGCATCGGCTTCGGTTTGCGCCCATACTGCCGACAGGGCGGCATAGGCCGGGCGCAGCAAGGCCGCGCCGCGCCGCGCGCCGCGTAAGGATTTTTCCGACAGGCGGGCGTTGGCCAGCGCAATCGGCACACCGGCTCGGCGGCCTGCGCGGATCAGGTTGGGCCAAACCTCGGTCTCCATCAACACACCCGCATCGGGCCGAAAATGCGCGTAAAAGCGCCGCGTGACAGCGGGCGTGTCCCACGGCTGCCAGACTTGGACATCGCCCGCGCGCAACAACCGGCCGCCTTCGGCGCGCCCGGTGGCTGTGCCGTGCGTGAGCAGCAGGCGCATCTCCGGCCAACGCGCGCGCAGCGCGGCCAGCAAAATCGCCGCCGCGCGCGTTTCACCCAACGAAACGGCGTGGATCCAAATCAGCGGCCGGCCCCGCGCCGGGTCAGCCTCCGGACGCGGCTGTGTGTAATGCCCGAAGCGTTCCTCGATCGCGTGCAAATACCCCGGCTCCGCCCTGCCCCGGCGGCGCAGCTTGCGCAACAACAGCGGCTGCGCGCCCCAGACGGCAAGGTCGTAGAGCCGCTGCGCCAGCCCTGTCATGCCCGGTTCACCATAGCGCTGACGCGCCACCTGCGACGGATGAAACCGTTTTGTGCCCGGCGTTTTGCGTTGAGCGTAAAGTCCTCTTTCGGCGCAAAGCACAATGCCGCTATCGGGCTGACGCTCAACGCTAAACGCACAACGCTCAACCTAGGTTCAATGCGCGCCGGCGTCGATACGCGCATCGGGCTTGACGCGCGCCAGCAGGGCCTGCATGTCGGCCTCTATGCGGCGCAGCGCCGCTTCATCCTGCCCTTCAAAGCGCAGCACCAGAACCGGCGTGGTATTGCTGGCGCGAATCAGGCCAAAGCCGTCGGGCCAATCAACGCGCAGGCCGTCGATGGTGGTAATGCGCGCGGGCGCGGAAAAAACCTCCGCCGCCAGGGTTTGCAACCGAGCCGCTAGGCGTTGCGGCTCGCCCGGCGCGCAAGGCACGTTCAATTCGGGCGTGCTGCAACTGGCAGGCAGCGCTTGCAATACGGCGCTGGGGTCGGCGTGACGGCTGAGGATTTCCAGCATGCGGCAGGCCGCGTAAGTGCCGTCGTCAAAGCCATACCAGCGTTCCTTGAAAAACAGATGCCCGCTCATTTCGCCGCCCAGCGCCGAGCCGGTTTCGCGCATCTTGGCCTTGATGAGCGAATGGCCGGTCTTGTACATCAGCGGCACGCCGCCCGCCGCGGCAATCTCCGGCGCCAGGCGCTGCGTGCATTTCACGTCGAACACCACCGTGGCGCCGGGCGCGCGTTGCAGTACGTCGCGGGCGATCAGCATCAGTTGGCGGTCGGGAAAAATCGTCTCGCCATCCTTGGTGACGATGCCCAGACGGTCGCCGTCGCCGTCAAAGGCCAAACCCAGCTCCGCATCGGTTTCGCGCAGCACGCGTTGCAGATCGCGCAGATTGGCCGGTTTGCTGGGATCCGGGTGATGGTTGGGAAAATTCCCATCGACTTCGGTGAACAACTCCGTCACCGCGCAACCGATGGCGCGCAAAATCGCCGGCGCGCTGGCCCCGGCCACGCCATTGCCGCAATCGAGCGCCACCTTCATCGGCCGCGCCAAATGGATGTCGCCCACGATCCGGTCGTGGTAAGCCGCAAAAATATCGTGCTGCCGCGCGCCGCCGCCGCTTTGCCGCACCAACGCATCGGTTTCGATCATGCGGCGCAGCGCCTGAATATCGTCGCCATACAGCGCCTGGCCTTGCAGCACCAGCTTAAAGCCGTTGTCATCGCGCGGATTGTGGCTGCCGGTCACCTGAATGCCGCTGGCGCACAGCGTGCTCGCGGCAAAGTACAGCATCGGGGTCGTCACCATCCCCAGATCAATCACCTGCACACCGGCGGCGGCCAAGCCTTCGATCAGCGCCCGCGCCAAACGCGGGCCGGACAGACGCCCGTCGCGCCCCACGGCAACCGCCGCCTCGCCGCGCTGACGAGCCAACGTGCCGAACGCCAATCCCAGCGCCTGGGCTACCGATTCATCAAGCGTCGCGGTGGTAGTGCCGCGTATGTCATAAGCCTTGAACAGGGCCGGATCGATTTGCATGGGGCGATTCTACCGGGCCGAGTGCCGATAACCGATCGCGCCCCAGCCGCGCCATCGGCACGGCATCCGCCGTATCAAGAAGAAGGAGCAGCCACCTTAACCTGAAGCAGATAGCTGGCACCGTTACTATCGAAAACCGCAATGTTGGCCGTGCTGGTGGTATCCGAACCGGCTATAACGGTGATGACGCCATTGTTACTGATACCCGAAACACCCCCGGTAGCACTGCCAGCAATTCCGACTACCAATGTATTGCTGCTATATACCTCATATGGCGCGGTACCACCATACATGGTAAAGCTTAGTCTTTGCCCTGGTTGAAGCGTAACCTTGAGATTAGGGTCGGTACCCAGCGAACTGAACAAAGGCGACGGCGGCGGCGACGGCAGAGAAGAAGGGAATACACAAAGACCAAATCTTAGTGTGGTTTGTGGATAAGAGGAATCCTGAATCCAGACAGACTGATCATCCGCACCACTACCGTCGCCAGGGTTACATTTTCCCTCTTCATCGACGTTTGGGGTTACAGCAATGGCTCGGAGGTATACCGTGCCATCATCCAGTATAGTAGAAAAAACGCCACCCGTTTGACCGATATAATAAGGTTTTTGACCCCCTGATATTTTGACTGGTTTGGAAGTATCCCCGACCCTCAATCCTAATCCAGAAATCTTGGGCGTCATGGTCAGTTTGGCGGTCGGCGGAAGCAGCGGTGCGCCTGGATCGCCGCCGCCACCGCCGCATGCGGTCAAGCTCAAAGCCGCGCCCACCCCCAGCGTAACCAAAATTTTCAAACCGGACAACTGATTCACTGTATTACTCCTTAACATTGCCATTAAATAAAACCGGAACCACGGTTTAACCGCAGGCCCGCCCCCATCACCGCAGAGCAGCCTTCTCGGTCAATACCTTGGGCGTGATGAACACCAGCATTTCGGTTTTGGTCGCGGTTTTGGCGTTATTCTTGAACAGATGGCCCAGAACAGGAATATCGCCTAATAATGGAACCTTTTGCACGCTTTCGCTTTCATCCAATGTATAGATACCGCCAATCACCACGGTTCCGCCATTTTCAACCAGCACTTGCGTTTGTACCTGCTTGGTATCAATCGGTATGCCCGCGCTACTCGCCAGCGTAGTATTGGGGGTATCCTTATGGATATTCAAATCCAAAATCACATTGCCTTCCGGCGTAATCTGCGGCGTAACTTCCAGACTCAACACCGCATTCTGGAACGATACCGAGGTCGCGCCGCTGGAGGTCGCCGAGTTATAAGGAATTTGAGTGCCCTGGGAAATAAGCGCCTTGGTCTGATCGGCCGTCACCACATGCGGACTTGAAATCACCCGTCCCATGTTATCGGCTTCCAGCGCATCAATTTCCAAATTCAAAAAGCGGTTGGCCGCGGAATTGAACAGCGAAATGGCGAACGACGACGCGCCTCCGGCCAGCGCGCCTGTCGTGGCGGCCGGCAAACTGACGAAAGTTGTATTGCTCAAATTCCCGCCCGGTTGATTGGTAGTACCCTGCACCGCCGCATAATTGGCGCCTATGGCTACCCGGCTGTTTCCGCCGGTACTATAGCCAGGCGTGCCGCCTTGCTGTGCGCGCAGGTCAACACCGCCCAGTTTTACGCCCAGCGACCGGCCCCAATCGTCGGAAGCTTCGACGATGCGCGCTTCAATTAAGACTTGCCGCACCGGCACGTCGAGTTTTTTAAGCATTTCCTCAATTTGAACCAGCCGCGCAGCCGTTTCCGAAATAAAAAGCTGGTTGGTGCGCGGTTCGGCAATCACCGAACCCCGGCTGCTGAGCACTCCTCCGCTTTTCCCGCTACTGGCAGAACGCAGTTGATTGGCAATGGTCGCGGCCTTGGCGTAATTCAGCTGGAAATTTTCCGTAATCAACGGCTCCAGATTATTAATATCCTGCTGCGCCGTCAAATCGGCTTTTTCCTTGGCGGCCAACTCGTCTTTTGGCGCAATTTGGATCACATTGCCATTGCGCCTCATGCCCAGCGACTTGGCTTGCAAAATAATATCCAGGGCTTGATCCCAGGGCACATCCTTCAAGCGCAAGGTCAGGTTACCCTGCACCGTGTCGGAGACAATCACGTTAAAATTAGTGAAATCCGCGATAACCTGCAACAAAGCCCGTACGTCAATATTCTGAAAATTGAGCGAGAGCTTTTCACCATTATAACCCCGGCCCTGCGTCAACTTATTGCTCTCATCGATCTTGGGCCGCCGGATTTCAATCACCAGCTGATTGTCACTCTGATAAGCGGAATGCTCCCAATATCCAGTGGATGAAATCGTCATGCGCACCGTATCACCGGTTTGCATGGCGGCGATGGTTTGCACCGGGGTGCCAAAATCACTGACATCCAGACGCCGGCGCAACCGCTCCGGCAGACTGGATTTAGCAAAATTGATGATCAGATTTTGACCGGTACCCTTGATGTCAACCCCGACCTGGTTGCTCGCCAAATCTATGACGATGCGCCCGGAATCATCCACGCCGCGACGAAAATCAATATCTTGCAGCGGCAACACATCCGTATTTTGACTGCTGGCAAACACCGGTTCCGCCCGTGGCGCGGCCTCGCCCGAAGCCACTGGCGTGAGCAAAACCAGTACCGTCTGCCCGCGCAGCTGGGTTTGATAGCTGGTCGGGCTTTCCAGATTCAGCACCACGCGGGTACGCTCTCCCGCCTGGATCACGGTAGCTGATTTCAGGTTGCCTTGATTCAAGGCCACTTGATTGCGCGGCAGCGCACTTTGCACCCCCGGAAAATCGAGCGCGATTCGGGCCGGGCGTTGCACGGCGAAACCGGCTGGTACGGTTGCGAGAGGGCGGTCAAAGTCGATCTTGACCATCTCCATCCCGCCCTGCATGGATGCGGTAACCGCCTGAATATGGGTCAATGGATTATCCGCGAGTGCGGTTGGCGTCTGCGCCGGCGCCACGGCTGCAAGACCCAGCCCGCTGAATATAACACCAGCAACCGCCCAACCCCTACCTCTAGCGGCGGTGCGAACCATTGCATGCAAAAATAACCTTACCATTTTGATCCCAATATTCATCATGACTTCTCCTGCGATTGCCGTAACTCAAGCGTGGTGTTGCGCTCAATCCATTCACCAGATGGATCCTGGACAATCTCGCGCAGCTCAATGGCACCCTCCGTGATTTTGGTTACCTTGCCGTAATTCTGCCCCAAATAATCGCCCAATCGAACTTGATAAATCAGGTCATTGGCCCTTATCAACGCTATCTGCCGGCCTTTTTTATCGATGCTGCCTATCATCGCGATGGCATCCAGCGCAAAGGCTTCCAACGGCTCCTTGCGCCGATTCAGCTCGGCTTGCAGCAAAGTATCATTACCTGCGTTTTGCGCTCTCAGGGCTTTGGTCAATCGATCCGATTCAAATGGGTCGGGCGCGGTTGATTGCGCATAGGCTGCCGGCACGAACGGAACAGGTTTCGCCAGAGGCGTGATCCGGGGCACCACAATCTCCCGCTGCCGGTCTAGCCACTGCTGAATATCCTGTTTGGATGAACAGCCGCTCAAGATAATCAGCGCCGCCAGCGGCAGGACTGATTTAAAATTAAATTTATGGATGGGCTGCATCATTTCTTATGCCCCTTGGCCTGCTCCTGGGCCTTGATTTCATCCGGATCCAAATAACGAAAAGTCCGGGCTGTGGCGGTCAAGGTCAATTGATCCGGACGCTTCTTGTCAGGCAGCGCCAGATTTAGATCATTGAGCGTCACGATCCGCGAAAAACCAGCCACATCGGCAGCAAATGCTCCAATATCGTGATAATGGCCGGTAATCTTCAGGGCAATCGGTAATTCAGCATAATACTCCTTGAGCACCACATTACCGGGCTTGAATAATTCAAATTGCAAATTACGCTCCAGCCCGGCTTGATTGATGTCCGACAGCAGCGCATCCATTTCAGATTTACCGGGCAACTGCTTTTCCAGTGAATTTACATATTGAGCAATTGTCTTTTTTTGGTCTTTCAGGTCATTCAAGATAACCGCCTTTTGCAGCTTGGCGGTGTAATCCTGCCGCAGTTTGACCTCCTGCTCACGCGCCGCACCGAGATCATCATTGAGACCATTCAACCAAAAAACCCACAGCATTGCCAGCACCACCACGGTCACCGCCAATAGCAGCGCATAACGTGGAATGGCCGGCAGCGCGGAGGGGTTACGAAAATCCAGTTCCTGGAACTGATCATTCAGCCTGGACAGATCGAGCTTACTGGAAGTATTTTTTGCCGCCATGATCATGCCCCGCCTTTGGTTTTGGCCGCGGCCCGCGCCGACGCCGCTTCGTCAGGCCGTCCCAGTCTTACCCGCACCGCAAAACTATACACAGACCGTTGATCCCTGGCACTGAGCGCCACTTGGTCAGCCTTAATTTCAATCAAATCCGGTTGACTGATCCATTGACTGTTGCCCGAAGAAAGATTTCGTAGCAATTCGGATACACGCCCTTGGGATTGGGCCACGCCTGTCAATAGTACGCTCGCATCCTCCTGTTTGATGCCGTTCAAATACATGCCATCCGGCAACAGCCGCACCATGTCGTTGAGCAGATAGACCGGCAAATTCCGGTTGGTTTGCAGACTTTCCACCGCCTGTTGCCGGGCCTTGAGCGAGGTAATTTCACTTTGCAAATCGGCAACATCCTTGATTTCCTTGTCAAGATCTTTATTCTTGGCGGCTAGGAATATATTGCGCGATTGCTGCAAATCAATTGCCGTTCGATACCCCATGTAAATGGCGCCGGCCAGCAACACACCGGCCACGGCCGCCAATACAAGCATGACGTTATACGCATCCTTGGCGCGTTTGCGCGCCAATTCCCGATGCGGGAGAAGATTGATCAGGATCACGACAGAAACCTCCGCATCGCCAGCCCGCAGGCGGTGAGATAGGCTGGCGCCTCATAACGCAATCTTTTTTCTTGTTGAACACCTTTTCCAATAATCATGCCTTCAAACGGATTGGCCACCCGGCAGCGCACCGAGGTATGTTGCATGATGGCTTCAGGCAGGCCAGGCAGTCCGGCCGAACCACCGGCCAATAAAATCAGATCGACCCGGTTGTTGGGCGTGCTGGTAAAAAACAGTTTAAGCGCCTTTTCTATTTCTTGCGACAGCAAATCGACAAACGGCGCCAGTATCACCTCGCCATAGTCGTCCGGCAAATCCTGGGTACACTTTTTATGTTCGGCCTCGTCCCGGGTAAACCCATATTGGCGGGCCAGCATGTGGGTTAATTGCGCGCCGCCGAAGTTTTGCTCCCGCTCATAAAGCACCTGGGTATTGCGCAACACCTGCATGCTGGAATTGATGGAACCGATCTTGAACAACGCCACGATCGGAGCCTGTCCGCCCGCGGAAAAGCGGTCAATTAGCCGCTGCGCGGCCAGCCGCGCCGCATTGGCATCCACCTCCATCACCACCGGTACAAGACCGGCCGCCTCAGCCAAGCCTTGGCGGTCTTCAACCTTCTCCTTGCGCGATGCGGCTATCATCACCTCCACCTCATCGGCGGTGCTGGGACTGGGGCCGATGACGCAAAAATCTATATTCACTTCATCCAGCGAAAACGGGATGTAATGAGCCGCCTCGACTTGAACCTGCTCCTCCATCTCGCGCTCCGACAGACTGGCCGGCAAAAGAATTTTCTTGCTGATGACCATCGACGAAGGCAGCGCCAGCGCCGCATGCCTGGTTTTGGCGCCGCTCATGGACATCGCCAGCCGTATCGCGGCGGCCACATCGTCGAAGCGCTCGATATTGCCTTCGTTGATCCAGCCCACCTCCAGCGGCACGATGCCGCAATGCTCCAGCACCATGGTCCCATCGCTGGTCTTGCCCAGCTCAACCAGCTTGACGCTTGATGGGCTAACGTCCAACCCAATCAGCGACGCCGGCTTGCGGCCCAGTAAAGAACTGATGTCCAAGGTAAAGTCCTGTTACAAAATGATACAAATGCCTTTAAGTTTAACCCTAACCCCTTGACGACCCAAGTCAAAAAGAAAAGATCACTTCCCGCTGTTGCCAAAAACCGACGAGCTGCCAGTCTACCCGCGCTTCCCGCGGAGCAGTCCGCACCGCCGCGCGCGGCAGCCCGGCGGCGCTGGCACAATCCGAGCTAGCGTCTGGGTGCGTCACAATCATGCCCCTTAATACTTTAAAAGATTGCATGTCCTCTAAATCCCCGAATACCGCTGCTCGCACCGCGCTGGGCTGGGTCACCCGCAGCGTGGCTTGGCTGGTGGGTGTGGCCGTGGCGCTGGTGCTGTGCGTGGCGATCGCCGGGGCGCTGGCGCTGGCCGTTGCCTATCCTAATTTACCCGACGTTTCGGCGTTGGCCGACTACCAGCCCAAGCTGCCGCTGCGGGTCTATACGTCCGAGGGCAAACTGATTGGGGAGTTCGGCGAAGAGCACCGCAATCTCACCCCGATCAAGAACATTCCCAAGGTGATGATCGACGCGGTGCTGGCTACCGAGGACGCGCGCTTTTACCAGCACCACGGCATCGACTACATCGGCCTGATCCGCGCGGCGCTGGCCAACATCCAGCACCCCATGAGCCAAGGCGCCTCGACCATTACCATGCAGGTGGCGCGCAACACTTATTTGACCAAGGAAAAAACCCTCACGCGCAAAATCTATGAGGCGCTGCTAACACTCAAGCTGGAGCAGCAACTGACCAAGGATCAGATTCTGGCGATCTACATGAACCAGATCTACCTGGGTAACCGCGCCTATGGCTTTGCCGCCGCGTCGGAAGCGTATTTCGGCAAACCGCTCAAGGCAATCAGCATCGCCGAGGCAGCGATGCTGGCCGGACTGCCCAAAAGCCCCTCCCGCGACAACCCGCTGGCCAATCCCGAGCGCGCGCGCGCCCGTCAAATCTACGTTATCAACCGCATGGTTGAGCAAGGCTTCATCACGGCCGAGCAAGCCAAGGCAGCCAAGGCCGAACAGTTGGACGTGCGGATGGCCGGCAACGATCTGGAGGTTCACGCCGAATACGTAGCCGAGATGGTGCGCCAGAGCATCGTCGCGCAATACGGCGACCAAGCTTATACCCGCGGTTTGAATGTCTACACCACGCTGGCCGCCGCCGACCAGACCACTGCTTACGAAGCGCTGCGCCGAGGCATCCTCAATTACGAAAGCCACCAGCCTTACCGTGGTCCGGAGCAGTTCATCACCCTGCCCCAAGATCCGGACGAACGGGATGAGGCCATCGACGACGCGCTCGACGACAGCCCCGATTCCGACGGCCTGCTGGCTGCCGTGGTGCTCGAAGCCAACCCGCGCCAGGTCATCGTGCAGCGTGCGGACGGCGAGCGGATCGACATCACGGGTGATGGCCTCAAACCGGTGCAGTCGGGCCTTTCAGCCAAGGCTGGGCCGGCCATACGCATCCGGCCCGGCGCGGTGGTGCGCATCGTCAAAATCAGCCAAAACGGCGCCAAGGAACAATGGCGCATCACCCAGTTGCCGGAAGCGCAAGGCGCGCTGGTCGCGCTAGACCCGCGCAACGGCGCGATCAAGGCGCTGGCGGGCGGGTTCGATTTCGACCTGAAAAAGTTCAACCACGTCACCCAGGCCTGGCGCCAGCCGGGGTCAAGCTTCAAGCCTTTCATCTATTCGGCGGCGCTGGAAAAAGGCTTTTCACCGGCCACCGTGGTCGATGACTTGCCGCTGTATTTTCCCGCCGCGGTGACCGGCGGCGAGGCTTGGGCGCCGAAGAACTACGAAGGGTCGTTTGAAGGGCCGATGCCGCTCAAACGCGCCTTGGCCAAATCCAAAAACCTGGTAACGGTCCGCGTCATGGAAGCCATTACGCCGAAATACGCGCAACAATGGGTGACCAACTTTGGCTTCGACGCGGCACGCCATCCGCCCTATCTGACCATGGCGCTGGGTGCCGGTGCGGTCTCGCCGATGCAGATGGCCGCCGCCTATTCCGTGTTCGCCAACGGCGGCTATCGCGTCAACCCGCTGCTGATCACGCGCATCACCGACCATACCGGCAAAATTCTGGTCGAAAGCGCCGCCACGCCGCCCACCGAAGCCAACCGCGCCATCAGCCCGCGCAACGCTTTCATCATGGATACGCTGCTCAATGAAGTGGCCCGCAGCGGCACCGCCGCCCGCGCGCAAGCCGCCTTGAAACGCCCCGACCTCTACGGCAAAACCGGCACCACCAACGACGCCATGGATGCCTGGTTTGCCGGCTTTCACCCGACCTTGACGGCCATCGTGTGGATAGGCTACGACACGCCGCGCAGCCTAGGCGTGCGCGAAACCGGGGGCGGTCTGAGTCTGCCGATCTGGATCGACTTCATGCAGACCGCCTTGAAGGGCGTGCCCATTGCCTCGCTGGCGCCGCCCGCCGGCGTAACACAGGTCAATGGTGAGTGGTATTACAGCGAAAACGCCAACGGCGGCGGCATTACCCACCTGACGGACACCCAGCATACGCCCGATACCGGCGCATCAGACACGCCGGGCCCGGCCCCGGCGCCTTCCAACCCGGAAGAACGCAACCGGATTCTGGACATGTTCAGGAATTGAAATGACGCTGGCGCGCCACCCGCGAGGCATGAGACAGGTTTGCGCCCGGCGTTTGGCGTGAGGTTCGCATAGGTTGGGCTGAGCGCAGCGATGCCCAACGTCGAGGATCGCTCAACGCATAACGCTCAACTTTTCATGTTTCATCCCAGAAACGGCAGTTGACTCAAGCAACGCTCAAGTTTCCTTTTTCTTGCCACCGATTTTCGATTCCGCACCCGCCATCAAACGGGCGATATTGGCGCGGTGCCGCCACAGCAGCAGCAGCGCCATCACGATAACCTCCAGCAGCTTGGCGCCTTGCGCCTCCCAACGCCACGGCGCGGTGCCCCATACACCGTCGCCCAACCCGGCATAAACCGGTGCGAGCACGGCGGCGATGACGGCGGCCAGCGACGAATAGCGGCTGGTCAACGCCACCACCACCCACGTCACCAGCACAGCCGCGCCCAGCCAGGGCGCGAAGGCGATCAGCACGCCCAGCGCGGTCGCCACGCCCTTGCCGCCTTGAAACCGGAAAAACACCGGCCACAAATGCCCGAAAAACGCCGCCAGTCCCGCGATGGCCTGTACGCCCTCGCCCAAACCGTAACGCGGCCCCAACCACTGCACCAGCGCCACCGGCAGCCAGCCTTTGAACGCATCGAACAGCAAAGTAACCACGGCGGCGGCCTTGCTGCCCGAACGCAGCACATTGGTCGCGCCGGGATTGCCGCTGCCGTAGGTGCGCGGATCCGACAAGCCCATCACGCGGCTAACGATCACCGCAAACGACAGCGAACCCATCAAATAAGCCGCAACGGCCACGGCGGCAATGAGCGTCAAAATGACCAAGATGATTCTTCCAAAATTAAAGCTAGAAACGGCAGTTGACCGCTTGTTATCTTCACGAAAGCCGCATGAATATTGAGGTTCGCGGCTTCGATCACGCTCACCTCTTGGGTGAGTACGCTACGCACCCGCCAGCACCGTGCTCGACGCGCCATGCGGCGTTGCAAATCCTCGCGATACCGCCGGGTATCGCTGCGGTTTGCCCTTGGAGCCGCGGCGTTCACCCTTGCCTGGCACGCCGATCACTCTACTTTCGAATGCGTCCAACTACCGTTTCTAGGTTAAAGCGGTCATTCTGCCAGCGGTCAACCGTTCCTTGAGCCGGTTCAGCGTGAAATATTGACCAGGCACCGGCGAAAATCCATCAATGACCTACGTCGGCCGATTCGCCCCATCGCCCACCGGGCCGCTGCACGCCGGATCACTGGTGGCGGCGCTGGCCGGCTGGCTGGATGCCCGCGCGCACGGCGGGCGCTGGCTGGTGCGCATCGAGGACGTGGATGCGCCGCGCTGCGTACCCGGCGCGGACCGGCACATCCTGGCGCAACTGGCCGCTTGCGGCTTGATCCCGGATGACGCGCCGGTATGGCAATCCGCGCGCGGCGCGCGGTATCAAGCGGCGCTCGATGACCTGACGCGGCGCGGCCTGGCGTATCCCTGCGCCTGCTCGCGGCAAGACATCGCGACAGCGCAAGCACGCGCCGGCATCACCCGCGAGCGCGGGCAAGAGCTGCCGTATCCCGGCACCTGCCGCCCCGAAAACAGCGCTCCGCGCGACCAGCCGGCGCGCCCACGGCAGGCTTGGCGGCTGCATACCGGGCGGGCATTCGGCGTGCTGCCAGCCCGGATATTTCACCGTGGCCATGGTGAAATATCCGGGCCAGATTCCGGTCTGATTTTTCACGCGGGCCTATGGTGCGTGGATTGGCGCGATCGCCGATTGGGCGCACAACGGCAAAACGTCACCCGCACTGTCGGCGACTTCGTGCTGCGGCGCGCCGACGGGCTGTGGGCCTATCAACTGGCGGTGGTGGTAGACGATGCCGCGCAAGGCATAACGCATGTGGTGCGCGGCGCCGACCTGGCCGACAACACCCCGCGCCAAATCCTGCTGCAACACGCGCTGGGACTGCCCACCCCCGTCTATCTGCACACGCCGCTGGTACTGGGCGCAAACGGCGAAAAACTCAGCAAACAAAACGGCGCGGCGGCGCTGGAACTGCCCGATGCGCGCGCCGCGCTGACGGCCTTGAACGCCGCCGCGCAAGCGCTGGGTTTGCCGCCCGCCCATGCGCCCGGCATAGCCGAGGCGCTGGCCGGATGGGTTCAGGTTTGGGCCAGCCGATGGCCGTGAATCATCCTCGGATCATCGCCCCAAGTCTGGGCAGCGCCCGCGCCGCGGTGTCCGCCGTGGCGCGCGCCAGATCATCGGCTGACACACCGCGCAAGCCGGCGATGGCCGCGCCGATGCGGGGCAATTCACCGGGCGTGTTGCGGCTTGGCGGCGCACCGGCGGCGCGCGCCGCGGCGGGGGTGTAAAGCCAGTGCGGCGGCATGTCGGGCGCGTCGGTTTCCAGCACGATCGCTTCCAGCGGCAAGCTCCGGGCCAGCGTGCGCAGGCGCGTTGCGCGCTCGTAGGTGCACGCGCCGCCCAAGCCCAGCTTGAACCCCATGTCGATGAATTGCCGCGCCTGTTGCGCGCTGCCGTTGAAGGCATGGGCTATGCCGCCGGGTACCTCAATTTGCCGCAGCGCCTGCAATAGCCGATCGGCCGAGCGCCGCACATGCAACAGCACCGGCAGCTTGTGCCCGCGGGCCAGCTTGAGTTGCTCGCGGCAAAAATGCTCTTGGCGCGAACGCAGCGGCTCGCGCGTCAATTCGGGTACGAAATAGTCCAGGCCGATTTCACCGACCGCCGCCAAATGCGGATCATGGGCCGATTCGGTCAAGGCCGCATCGAGCCGTTGCAGCGCATCGTCCGCCGCGTGCGCCACATACAACGGATGTATGCCCAGCGCGTAAACGTCGCCCCAGCGCCGCGCCAAATCTTGCGTGGGCGCGAAATCAGCCGCTTGCACGGCGGGAATAACGCAGCGCGCCACGCCCGCGCGCCGCGCCTGTTCCCGCACCGCGCCGGCATCCAGCGCAAACTCCGGCGCATTCAGGTGGCAGTGGGTGTCAATCCACATGGCCTTTATGAACGATCATGCAGGACATCCGCGCAGCGGCATCGGATCGGTATGCCAATTACCGGCCGAGTGCCAAATGCCAACCCGGGCCGTCTTCAGCCGTGAAAATGAAAATTCCCATGAGTCCACAACCTTGCCTTCGAAATAGGTCCTTACCCGATGAGACCGGCTAATGTCGAGGCCGGATGCGATCAGGCGTGCACCACGGTAGGGCCGATCAAACGATACGGGCGGCAATTCATCAATTGCGATCGTGGCGAAATATTCCATCACAGACTTGGCATAGTTGCAACCCAGGTAAACCTTGCCGCCTGAATCGACCGCCAGACTCGTTTTTGCGGCAAGCGCCAAGGCCAGCCCCAGCCCGGTAAGCATCATCTTTGTGTTCATTCTCCAAACAGTCTTTGCACAGCCGCTGCTCGCTCATCGTGTGTGGATGCTTCGTCCTCCAGCAACATCGAGCGGCAGATCGGTTCGTAACACTGCCAAGCATAGACGAGCACCTCATGCCCGGCACCAGGCGTTTTTTCCGGGACATCAAGCAGCGGCGCGCCCGGTGTTTCGAAATAGCGGCGGCCACACCAATGGAGTGCATGGACCAACTGCGTGCGCAGGGGTTCATCCAGCGGACGCAGCCATTGTGTTACCGCGCATGTGCCACGCCACTCAGGCGCCACCATCCATCCACTCAGAAACCGCCGCCGCCTCGGCATCCGGCCTACATCCGCACGCCTGATTAACGCGGCTTCATCGAGGGCCAGCGCAGCCCACTCACCGGCAACCTGGAGCAGATTGCCAATAGCCTCTGGGAACACCTCGACCCAAAAAATGCGCTCCAGCGTTTCATCGTCATAGCCCGATTCGGCGCAGCCGCGTGCGATCAACGGCACATCCGGGCGCACCTCGGTATCGAGAAACAGGCCGCTCAGCGCAACCCAGACTGGCCGGCGGCGTGCAAGGTCTTCGGGGGTCACGATTGGATCTTAGGACTGGCGTAAAAGGGGTTTATTTGTTTCCCTTGCAGTCAAGATTTTTCTTCAAAATGTTTACAACCACAAAAGCGGCCCTTTTCTGAAGTTGGGTTGAATCCATTTTTTTCATGCCTTCGTAGACCAATTCTTCCAGCGAAATCGTCTTGACCAGCCGATAGTCGCACCAAGCGATTCCCTCGGTGGCATCAAAAACGCCGAGTAAATACATTTGAGCATATCGCCTTTCAGCAATATTTTTACTCATCCAAGCAGCCCAAAAATCACCAGCGGACAAATTGTTATTGTCGGCCAGCAACGACTGGGAATCTGGAATTTTCCGCATCAGCTTGGTTTCCGCACTGGCATGAATATGAAAACCAAGAAGCAGTAAACAAATCACCTGTCCGATTAATCTAAGAAACCTCTGAACAACCCTGTCGCGGTCAGCGCATCCTGGTTTTGGGCGTTTCTCGCGGCGTTGCAAATGCTCGCCATGATTACTTAAGGATTGCGCCTTGCAGCCCACACCAAACCCAGGCGCGCCGACTCGCTCAGGGTTATCCAGAGGCTCCTTAGCGTGCCGCCAAATCGTGCCGAGTAATGGCATAGCCTTGACTGGCATAGTGCCGCCAGCGCTGGCGGGCATCGGCGCGGTCGGGGTCGGTTTGGTCGACCAATTCGATCAAACGGGCGTAACGTTCAAAGCCCGCAGGCACCACCGCGCCCAGGTTGACCAGCACGTCGCCCGCGTCCGTGGTGTGCGCCGCCGTTGCCAGCACGATGGGCGTGTGCGCCAGCAGCGCAGGATCGGCATTGGCTTGGCAGTGCGGAATGAAATCTTGCGCGGCAAAAGTCCACAGCGCCTGGTCGAGCGCGGCCAGCAAGCCGGTGTCGCCAACCACCCGTGCGTGGTTACCCGCCAGATAAACCTTGCGCAGCAGCCGGCAGGCGTAGTAGAGCTTGTCGGGCACGTTGAAGTGAAATGCGATTTCAGTCATGGCCGCCTCGCTTTATCCAGCGTTGCCCTGGCACGTTCAACCCTTGCGCCTGGTTTTCTTGCCCTTGCCCGTGGATTTGCCTGATTCCGTGGCGCGCTGCGCGGCCAACTCGTCGGCGGCGGCCAGCAGATAGTGCACCAGCAGCCCGACCGGGCGGCCGGTTGCGCCCTTGGTTGTACCGCTGCCTTTCCAGGCCGTGCCGGCGATGTCCAGATGCGCCCATGGATAACGGCTGGCAAAGCGTTGCAAAAACTTGGCGGCGGTCACCGCGCCGGCCGGACGGCCGGCGACGTTGGCCACGTCGGCAAAATTGGTTTTCAGCCCTTCGGCGTATTCCTCGTCCAGCGGCAACTGCCAGCAGGGATCGAGCGCGCGCTCGCCCGCCGCCAGCAGCGCCTCGGCCAGCGCGTCGTGGCTGGCGAACATGCCGCTTCTGACGCCGCCCAGCGCGATCATGCAGGCACCGGTCAAGGTGGCGATGTCGATCACCGCCAGCGGGTCGAAGTGCTGCGCATAGGTCAGCGCGTCGCACAAAATCAGCCGCCCTTCGGCGTCGGTGTTGAGGATTTCGATGGTCTGGCCCGAAAGGCTGCGTACCACGTCGCCGGGCTTGAGGGCACGCCCGCCGGGCAAATTCTCGGTGGCGGGAATCAAGCCGACCACGTTGATGGCCGGGCGCAGTTCGGCCAGCGCCCGGAACACGCCCAGCACGCTGGCCGCGCCGCTCATGTCGAATTTCATCTCGTCCATGTCGGCGGCGGGTTTGAGCGAGATGCCGCCGGAATCGAAAGTAACGCCCTTGCCGACCAGTACCACCGGCGCGGCGCGCTTATCCGCACCCTGGTAGCGCAGCGTGATAAAGCGCGGCTCTTGCGCCGAGCCTTGCGCCACCGCCAACAGCGCGCCCATGCCGAGCTTGGCGATTTCCTTGGGGCCGAACACTTCGCAACCGATGCGCGGCAGTTCGGCCAGGGCTTGGGCCACTTGGGCCAGCAGCGTGGGGGTGGCGTGGTTGGCGGGCCGGTTGGCCCATTCACGCGCCAGCGCGATGCCTTCGCCGACAGCGTTGGCGCGCGCAAAGGCGGTTTGCAAGGCTTGCGGCGGCTGGCCTTCCAGATCGGGCACGCCGAGGGTGACGTGGGCGATGCACGATGGCTCAACCTTGCTGTGCGCGGTCTTGGTGGTGGTATAGAGGTACAGCGCGTCGCGAATCGCCAGCACCGCCGCCTCCAGCGCCGCGTCCGCGACGTCTTGTGCAAAGCAGACGGTGACGGTGGTGAATTTGGCTGATTTCAAAAAACCCGCCGCCGCGCCGATGGCTTTTTTGACGCGCGCCGGCGCGCCGTCGCCGATGCCCAGCAGCAGCACGCGCTCGGCCAGCACGCGCGGCGCGCCGTAACTGGTCAGCAGCGTGCCCGCTTCGTATTTGAAATCGCCCTGAACGCACGCACGCGCGATCAGCGTGGACAGCGCATCGTCGCCGGGCCGAAAATCGTCCCCGGTCAGTACCACCAGCGCCTGCGCGGGCAGCGCCGCCGCTTCATCGAGTCCCAAAGCCTTAAGCACGAAGTCCATAATTAACTATTTCGCTTGAGTTGCCGTTAATTCGCCGATGTTATTCGATTCCTCGCTGCGCAAAGAACTGGGCCGGAGTTTTAGCGCCACCCTGGTGGTGCTGGTAACCATTTTCATCACGGTCATGCTGATTCGCACGCTCGGGCAGGCGTCCAGCGGCAGCGTCAACCCCTCCGACGTGATTCTGGTGATGGGGTTCACGGTGCTCAGTCAACTGCCGATGATGCTGACCTTGAGCCTGTTCATCGCCGTCAGCGCCACGCTCACGCGCATGTATGCCGCCAGTGAAATGGTGGTGTGGTTCACCTGCGGCCAGCCGCTGTCGGCCTTCATTCGGCCGCTGCTGCGCTTTGCCTGGCCGGTGTTTTTGAGCGTTGCCCTGCTGTCGCTGCTGCTGGTGCCGTGGAGCAACCTGCAAATCCGGCAATTGCGCGACCGCTATCAGGGGCGCGGCGATCTGGAGCGCGTCGCGCCGGGGCAGTTCATCGAATCGGCCAACGGCCAGCGGGTGTTCTTCATCGACAAGAACACCAGCGACGGCAAAACCACCGGCAGCGATATTTTCATCACCACGACCGAACCCAACCGGGAAACGGTCACCTCGGCCCGCTCCGGGCATCTGGCGCAGCAACCGGACGGACGCTTTCTGGTGCTCGACAACGGACAGCAGCTGGATACCGAGCCGGCCACCGGCCGGATGCGCATCAGCGAATTCACCGAATACGGCGTGCGCCTGACGGCCAGACAAAACGCCACCGCCGCCAACGATGCGCCGCGCTACAAATCCACGCTGGCGCTGTTTAGCGACCCCACGCCCAAAGGCCGGGGTGAGCTGGCCTGGCGCCTGGGCCTGATTTTGGCGTCCATCAACTGCGTGCTGTTCGGCCTGGCGACCACCAAGGTCAATCCGCGCGCCGGCCGCAGCGCCGGAATCGTTTTTGCGCTGCTGGCGTTTTTTGCCTACTACAACCTGCTGACCATCGGCCAAAGCTGGATTGGACGCGGGCGCGTGAGCTTGTGGCCTTTCCTGGGACTGCTGCACGGCGGCATCCTGATACTGTCGATAGTCTGGCTGGCGCTGCGGCAAGGCTGGCGGCCCCGCTTGGGCCAAGGAAACGCCGCATGACCACCATCCGCCGCATGATCTATGGCGAAGTGCTGCGCACGGTAGGCGTGGTCACCCTGGGTTTTTTGCTGCTGTTCTTCGGTTTTGACCTAATCGACGAATTGCAGGACATGACCGACCAGCGCCTGCTGCGCGGCTACAACCTGCCGGTGGCGCTGCTCAACGTGGCGCTGCAAGTGCCCGAACATCTGTACGCGCTGATGCCCATTACCGTGCTCATCGGCACCATCTACGTGATGGCGCGGCTGGCCGAAAGCTCCGAATACACCATCTTGCGCACCAGCGGCCTGGGACCGCGCCGGGCGCTGACCATGCTGCTGACGCTGGGGTTGGCGTTCGTCGCGTTCACCTTCGTGATCGGCGATTACGCCGCCCCGGCCGCCGGCAACGTCTCGCAAATGCTCAAGGCGCGGTTTTTGGGCAAAACCCTGACCACCGGCCGCACCGGGGCGTGGCTCAAGGAACGGCAGGACGGCACCGCCTATTCGGTCAACGTCGGCGCCCTGAGCGCCGGCGGCCAAATGCACAACGTGCGCATCTTCGCGTTCGACGCCCAAACCGGACGTCTGCAAATGACCCTGCGCGCGCCCCAAGCCGGTTTTGCCCCGGACGGCGGCTGGGATTTGCAGCAACCCGAACGCAAAACATTCTCCACCGTTGACGGCACTGTTGACAACCATTCCAGCGCGTCGGACGCGCACCAGGCCGACCCCAGCGTCACCATCGAACGCCCGGCCAGCCTGCGCTGGCCCACCACCTTGTCGCAAGGCATGGTCGCCGCGGCGGTGCTCGATCCCGACGGCATGCAGACCTTCGAGCTGTTCCAATACACCCGCCACCTGCAAGCCAACGGCCAAAGCGCGCAGCGTTATCAAATCGCCTTCTGGCGCAAGGTGTTCTACCCGCTGTCGTGCTTGGTGATGATGGTGCTGGCGCTGCCGTTTGCCTACCTGCACTTTCGCACCGGCAACATCGCCGGCTACGTCTTTTTGGGCGTATTGGCGGGCATCAGCTTCTTTTTGCTCAACAACCTATCCGGCTTCATCGGCAATCTGCGCAGTTGGGAGCCATGGCTGGCCGCCGCCGCGCCGGGCATCCTGTATTCGATTTTGTCGCTGGGCGCCTTCACTTGGCTGGTACTGCGGCAATAGGATAAGGCGCTTGCCATTTTTTTGACCAGCCCACGCAGTCAGACACACGGCAGGCTGCCTCCAGCCCAGAAATTCGGACTAACTTGATCTTGATTGTCGGGTATTTGATTCCATGCTAACGTTCTGGATTGTTTGTTTTCCCTATCCATACTCATGCGACTCAAAGCAATTCACGCGGCCCTCTCCGCCGCCACATTAGCCCTAGCCTTCGGCACCCAAGCACGCGCCGCCGAGCAAGAACCGATACAACCCCTGGCACCTGCCAAGATCACCAACCCGGCCAAGGTCGAGCTGGGCAAACAACTTTTCTTCGATCCGCGCTTGTCGCGTTCGGGCTGGATCTCGTGCAACTCCTGCCACAACCTGAGCATGGGCGGCGGCGACAACTTCAAGTCCTCGATCGGCGACCGCTGGGCGCAAGGCGGCATCCAGGCGCCCACCGTACTCAATTCCTCGCTCAACCTCGCGCAGTTCTGGGATGGCCGCGCCAAGGACCTGACCGAACAGGCCGGCGGCCCGATCGCCAACCCGATCGAAATGGGCTCCACCCAC
>Ga0209628_10000351_pt1 | contig 27822 bp, 11 predicted proteins | sample TergutCu122P4_FD_187285 | JGI IMG/M metagenome (GOLD analysis project Ga0209628, IMG submission 187285) | Cubitermes ugandensis P4 segment gut microbial communities from Kakamega Forest, Kenya - Cu122 P4 (SPAdes) (version 2) | ecosystem: Host-associated > Arthropoda: Insects > Digestive system...
AGTATGGATTCGGGTACTTCCAAAGAAATAGAAATAAAACTCATTAACGTTGCCCGCGGCTCACTTGAAGAATTAATTAACGATTATAAAGATTTTTTGAGAACAAGAAAATTGAAATATTGGGATAAGTCGCATCCTTTTTATCCTCATTTAACCAAATTGCACAAGACGCCTAATGCAAATTACGAAACATACCGCAAAGGTATTGAAAGCCCCGACCCCGAAGTGGCTGCGAATGTGCTTTTAAGTTTGACGAATATTACTTCATATTTAATCGCGCAACTTCTTAAAACATTAGAAAAAGAGTTTCTTCAAGAAGGCGGTTTGCGCGAGCGAATGTCGCAGGCAAGAATTAATGTGAGGAAAAGGAAATAATTTATATTTTCGCCACAGATTTCTAATCCATGCGAAACACCATCTCCGAAAACGAAATAGAACAAATTGCCCTTTCCTATCTTCAAAATTTAGGTTATAACCACCTTTTAGGCACAGAGATTAGCCCCGATGGCGAACACCCCGAAAGAGAATACAGCGATGTGGTTTTGATTACTCGTTTGCGTGATGCTATTGACAAACTAAACCCAAATATTCCGCAAGAAGTAAAAGAGGACGCTCTGAAAAAAGTATTACGTACCGAAAGCCCCAATTTGCTCATTAACAACGAGAAATTTCACAAATACTTTACCGATGGGATTGAGGTTGAAATTAGAACCGATGCCGGTATTCGCGGAGAAAAAGTGTATATCGTTGATTTTGAAAACATTGAAAACAACGAATTTCTGACAGTCAATCAGTTTACGGTTATTGAAAATAACCAAAACAAGCGTCCCGATATTGTTTTGTTTATCAACGGTTTACCATTGGTAGTAATTGAACTTAAAAATGCTGTGGACGAAAACGCCACGCTCAAATCTGCTTTTAATCAACTGCAAACCTATAAACAAGCCATTCCTACATTATTTACTTACAATGCATTACTGATTGTTAGCGATGGGTGGGATGCTTTGTGCGGCACCATCACCAGCGATTTTAACCGTTTTTCTGCATGGAAAACCAAAGATGGTAAATCCACCGCCAATAATTTGTTGCCACAAATGGAGGTAATGTTTAACGGAATGTTGAATAAAGAAACGCTTTTGGATTTAATTCGCTCGTTTATCGTTTTTGAGAAAGAAAAAGAGAAAACGCTTAAAAAAGTGGCGGCATATCATCAATATTATGCTGTAAACAAAGCAGTTGAAAGTACGATATGGGCAAGTTCGCAAGCAGGTGACAAACGGGGCGGCGTGATTTGGCACACACAAGGCAGCGGCAAAAGTTTGAGTATGGTTTTTTATTCCGGAAAACTCATTGTTGCGCCGAAAATGGAAAATCCAACGTTGGTGGTTCTTACGGATAGAAACGATTTGGACGAACAATTGCACGAAACTTTTACAAATTGTCAGCAATTACTACGCCAAAAGCCCCAACAAGCCACAGATAGAAAGAATTTACAAGAATTGTTAACGGTGGCATCCGGAGGCATTGTTTTTACCACCATTCAAAAATTTATGCCCGAAACCGATGATGATGTTGAGTTATTGGTAGAAGGTATGGTTTGCGAGCCGCCCATAAGATATATTGGCGCTAAAATGAAGGCTTTCAGTGAAAGAAGAAATATTGTGGTAATTGCCGATGAAGCCCACCGAAGCCAATATGATTTTATTGATGGCTTTGCTAAAAAAATGCGCGATGCTTTGCCAAATGCTACATTTATTGGCTTTACCGGCACCCCCATTGAAATGAGCGACCGCAGCACCAAAGCCGTTTTTGGCAATTATATTGACATTTACGATATTCAGCAAGCCGTTGCAGACAAAGCCACTGTGCCTATTTTCTATGAAAGTCGCTTAGCCAAAGTCAATTTTGATGAAGATGAAAAAGTGCACCTTGATGAGCAGTTTGAAGAACTGACAGAGGGGGAAGAATTAACGCAACGCCAACAAATGCGGGCGAAGTGGACACGTTTGGAAGCGATTGTTGGAAATCCAAGCCGTATTGAAAAAATTGCACAAGATATTGTGTATCACTTTGAACAACATCAAAATCATATCCGTAACGAAAGCGGAAAAACAGATGATGAAATGGAAACGGCAATCAAACAAATCATTTCCGAAGCGATTACCGCCGATAATGTTGTAGATATTTTTGATGCTGCCGGAATAAAAAAACCCGATATTGCCATTTTGGATGAGAAATTTTTGCAAGGACTTAAAGAGATGCCGCAAAAGAATTTAGCCGTTGAGTTATTGAAAAAATTACTTAAAGAGGAAATTAAAAAGCGAACAAAAATCAACTTAGTAGAAAGCAAAAAATTTTCAGAAATGTTGGAAGATGCTATCAATCGCTATCATAATGGTATGATTGACACGGTAGAATTTTTGGAAAAAGTATTGATTCCCTTTGCCGAACAGATGAAAGAAGCCGACCGGCGAGGTGAGCAATTGGGATTAGACTATAGAGAATATGCTTTTTACACTGCATTGGAAGTAAACAACAGTGCCGTTGCCATTCTCGGCGATGAAGTATTAAAACAGATAGCCCAAGAACTTCTGAGAACTGTAAGAAACAGTACGACAATTGATTGGACGATTAAAGAAAGTGTTCAAGCAGAATTAAGAAGGAATGTTCGGCGCGTACTCAAAAAATCCGGTTATCCCCCCGATTTACAGGAAAAAGCAGTTGAAACTGTTTTGAATCAAGCAAAAATGTTGGCAGAAGATTTAATAGAGCATGGGAATAAGCCTGAAAATTAACTTCATAATAAAAAAAAATTTAACCCAAAAAATAATAAATTATGAAAAAAACAATCCTTTTCCTTTTCGTAGCATTTTTTGCTACCCTTTTTACGCTCAATGCGCAAAAACAGTACAAATATGAAACTGTTCCCAACGACCCGCTGAATGCACGGATATACAAATTAGAGAACGGTTTAACTGTTTTTCTAACCCAATATCAGGAAGCGCCGCGCATTCAAACTTATATCGCGGTGAGAGTGGGAAGTAAGAACGACCCCGCAGAAACTACCGGCTTGGCGCATTATTTTGAACATCTGATGTTTAAAGGAACCCCCTATTTTGGTACAACAAACTGGGAAACCGAAAAAGAGTTGCTTGCCCAAATTGAAGAACTCTTTGAAAAATACCGTTTGTTAACCAATGAGGCTGAACGTACTGCTTTGTATAAAATTATTGACAGTATCTCTTTTGAAGCCAGCAAGTTGGCTATTCCAAATGAGTACGACAAAATGATGAAGCAAATTGGCTCGCAAGGCACCAACGCCGCTACCTCCAACGATTACACTTTCTACATGGAAAATATTCCTTCCAATCAGTTGGAAAACTGGGCGTTTATTCAAGCAAACCGGTTTTACAGTCCGGTGTTGCGCCTCTTTCACACTGAATTAGAGACCGTTTATGAAGAGAAAAATATGTCGCTAACCAACGATAACCGCAAAGCCAGCGAAGCAATGCTTGCCGGTCTCTTTCCCAACCACCCTTATGGAAATCAAACTACACTGGGGGAAGCCGAGCATTTGAAAAATCCTTCCATAAAGAATATTCGCGCGTTTTATGAAAAATATTATGTAGCAAATAATATGGCCATTGCCATGTCGGGAGATTTTGAGTTTGACCACGCCATTGCCGTTATTGACAAGTATTTCAGCATACTTAAAAGCGGCGATGTTCCGAAATTAGATTACAAAGGCGAAAAACCAATTCTTCAACCGGTTATCAAAGAAGTAACCGGCTTGGAAGCCGAATTTATTAATATGGCTTTTCGGGTAGATTTGCCGGCAAACGACCCCAATATTTATGTTTTAAATATGTTAACCCGCGTTTTATCTAATGGAAAAGCCGGATTGATAGATTTGAATTTGAATCAAAAACAAGTGGTAATGAGCGCAGGGGCAGGCGCTTATGTGCTTTGTGATAATGCTGCACTGTATATGTCTGCCAAACCAAAAGAGGGGCAAACATTAGAGGAAGTAAGAGATTTATTGTTGCAACAAATTGATTTACTGAAACAAGGGAAATTTGACGATGATTTGCTCACTGCCGCCATCAACAACATGCGTTTGTCGGAAATGCGCCTGTTGGAAAGCAACGCCTCGCGCGCCAGAATGATGTACAGCGCTTTCTTAAGCAATATTCCCTGGGCAACGGCATCGCAATCCATTACTAATTATGCAAAAGTTACAAAAAAAGATATTGTTGATTTTGCCAATAAATATTTTAACAACAACTATGTAATTGTGTATAAACGACAAGGAACACCTCCCGACGTGGCCAAAGTGAACAAACCACCCATTACCCCCATCCATATTAATCGTGATAAGGAATCAGATTTTATGAGAAAAATCAAAGAAAACAAAGTACCCCAAATTCAACCTGTTTTCGTTGATTTTAAAAAAGATATGACCACTATCCCCTCTCCCGATTGTGCTATTTATTACATTAAAAATGATGAAAATGCTACTTTTAATTTACAATTTCGTTATCAAATTGGAGAATTAAACGACCTGCGTTTAACTTTTGCCACCGACTATATTCCCTATCTTGGCACATCAAAAATGAGTGCAGAGGAGATTCAGTCTGCTTTCTATAAATTGGCCTGCACAATGAACCTAATTTGCAGTGATGAATATACCGTTTTGACCATTAGCGGTTTAAGTGATAATTTTGAAAAGGCGCTGAAACTAACGTTATCGGTGATGAGAGATGCGCAACCCAATGCCGAAGCGTTGAAAAACTTAATTTCCGATGACTTAAAAGCAAGAAACGACGCCAAAAGTAATCAAACGGCTGTGCAAACCGCACTTCGCAGTTACGGTGAGTTTGGTCCGGAATTGGCAAAACATATTCTCTCTGAAGAGCAACTTAAAACACTTACCCCTAATGAGTTGATTAACTTGATTAAAAACTTGTTAAACATAAAACCGGAAATCTATTACTATGGAAACCTACCTGCCGATGCGTTTCGTAAAATTTTATTGAAAGAATACAAAACTCCTAAAAAATTTGTTGAACCCACAAAACCTCTTGTTTTTAACCGGCTTCCCGTAACTGAAAATCAAGTTTACTTTATTCATTACGATGCAAAACAAGCCCGATTATTTACTTACACTGATGGTACTCCATTTCAAGTTAAGGATTTACCTGTTATTAACATGTATAATCAATATTTTGGAGGAAGCATGAATGCCATTGTATTTCAGGAGATGCGTGAAAAACGCTCGTTGGCATACACGGCCCAATCTCGTTATATGACTGCTAATGAGTTGGATAAAAATAATTACAATTTCTCATATATTGCCACGCAAAACGATAAAGTGGTGGATGCTTTTGATGCTTTTAATGAACTGTTTAACGACATGCCGCGCTCGGAGGCCGCCTTTAATTTGGCAAAAGATGCTGCTTTGCAAGCTATTGAAACCAACAGAACCCAAAAAACCGCCATCTTCAATGCGTGGCGCGCAGCTCAAAAAATGGGAATTGATTTCGATATTAATAAAGTATTGTATGATGCTTATAAAAAATTTACTTTGAATGATGTGGTTAAGTTTAATCATCAATATATCAAAGATAAAAAGAAAATATATATGATTTCTGCCAAAGAGAGCGACATCAATTTTGAAGAATTACAAAAGAGATTTGGACCGGTAAAAAAACTAACTTTAGAAGATATTTTCGGATATTAATTTAGAAAAATCTATCTTTGCGCCCTCAAAAAAAAAGTATGCACTGCAGAATAGTTGCCATTATTTTACTCATGAGTTTGTTGCCTTTGCCGTTAGTGGCAGGCGATAAATCAGTTCCCCCCGAGTTTCGTGCCGATGAATATATAATTGACCATATTGTTGATAGTTACGGCTGGCATATTACCACTTTTAAAGGGCACGAAATCTCTGTTCCGCTACCCATTATTTTGTTCGATAACGGAAAATTGGTCTGTTTCATCTCTTCAAAATTTCATCACGGAGCTGCTGCATATAAAGGATATGCGCTTGGTTTTACAAAAGATACCAGAGGAAAAATTATTAAACTGCAAGGGGCATCTGCAAACTTTACCGGCGTGTTGGAAAAAAATAACGAATACCTTTGGAATAAAGGTTTTATAGATATCTCTATTTCAAAAAATGTGTGTGCTATTTTTATAAGCATCATTCTTTTATGTTGGATTTTTCTTTCTGTGGCTAAAACCTACAAACGCAACCCCAATCGCGCCCCAAAAGGATTTCAAAGTATGATTGAGGTGGTTATTCTTTTTATTCGAGATGAAATTGCCATTCCTTTAATTGGAGCACACAAGTATCAAAAATATTTTCCGTATCTGCTCACTTTGTTTTTCTTTATATTGATTAACAATTTAATGGGGTTAATTCCCTTTTTTCCCGGAGGGGCAAATGTTACCGGAAATATTGCCGTAACCATGGTGTTGGCGTTGTTAACCTTCTTTATTGTTACTTTTTCTTCCAACAAAAATTATTGGCTTCATATCATTAATACCCCCGGTGTGCCGTGGTGGCTAAAAATTCCCCTTCCCCTTATGCCTTTAATTGAATTAGTGGGCGTTCTTACAAAGCCATTTGTATTAATGATTCGACTTTTTGCCAACATTACCGCAGGACATATTATTATTCTCGGTTTCCTCGGATTGATATTTATTTTTGGAAGCATGGCGCCCGCATTGGGCTTTATTGCCTCGCCGGTATCTATCTTCTTTTATCTTTTTATGGGATTGTTAGAACTGTTGGTAGCCTTTATTCAAGCCTTTATTTTTACACTGCTCACCGCACTCTATATTGGAATGGCCATTGAAGAAACACACGCGTAAACAATTAATAATTAATAATTAACAATTAAAATTTAAAATATGACAATGATGACCTTATTACAAGCCGCCGCAGATGCCGGCGCTGCAATTGGAAAAATGGGTGCCGGTATTGGCGCCGGAATCGCTGCTATTGGCGCAGGGATAGGTATTGGACAAATTGGTAAAAGCGCATTAGAATCGGTGGCGCGCCAACCCGAAGTGTCCGGAAACATCCAAACTTTCATGATTCTTACTGCCGCTTTCGTAGAGGGGGTTGCCCTCCTCGCCATTGTGGTGTGTTTGCTGATTGCCGTTATGTAGCGCTACCTCTGCTTCAAACCATTAGACACAAAAAAAATAATTACAGATGAGTAAATCCTCGTTCTCGTTACGTAGGGTATTATATACTATTATGATATTCCTGTTTGGAATGTCATCGGCTTTCTATTTGGTGAAAAAACAGCGCGCCACCCCAAATACTTACGATAAACTGCGGGATGTAATCTATTATATTGACCACTATTATGTAGATTCGGTAAACCATGAACAGTTGTCTGAAAGTGCGCTGCGGGGTTTGTTAGAACACTTAGACCCGCACTCTTCCTATTCAAACGCAGAGGAGAACAAGGCGCAAACCGAACAGTTAGATGGCGCATTTGAAGGGATTGGCGTTCAGTTCAATATTATGAACGATACTATTATGGTGGTGGCGGCGCTGGCAGGAGGTCCCTCCGAAAAAGCCGGTATAAAAGCCGGAGACCGTATTGTTTGGGTGAACGATGAAAAAGTGGCTGATATTGGGATTACCAACGAACAGGTGTTCAAATTATTAAGAGGAAAAAAAGGGACACAGGTAAAAGTTGGCATTTTGCGTCCGGAGATTAACACAATTATTCATTTTGATATTATTCGCGATGTTATTCCTACCCACTCCGTTACGGCAGCCTATATGATGCAAAAAGAAACCGGTTATATAAAAATTGACCAGTTTGGCGCCCACACGGCCGATGAGTTTGGGGATGCGCTTCGCAAACTTCTTCATCAAGGAATGAAAAAACTGATTCTTGATGTAAGAGGCAACTCGGGCGGGTACTTAGAGGCTGCCATCAAAATTACCGACCAGTTTCTCCCCAAAAACGCGCTTATTCTTTCCATTAAAGGATTGCACACCAAGCATGAAAAGTTTTTCTCTACCGGTAACGCTCTTTTTATGGATGGAGAACTTATTGTTTTAATTGATGAATTTAGTGCCTCGGCAAGCGAAATTGTTGCCGGTGCTGTGCAAGACAACGACCGAGGAACGATTATCGGAAGACGTTCTTTTGGTAAAGGATTGGTGCAGCGTCCTTTCGATTTTGCTGACGGCTCGCAAGTACGACTAACCGTTTCGCGATACTATACCCCAAGCGGTCGTTGCATTCAAAGAGATTATAAAAATGGTACAAACGCCTATTACGACGAACTTATCAAACGGATTACCGAAGAGGATGATTCTTTATCAACGGTTGCTGACCCAACAACAGTAGAAGAGTACCGAACAAAATCGGGGCGCATTGTGTATGGCGGCGGGGGTATTACTCCCGATATTACAGTGCCTCACGAAAAGAGAATCCATTCCAATGATTACTACTATGCACTTAACAACTCCGCACTTATCCAGTTTGCATTTAACTATGCCAATCAAAATAAAAGTTGGTTATCCAACAAATATCTATCTGCGGAGGCGTTTATAAACAAAATGGAGGTGTCAGATAATGTGTTGCACAACTATTTAAGTTTTTATGCACAGAAAAACACCCGCGCACTCCCCTCATTAAATGCAGAGGAGAGTAAAACGCTCAAAATTTGGCTCAAAGCGCTTATTGGAAGGAATCTATATCAGGATGAGGCGTTTTATCCCATTATCAACAGTATGGATGATGTTATCAAACAAGCGTTGAAATAATATAGCTTAAAAATGTATGTTTAAATAGTAAGTTTTAAACAAATGAAACCCCTTGCCGATACCCTTCGCCCCCAGACTCTATCCCAATATATTGGTCAACAACATTTGGTTGGCGAAGGTGCTGTTTTAAGAAATGCCATTGAGAACAACGCTATTCATTCCATGATTTTGTGGGGACCGCCCGGAGTGGGAAAAACCACCCTCGCGCTGCTCATTGCTCAATGGGTGAATGCGCAGTTTTATATGCTAAGTGCCATTAATTCAGGAGTTAAAGATATTCGGGATATTATTGATAAAGCGAAAGTATCCGACGAAAAAACGATTCTCTTCATTGATGAGATTCACCGGTTTAGTAAATCGCAACAAGATTCTTTGCTGGGCGCGGTAGAACAGGGTATTGTTACCCTCATTGGCGCCACAACGGAAAATCCCTCTTTTGAAGTCATTTCGCCGTTGCTGTCGCGTTGCCAGGTGTATGTGCTAAAGGCATTAGAAATTGATGACCTTTGTGTGATTTTGGAAAATGCAAAAAAATATTTGGAAGAAAAACTAAGGATTCTAATTGAAATTGAAGAAACGGAGGCGTTGTTTCGCGTTTCCGGCGGCGATGCACGAAAACTTCTAAACGCCATTGAGTTGGTAACACAATTTACGAAGCCCGAATCGGGAAAATTGGTGGTTACCAACGATTTGGTAATGAAATGTATCCAAAAGAATTTGGCGCTATATGACAAAAAGGGTGAACAACATTATGACATTATCTCCGCTTTTATCAAATCTATGCGCGGCAGCGACCCCAACGCCGCAGTGTATTGGCTGGCGCGAATGATTGAAGCCGGGGAAGACCCGCTATTTATTGCAAGACGTATGATTATTCTGTCTTCCGAAGATATTGGCAATGCCAATCCCAATGCGCTGTTGCTGGCAAACAGTTGTTTTCAAGCCGTACATCAAATCGGGATGCCCGAAGCGCGCATCATTTTGTCTCAAACTGTAATTTACTTGGCTTCTTCGCCCAAAAGCAACGCCTCTTACCTTGCTATTGATGAGGCGTTGGAATGGGTAAAAAAAACCGGCGATTTGCCTGTGCCCCTGCATCTAAGAAATTCTCCCACCCAACTAATGAAAAACTTGAATTACGGAAAAGACTACAAATACGCCCACTCGTTTGAAAACAATTTCACCAACCTTGAGTTTATGCCTGAATCTATCAGCGGCAAAAAGTTTTACGAACCGCAAAACAACGCACGAGAAAATGAAATTCGGAACTATTTGAAAAAGTGTTGGGAAAAATATAAATACTAACTTTTTTTTTATATTTTTGCCGCCCCAAAATTGGGAATTTAATTATTAATTAAAAATCAATAAAGTATGTTAAAACAGTATGAAACCGTTTTCATTATGACGCCCGTTTTGTCTGATGATCAGATGAAGGAAACGGTAAAAAAGTTTGAGAATATTCTCTGCGATAAAGGCGCGGAAATTATTCATCAAGAAAACTGGGGACTCAAAAGACTCGAGTACCAAATCCAAAAAAAATCCACAGGATTTTACCAACTATTTGAATTCAAAGCTGAACCTTCAGTGGTGGCAGAACTTGAATTGCAATATCGCCGTGACGAAAGAATTATGCGCTTTTTAACGGTTACGCTTGATAAAGACGCTATTGCTTACGCCGAAAAAAGACGTACGCATAAATTCGGCCAAAAGAAAGAAACTAAATTGGAAATCGCCTATGAAATTAAACATGAGCCGAAAATTGAAACTAAATACGAGCCATTTGATGAACTCGTTGAAAATCAAATTGATGAAATAATTATTGAAAATAAGGAGGATTAAACTATGGCACAAAATGATATTAAATATTTGACCCCCATTGCGGTGGATTTCAAAACTAAAAAGTATTGTCGCTTCAAAAAAAGCGGTATTAAATACATTGATTATAAAGACGGTGAATTTTTAAAGAGATTTGTAAACGAACAAGGTAGAATTTTACCAAGACGTTTAACAGGTACTTCACTTAAATTTCAAAAGAAAGTTGCCCAAGCTGTTAAGCGCGCGCGCCACCTTGCGTTGCTTCCTTTTGTTGCCGATAATTTAAAAACTAACCAATAAGGAGGGTAATACTATGGAAGTTATTTTAAAACAAGATGTAGAAAAATTAGGCTACGCCGATGAACTCGTGAAAGTTAAGGATGGATATGCAAGAAATTATTTGCTCCCTCAAGGATTAGCCATTTTGGCCACCGTTTCCAATAAAAAAATGTTAGCCGAAACTGTTAAACAACGTGCTTATAAAGCCGAAAAAATTCGCAAAGAAGCCGAATTTTTAGCCGGAAAAATTAATGGACTTACTTTGAAAATTGCTCAAAAAGCATCTGAAAAAGGAACTATTTTTGGCTCAGTAAATACAATTGCTGTCGCCCATGCTTTAAAAGAGCAACATGATATTGAAATTGACCGTAAGAAAATTATTCTTCCTGTTGAACATATTAAAGAGTTGGGAAATTATACCGCTCAAATCAATATTCATAAAGATTTGAAAGTTACTGTTAATTTAGAAGTAATTGCTGAATAATTTTTATCGAATTTTTTATGGAAGCCGCTCTTAGGGGCGGCTTTTTAGTTAAATAGCGCTTCAATCTCTTCCTCAAATTTCTTAAAAATAAAACTTCTCTTTAATTTCAACGTAGGGGTCAACTCGCCGGATTCTACGGTCCATGGATAACCAATAAGTTTAAACCGCTTTATGTGCTCTGTTTCTCCAAAGAACTTATTGTATCTATCTACCAATTGTCTAAATTTTGCCTGCACTTGCGGATGGGTAATCATCTCTTCATTAGTAGTATAAGAGATACCCTCTCTGGCGCACCATGAGCGCATATCTCCAAATTCCGGCACAATGAGCGCAGCGGCAAACTGCTTATTTTCTCCAACCACTAAAATATTATCAATCATGGGGTGCTCTGTGAACTTATTCTCAATTAAGGTAGGCACAATATATTTTCCAAAAGCGGTTTTAAACATCTCTTTTTTTCTGCCGGTGATACGCAATTGCCCTTCCGGCTCAATTTGTCCCAAATCGCCGGTATGAAACCACCCCTCTTCATCAATTACTTCTTTAGTAAGTTCCGGTGCATTGTAATAGCCTTTCATCAAGCAATGCCCTCGGGTAAGAATTTCACCATCCTCAGCAATTTTTACTTCAATTCCCGGAAGTGGCGGCCCCACGGTTCCGATTTTAACTCCATTTTGGAAAAAATTACTCACTGCAATTACCGGAGAAGTTTCGGTTAAACCATATCCCTCCAATATCGCAATATCCATGGCATAAAATATTTTACTTAACTTGGGCTGAATAGCAGCACCTCCGGAAACAATTACCGTAAATCGCCCTCCCAAGGCGGCTTTCCACTTGTTAAGTACTAATCTTCTTGCTATCTTAAGTTTAATCTTATACCATTTCGACTTTCCTTCAAGTTCAAACTCTAATGCAACCCTGTTGGCCCAGAAAAAAATTGCCCGCTTAATCCCTTTTTGCTTATACCCTACTGATAAAATTTTATCATAGAATTTCTCTAACAATCGCGGCACCGACGTAAAAATATCGGGGCGTACTTCTTTCAAATTATCGGAAATAGTGGCCATACTTTCGGCATAATAGATAGAAACCCCCACATAATGCCACGCATAAATCATCATCCTTTCATACACATGACACAGCGGCATATAACTTAAACACCTGCTATCCTCTTTAACCGGAATGATCGGGGTGATTGCTTTGGCATTGTTTAACAGATTGGCATGGGTAAGCATGGCTCCTTTCGGGTTTCCGGTGGTTCCCGAAGTATAAATCAAGGTAGCCACATCGTTTGCAGAGATTGAATTTTTGAGTTCCTTTAACTGCTCCGGCGCTGGATTGGCTATGCCCAGTTCAATGATTTCGCTCAAATGCTTATATCCTCTTAAATTTCTGAAAGTATAAACATTATCCTTCAAACTGGGGATGCCGTTAAGTACATTTTCAATTTTTCTAAGTAACTCCCACCCTGCTACAAAAACCATTTTAACATCTGCATGACTCAATATATATTGATAATCTGCTTCGCTAATGGTGGGATAAATAGAAACATGAATAGCACCTATTTGATGAATAGCCATATCTAAAAAATTCCACTCCGGGCGGTTATTGCTGATGGAAGCAATTCTATCTCCTTTTTTAATACCCAATTGCAAAAGTCCGTAGGCAATTTGTTCCGATTTTTGTATATATTGGGCGGTACTATAGTGTGCCCACACTCCATTTTCTTTGCCACACACCGCATCCTCTTTTGGAAAATTTGCTAACGCATGTGGTAATAAATCAAAAATTCTAGTTACATTCATAATTTCGTTTTTCGTCCACAAAAATATAAAAAAAAACTGCCGATAAACTCGGCAGTTTTTTGAAATTTGAATAAACGGTTATCTTTTTTCAATTTTAAAGATAACAGCTCTTTGTTCCGGATATTCTTTTTCCGGAATATCAATTTTATGTTGCGGGTCTTCGGCTGTAAAGTTTTGTACAGCAATTTGCGCCGCCGGAACACCCTTATTGATGAATATCTCTCTCACGGCAACTGCTCTTCTGTATCCCAAGTCTTGGTTATGCGCTCTGGTTCCTTCCGGAGAGGTATAACCTGATATGATTACTTTAAGGTCTTGATTTTCTCTTAACAGTTTTGATGCTCTGTCAATGTGTTCTCTTTTGTAATCATTTAGTTTTGGAATATCTTTATCCAAATCAAACAAAATTTTAATATTAGATAATGCTTGGGCAAGTTCCATAAGAATTTTTTTCTTTGCCGGGTCATCAGCCGTTTCATCCAATAACTCTTGAGAGATAGTGGGTACAAAGTAATAATATTCTACAGTATTGGTAACAACGATAGGTTCTTTTTGTTTTTTCTTCATTTCATCCATAAACTCTCTCTTTTCATCTCTCATATACTTATCGCTTCTGCAAGATTTACATGGTTTGAAATGGAAACCCAATTTAAGGCCTGCCATAACAGTATTCCATTTTTCTGAAGTATTGATATATTTATCCATAACTTGAGACATAACCGGATGAACAACTTCCAAGCTGCTAAGGTCAATGCCGTCTTTGGGTAAGATGTTGAGAAATCCATAAGAACCATATACGCCAACATAGAGGTCAACGGCTCTTGAAAGTCCGAAAATACCGCCAAACTCTGCTAAAACATCAACAGAGGGACGCATTTTGGGTTTAACTGTTCTACCATCTTTTAGTACTACCGGATCCAAATGCACATTCAACTTTTCCATGAAGCAATTTGCATACTTATCATAAATATTTAATAAGTCAATGGCTTGGTCTCTGTAACTTACTTGAGAAGATATGAAAGGGAAATAACCTTTAGCGCCCACGCCTGCATAGATACCATGTTTGCCCCATTTCTTTTCAAATTGAACGGTTAATGGAACTTCTAATGCCCACGTTGTATGTTTTTGTTTAAAACCTTTCAATGAGTAATTCAACCAATAGAATTTATCGCCTTCTTCATTATTATAACCTTCTTGGTAAACTAAGCCGCCACCGTTATCTGTTAATTTGGCAATACGTGTAAGATTATTGATTCCTACGCCAATACCAATACCTACATTTCTATGGAAAAAATAGGTATAGCCAATTTCAGCCATTGCGGTATAAGAGCAACGTTTGGCATTGTAATCTTCAAATAATTTTTTAAACATGTTGTTAGCATAACCACCACCAACGCGAACTATTACTCTGTGAGGGCAAAAGTCGTCTTGGGGTTGGGCTATCGAATCCGCAGTAGCGGTGGGTTGGGGTTCACTTTTAGTTTCAGTGGTTTGAGCATAAGCCACAAACATTGTGAAAATAAGACCGATTAAAAATAGATGTTTTTTCATACTTATAAATTTTTTAATTTTTTCTTACTATTTATATTTGTTAAAGGCAGGCAACATAAACTGTTGCCCGCCTTAGAACATTAATTATTTAACAATTACAAATTTAACCGACTTAATTTCATTAGTACCGGTAGTAATTTTACCGAAGTAGGTACCTTGTGCATTAAATCCTTCTACACGCGTAATGTTGCTAACAATTTGCATTTGTTTAACAAGCGCACCTTTCGTATCATAAATATCAAGTGTTGCGCCTTGCATTTCTGCAGGGGTTAAGTCAAGGTCAACATATACAGGTTCATTAATTTGAGCCGGTACAGGATAAACTTTGAGGGTGGAAGTGCTGAGGAACTCTTTATCACAAGTTCTGAACTCAATTGGATTACCATTTATATCTTTTCCGGTTAGACGTACAGAATATAATCCATTTACGCCATTCGGGTCTTGATAGTACTGATTCGTTGCACCAGGAATTAATTCACCATTCTTATACCATTGATAAGAGGTAAATTGATATCCGCCGTTGTTCTCCGGATTATTACTTACCATCAATACATCAAAGTAATTTTCCCATCTTCTGAGTATCAACGGAAGGTTATTTTCAATACCGTAATTAGAAACTACGGTGCAAGTGAAGTCGCATCCATCAATTGAAACGGTAGCAGTATAAGTACCAAATGGTAAACCGCTAATATTCACAGGAATTGAGTTGGAACCTTGGTGAATTTCATAAGCATTATAAAGAGTTTCTGCGCCTACTGTAACTTTTGCTGTGTAATCGCGTGCTGAGATTAGATTAAATTCAATAGCGAGTGTTTGGTCGCAAGTAGCAACTTCTGTAGTAATGAATTGAACATCGGTTACAATTACTGTAATTTCAGGTTTTTCAAATTCAGTTGTTGCACATGGAGAAGCATCAGACAATAGTTCAATATAATATTTAGTAGTTACGGTTGGAGACACTTTAATTACGTCGTCTTTTGTATAGGATGTAATTTCGCGTTTTGTACCGTCTGTTCCTACAAATAGATAGGTGAACGGAGGTGTACCTTCAAAGTGAACAAACAAGTCAACTGATTTATTAACAGGGTCGCTTGCACAAATTTGAGGTATCGCCGGATCGCTATTGGTGAATTGAGCAGTTATAGCTGATGGTTTTCCAACATAAATTACAATCGGATATACACAACCATTGATTTCAATAGTTCCCGCATAATCTCCAGGATTAACTACGCTTGCAGGAATAGTAATAGTTATTACCATTTGATTTCCTACTTGCTTAATTGCCGGATATTGGGTTTCTCCTGCAAACACAACAGTTGCTTTTGCTTGCGGTATCCAGGAGGTGATCTTCAAGTTAATATCAACCGTTTCTTTACATGCCACAGTGTTTGCATTAAGTACTTCAATATCGGTTACTACCACAGTAATATCTGATTTTATGAATGAACCGGTGATACATTTCGACTGGTCGGTCATATTATCAAGCGTATAGGTGGTGGTTACCTTTGGAGATACAAAGAATGAGTAGGTATCATAATCTGCTTTCAAATTATGAACTGTTCCTGTAGATTCAATAATCTTGAAGAAGTATGGTGCAGTGCCTGTAAAGTTAATTACTAATTCTACCGGTTCTGCATACGGGTCGTTTCCACAAATATGCGGTTTTCCAAGCGGCCAATTGGCACTTGTTGATGCAAATTGTGCAGTAGGCGTAATTGACTCGATTACTTCTACCACGTATGGCAGTGCGTAAGGTTCAATTGAACAGCCTGTGAGCGTATTGCTTGGAATATAAGTAGCGATGTATTGATACAAGCCTGCTTCTTTTGGGGTATGTGATGGATTATTGCCAAGAGCAAGAGGAATTTCCGGACCTCCGTTGAAGGTGTACACCCATTGAACTTTGCCTACATTGTAGCTGGCACCAACGCCACCTTCAAATGCTGCTGTCAATTTAATAGTTTCACCTAAGCACATTTCACCATCTTTATCACTGCTTACAACTGTCCAATCAGGATTGCTTACCACATGGAATGTTAACGTATTAGAAGTAACATCCTTACATGTTGGGTTGCTAAATTCTGCTTTCAAGAAGAAGTATGGATTTCCAATAATGTTGAGTTCAACAATTTGTGGAGCAATTTGATTGGTGAATGGTGCACAATCCGGAAGATTATTCCAGCAATATTGGAATCCCGTTTGAATAGCTGCATCCGTAATATTAAGGGTAGTATTGATTTGAACGGTAGCACCTTGACAAACGTCATAGCTTGTGTATCCGTTATAATCAATAGCCACATTAGCTTGAGGAACAACCTTAACATCTGCAAATTGTGTCCATGCAGCATCACAACCTAACGTATTGTCGATGTAAGATGCCATCACTTCGTATTTGTATAGTCCCGGTTCATTCAATATTTGGTCTAATGTTGGGAAGTTGTGGTTAATCAATTGAGTGTTGCGTCTCCATTTGTAAGTGAAGTTATCCGGATTGATCAACGTTTCGTCAAAGTCGGTAATGGTAGCGGTTAGGTTCACTTCTCCGCCCACACACATGCCCGGCAATTGTAATCCGTTAATGGCTTGTGTTAAGGCTAATGAAGGAGCGGTAAGCACATTCACACTGTAGCAGTTTGAGCCGAAGCAAGATTTGCTACCTTGTGCAAGTTCTATTTCCACACAAATGTTATTCACACCTACGGTAAAGTAACTTGGATTAATGTTAACGATTTGCTCATTATTAGATAGAGAAACGCCGTTTACTGTCCATTTGTAGTTATACATACCCGGTAGTGGTGCCGGTGTTGGATGAGCAGTAGCCTTAATGGTGCCGCCCAAACAGATTGCATCATTATCTACTTCAAGTTGAACTGTTGGTTTCACTAAGATATTTACGTTATGACATGGTGATTCTTTTACACAATCATAATCAACTGCGGTTACTTCAACCTGGAAGCAATATGGTGCTGCCGTGCCATTAGGAGGAAGGTTGTTGGGAACCTGGATGTAAGAGAGTTCGAAGCCTTCGCCTACTACTTCTTTTTCTCCATCAATTCCTTGACGGTATGTCCATTTGTAATAATAGGTAACACCGGTTTGTAAGCCTGTTACAATAGCATGCAATACTAAATGCTCACTACCTAACGCTTGTTCACAAACTTCAGTTCCACCGTTAATTACTACGCTTAATACCGGATGAACCGCTACTGTTGCCTGAGCAGAAACATTAGAGGTACAACCATTGATAGTAACTTCTGCAGTATAGTTGTAAGTAGCCATAGTATTATTAGCCGTAGGATTATCGGTAATAACATTTAGTGCATTTGAAGCAAATAACACACCATTCTTATACCAATTGTAAACACCTTCCGGAAGGGCAGTAATAGTTACTTGTTCGCCGCTGCAAATGGTGTTGTCGGAGATGGTTAATACAGGAGGCTCCGGTTTTTGTGAAACCACGAGCGTTACTGAATTAGAACCTGCGGCACATTCTGATACAATTTCAGTAGCTACGAAAGTATATACATGTGTACCAGGACCTGGGATATAAGAATAACTGGTAGAAGTAGCGCCGGTAATTGGGAAGTCATTATCAAACCATTGGTAAGTCATGTTAGTAGTTGGTAAGCCTGCCACATTAGCGGTTAGGGTAATGGTGGCACCTTGACAGATAGCATTGGTATTAATCGTGATTGGCACTTCATTGAACATACCTACATTTACTTCATGTACATCCATTGCCGTACAACCGGATTCGGTATCGGTGATTTCCACTACATAAATGTATGGAGTTGGCTTGGGAACATTGGTAACGGCTTGCGTTTGACCATTTCCATTTTCTATATTTACACCATCTAATTTCCATTGATAGATTACAGTTGCATCTGAAGGCGTAACGATAGCTTGCAGTATTTCAGGATTTTCTGTATTACATACAAAGTTTGGTCCGTAAATAGCCACTGTTGGCGGCGCTTTTACCGTAATAGTTCCGGCAGAAATAGTTGCAGATTTACAGCCACTTACATTGGTAGTAGCATATACTTCTACCACAAAGGTGCCGGGGGTATTGAAGGTATGAGTAAATACGGCTTCTGTTGCGCCTTGCGGCATACCATTAATTAACCAGGTATAGGTAACAGGATCATCTGTAGTTTTTGTTGCCGTATAGGTTACTTGTTTACCTTGGCAAATAATATCATTTATTTGAGTAACGCTAATTACCGGAGTAGGAATAACATCTACTTGAATTGTATTAGAGGTTCTTGTACATTGCGAACCTATTTGTGTTGCTGTGAAAGAATAGATAGAGGTAGTTGTTGGATATACATTATAAACAGGGGCATTTGCGTTTGGAATCTCAATTCCACCTACATACCATTGGTATAACATATTTTCATCCTCTGGAACATCAGCGGTTAACACCACCAAATCATTAGGACAAGCAACATATTTGCTGGCAGTAATTCCAACGTTGCTCAGTTGTTCTACCAATACATGGTGAATAGCCTGCGCAGTACATCCTGATGTGGTATCTGTAATGATAAGCGTATAAATGTATGGTACTGCTTTTGGAGTAGAGTTAATTGGTTGCGTAATACTATTTCCTTTGTCTGATCCATCTTCATACCATTGATAAATGATATTGTTAGTTAACGGATAAACTACGGCTTGCAGTACTGCCGGGTTGGTAGCGTTGCATACATGATCAGGACCTTCAATAGATACTGTTGGCGGTGCCTTAACGGTTATGGTACCCATATAGAATACGTCAGACAAGCAGTGCGATACAATGGTAGTAGCAGACACGCTGATAATATATACGCCAGGTTGATTGAAGGTAGGTTTATACCAGTTGAGTATAGCGCCCGGAACTGCATCTCCGTTGATATACCATGTGTATTCAACGTTGGGATATAAGTTTGTGGTAAACATTACCTGGTCGCCTACACAAATAGTTTCAATAGTGGGTTCTTCAACTCCTAAATCCATAGCATCGCTTACCACAACGGTAATGGCTGTAGAGATGGCGTTACATCCTTCACCATTTGCTGTAAATGTGAAAGTAGTAGTGGTTTCAATAGCATAATAACAAGTAATAGCATTGGCACCCGGAATAGGTTCACCATCAGCATACCACTGATAATCAAAGCCTGCCACCAAGTTAATCTCTGCAGACAATTTTATGACTTCTTTAGAGCAAACCTCCAATTTATCAGAAGTAATAGCTATAACCGGTTGTGGGTGAACATAAACGATATGCGGAGCAGAGATAGTTGTACATCCTGATTCGAGGTCGGTTACCACCACTACATAGATATAAGGAGCTATTCTTGCCGTAAGGTCTATTGGCTGATGCTTGTCGGTGCCAGCTTCGTTGCCATCAATATACCATTGATATTCTAATGTCGCACCCATTGGGGTTATGTGGGCATCCAAATAGGGTTCTGCTATTGCTGAGCCTTCGCAAACCAATGATAAACCTAAAATCTCAACTGTTGGAGCTGGTTTTACATAAACATCACCTAATACAATTGACTCGGAAGTACATCCTGCAATTACAGAGGTAGCAGATACTTTAAAGGTATAATGACCGGGGGTTTCAAAGATATAAACCAATTGGTCGCCGCTTGCGCCGATAACTTTCACACCGTTCACAAACCAGTTGATAGTTGCGTCAATATCGGCTTCAATTTCAAAGGCCAACTGTTCGCCGGTGCAAATAGTTTCTATCGGTTCATCACCACCCAACGGGTTAGTAATTACAGATACGACAGGTGCTTTAATTACATCAATCGTAACAATGTTTGAACCTGCTACGCAAGTTGTTCCAATTACTGTTGCTTCAAATTTGTATTGAGTTTCAGGATAAGATGGGGTTGCATAGTAGATAGGTGCATCTGCTCCTACAATAATTGCCCACTCACCCTGTTCATAACCTATTATAACATCATCTTCATATATAGGATTCATCACTTTATGCCACCACTGATATGTCGTATTAGGTTCCGGGGTAACATAAGCGGTTAGTTGTACCTGGAAGTTTTCGCAAACTTGTGTATATTGTGTTGTAATACCAATTTGCGGATTTTGATGTACATTAACAATATGCGGAGCAGATTGAATTTCGCAACCGGATTCTGGATCGGTGATAACAACGAAATAGGTGTATGGTAGCTGACTTGCTTCAGTATCTATTGCTTGCGCTTGGGCAGTGCCTAATGCTTTTTGTTCTCCATTAAAAATTAAATACCATTGGTAAGTAACTTCAGCATTTATCGGGTCGGTTACAGCGGTAAGCGTTTGTGCAGTGTTCGGAGCGCAGATGAGCACAGGACCGGTAATATGAACGCCCGGAGCATTTTTCACCACTACATGTCCAATCTCTACTGCTACCGAACTACATCCTGCCACATTAGAGGTTGCAGAAACTTTTATGGTAAACTCACCATATTGGTTGAAAATAAAAGTTAGGGTATTCAGGGTAGCACCCGGAACTTCCTGATCGTTTACAAACCATTTAAAAGTTACATTTTTAAGTTCAGATGATACCGTAAAGGTTAACTGTTCACCTTTGCAAATAGTATCTTCTACAAATTCCTCTTCATCTATTTCAATAACAGGAGTTTCGATTACGAAAATGGTTATACTATTTGAGGTAGCGTTGCAACCGGTTGAGGATTGTATGGCTTCAAAGGTATAAACGGTCTCAACTTCCGGATATACATAGATTACCGGAGCGGTTTCGCCTTCTATTGGTGCGCCGTTAGCATACCATTGGAAAGTTACATCGGGATCGGTGGGGTAGTTAGAAGCGGTAATCACCACTTGACCACCTGAACAAACTTCTGTTTTATCGGCAACAATACCCACTTCGGTGAATAAGTTTTCATGTACATACACTAAATAGTCTTCAGAAGTAGTGGTACAACCGGTGAGTACGTGTTCAACCGTAATTTTTATATGGTACGGTTCTAAACGTGGTCGCAACATCGGTTCGAGTACAATTGGATTATTGAAAGGCTGCTGGTTATAACCTGTTCCAAGCACACCAAAAATAAGGGTAGATAGATTATCTATAGACCATGTATAATTATAGAAATTGGTTGATGGCATTACATTAGCAATAAATTTCGCCTTAACGCCATTTATTAAATCTGCGGTGCAATACACTGTATTTCCGGTAATAATAACATTCGGATCTTCTGAAACAGTCATAGTATAAGAAACCATATTAGAAACGCATCCTGAGTGAGGTAACTCAACGGTTACGCTGTAAATAAATGGTCCTGTTGCATAGTTATATATTTCGGTATAGTCTTGTGCCGTTTGGCCAGGAACTACATTACCGTTTTTATACCATGTGTAAATATATTCAGGTAAGTTTCCACCTTCTACTACTGCTCTTAATCTAAATTGAGAGCCAACGCAAGCGGTGCCATCTACAGGGATAATACCATGTAATAATGGAGCCTCTATGGTGGTAATCGTAATTTCATTTGAGGTAGCAATGCAGCCATCAATATGGGTAGCGGTGAAAGAATAAGTGCCTGCCTCGGTAGCAATGTAGGTAGAACCAAAAGCACCTTCAATCTCTTCGCCATCTTTAAACCATTTGAAAGTATATTCAAACGGATTTGAACCAATCTCAGCAGTTAGGATAGCCTCTCCGCCTTCGCAGATAGTAGTTTCAGAGGCGGTGATAGCCACTGTTGGAGTTGAGTTTACTGTTACAGAGTATTCAGCAGTAGTGATACAACCTCCAAATGGGTCAATTACGTTAATTTTGAATACGTAAGGTGCTGGGCGCGGAGCTAATGTTTCTGGCAGGAATGTAGCCAAACCATTATTGGTTGTTCCCTGAGCAATTTCTACATTATCCAATAACCATTGATATTGATAATTATAGGTCTTATTAAGAATCGGGGCATCATTATATGGATATTCCCAATATTGGTCAATAATTCTTTGTGCGGGGAATACATTAGCATCAAGTGTTACTTGTGCATTTCCACTCGTGCAGTAGAGCGAAGTGCCTGTAATTTGAACAGTAGCTTTGGGTAGTACATCAATATATGTCATAACCGGAAGTGCAACACATGCAGAGCCTGGAGCTTTAATAGTAACATTTACTTTGTATGTTCCTACATTTTCAAACAGGTGTCCAAACTCGAAGCTGGTAGTAGCCTGATAATCAACGCCATCAATATCCCAATAGAATAGGGTTCCTTCAGGAAGTTGCGGGGTCCATGGGAACCATTTTTCGCTTAAATGCATAGATACATAACTACCCTGGCAAGCCTTCACAAAATTCCAATTGTGTTGAACAGCACCGGTATTAATTTTAATATAGTACTCTGCCCAGTAAGGTATTGGGGTAACTTTCATCTCAATTACGTTAGAGGTGGCCACACAACCGTTGTTCAACGTTGCAGTAAAGGTGTATGTATAGGTTCCTGCATTTGCAATAGTGGTAGTATAAGTAGTTGCATTTGCACCTACAATTGGTTCTCCATCTTTAAACCATTGATAAGTGGCCTCAAAAACAGACTGTGGTAAATTGTGCGCAGTAAAGGTTACAGAACCGCCTTCGCAAATAGAGTCCTCAGAAGCGGTAATGGTAACTACCGGAGCAGGATTAACGATAACTTCGTACTCTGCAGTAGAAATACAGCCTCCCCATGGGTCAATTACGTTAATTTTGAATACGTAAGGTGCTGGGCGCGGAGCTAATCCTTTGGTGAATGTTGCTACACCATCAACGGTTAATCCCGAGTCATATACTACATTATCCATTAACCATTGATATTGATAGTCATCAGTCTTAACAATCGGATTTCCATTGTATGGATGCGTCCAATATTGGTCAATTATTCTTTGTTTGGGGAATACATTGGCAGTAAGCGTTACATCTGCTTCGCTACTTGTGCAGTAGATAGGATCTCCTGTAATTTGAACGGTAGCATTGGGAACTACATCAATATATATCATCACCGGCAGTGAAACGCATCCAGAGCCCGGAGTTTGAATATAAACATTTACTCTGTAATATCCAATTTTATCAAACAAGTAAGCAAATTGTGAACTGGTGGTAGCCTGAGCCTCTACGCCATCAATATCCCAGTAGAATAGCGTACCTTCCGGGAGATCCGGAGAATCATCAAACCATTTTTCGAACAAACGCATAGATACATAACTGCCTTGACAAGCCTTCACAAAATTCCAATTGTGTTGAACTGCACCGGTTTGAATATGAATAAAGTAATAAGCCCAGTTGGGTATTGGAGTAACTTTAATCTCAATTTCATTTGAAGTAGCCACGCAGCCATCAATATGGGTAGCGGTGAGAGTATAAGTGCCTGAATCGGTGGCAATGTAGGTAGTACCATTAGCACCTGGAATTGTATCTGTAACTCCGTCCACAGTTCTATACCATTGTAAAATATATTCAAACGGATTTGAACCTATTTCAGCGGTTAGGATAGCCTCTCCACCTTTACAGATGGTAGTTTCTGATGCAGAGATATACACTACTGGAGCAGGATTAACAATAACTTCGTACTCAGCAGTAGTAATACAACCTCCAAATGGGTCAATTACGTTAATTTTGAATACGTAAGGTGCTGGGCGCGGAGCTAATGATATTTGTGCAGGGAAAGTAACTATACCATTTTGAGTGAATTGTAATCCACCTGAAATATCTACATTGTCTTGCAACCATTGATATTGATACTCAAATGTTTTTTCATACTCAGTTCCTGTGTATGGGTAGTCAAAGTATGGGAAAATTTTTCTTGGTGCAGGGAATATGTTAGCAGTAAGATCAATGGTAACCGTTTCAGAAACACAATAGATCGGGGTTCCGGTAATTTGAACGGTAGCATTGGGAACTACGTCAATATATATCATCACAGGCAGAGAAACACATGCAGAGCCCGGAGTTTTAATGGTAACATTTATTCTGTAATATCCAATGTTTTCAAACAGGTATCCAAACTGTGAACTGGTGGTAGCCTGAACATTCACGCCATCAATATCCCAGTAGAAGAGGGTACCTTCGGGGAGTTCCGGTGTTAATCCCGGGAACCATTTATCATCTAAATACATAGATACATAACTGCCTTGGCAAGCCTTTACAAAATTCCAATTGTGTTGAACAGCACCGGTATTAATCTTAATATAGTATTCAGCCCAGTCTGGTATTGGGGTTACATTGATGGTAATGATATCTGTTGCACTACATGATGAATGGGTTTGAATTACTTCAACTTTAAAGTGAGAGGTATCAGATAATGGACCTGCATTGTAAGTGGGTAGCGTTGCACCAGGTATTAATACTTCTTCAATAACATCAAAATAGTACCACAAACCAGGTCCCATCGGAATACTGTCTTTGGTAATAATAAGTTCATACCATTGATAGGTAATATATTCTGTATTGTAATCATTTAAGTTTGCGGTTAGCACAACAGAGCCTCCTTCGCAAATTGTACTTTCGGTAGTAGTAATATTTACAACAGGAAGCGTATGAACGTTAACATAGAATGGTTCACTTGTGGTAGTACAACCTAATCCACGGGTTACTTCCACTGTGAATTTGTACGGATTTAATCTGGGCGGATAGTATCTACTGTGGTACATAGCACCAAGTTCAGCCTCTTGCACTACCATGCCTGATTCATACCAGGTATAGGTTGCATTACCAACCGGTACAGAACTGCCATCTACGTGTGCTTGTAAAAATACTTTAGTAGTTTCGCATACATTGGCTATACCGGCAATATCTACAACAGGATTGCGGTAAACAGTAACCGATTGGGCTAATTCAGGATTTAATACGGATTCGCAGCCGGAGTTCTCATATTTCACGGTTGCGTTGTAGGTATAGATGGTTTCATCATTATCAATAGCCATTAACGACTTAGTGAAAGTGGCTAAAGTTGCGCCCTCTATCTTTAATCCGTTTTCATACCAGGTATAAACCGGATTGGCACCTAAGTTATTTTCACTTGGAACAGCCGTAAGGATTACTTGACCGCCGGAGCAGATATGGGTTTCGCTAATTAATATTTCAGCAATCTCCGGTTTTGGATAAACTTGAAGTGTGAATGATTCTAATGCTTTACAAGATACTGAATCCGGGGACATATCGGTAGTAAGGTTTTTAACAGAAACCCAATATACGACAGAACCAACTGCATCAGCAGCGGGGATAGTATATTCAATTTGAGTAGCCCCTAAAATCATATTTGAAGTATTAACGCCATTTTTATACCATTGGAATACAACGTTTTCTTCGTTGTAGTTATTCAAATTAGCGCGTAAAGTGGTGATACCGCCTACACAAATTTCGCTTTCGGTAGCGGTAATATTTACTTCAGGAATTAGATGAACATATAATTCAAATACATTACTCCATGCTTGACAGCCGTTAGGTGCGTCATATTCTACTTGATATAAGTAGGGTTGGGTTCTTGCCACTTCATACCCCTTCATTTCTTGAGCGTTACAAACATCGGATTTGAAAACTAAATTGCCTTCTCTGTACCATTTGTAATAAAGATACTCATCCGACGAACCTATTGGATATCCGCAGAGATTGGAGTCAAAGCCGCCATCTTTATAAGCAGTAATGACAAAGTTAGGAGCATGTGGTTGAGCACCTGAATGATCATCACAAACATGATGCAAACCGTGAAGTTCAATAATAGGATTACGTCTTACGGTTACGGTTTGTTCATTTTCGGGATCAATAGCAGAAGGACAAGCGTTGCCGTAGAGAACAGCAATTACATTATAGATATAATAAGTCGTATCTTGGCCTACGGGGAGCGGAGAAACAAGAATAGTTTTCAAGTTTTTGCCTTGTATTTCTATTCCATTTTCAAACCATTTATAGTATTCAATATTGGTATCATCGGCAACTACTGCGGTAAGGGTAACTTGACCACCTTCGCAAATCAAACCATCTTCAGGCAGCATAGTAATGCCGGTGATAGCCGGAGTAGCCGGTAGAACGGTTACTTCGTGAATATAAGATGATTGACATCCGTTGTCGCTATATACAATAAATCTAAATCTGTACGGGTAATCTCTTGCATCTAAACCAGGAACTACTAATACTCTTTTCGTACCTACAACACCTTCTACATCTGCTGGTTCCATAGTACCGGAGAGTAAATTGTAATCCGCTGCAAATTTAGCATTGTATGCAGCAAGATAAATATCTACAATTTTTTGTACGGCTGCTGCGGCAAATGCTTCCGGATAGGCATCTTTGAAAGCGGTTTTGTATCCGTAAGAGTAGCCCCATTTATATGCTTCTATCTGTGAATTATGAGTTGCAGAATAGCATGATGGGGTATAATCACTTGGGGTACTGGTAACATTACCTATTCCAAATTGATTATTAACATTATACGCTGCTCCGGTAAGGAATGGCGCAAGGAAAGGATCGGTAACGATAGACATTGCATAAGCAGTTCCTTGATTTTCTCCAATTGTACCGTTAATATGCTGACCTGCCATGGCTGCATCAGCGGCTGCGGCTGCTTCTGCCAATGCAATAATTTGGCCTTCCAAACTTGTAGCAAGTGCATCTGCTTTAACACCTGCAAACGCAACAGCGGCATCAGCACCTTCATCACCTGCAGCATCTACTCCCTTGTCATACATATGTCCCAAACTGGTAGCATTAGTGCTCACAGGGTTACAAATACCATATAGCATTTGGCCAGGTAAACCTGTATAATTATAATTAGGTAAACCTGAAGAAGCTAGATATGGAGGGAATACATCCGGAGAAGTATGATTATTCACAAACGGATTGCTTAACAAGTTATCGAAATTTGTTCCAAAACCTACAGCGAAGCCGGCAAGATAACCATCAACATCAGCAGGAACACCTTGATAACCATATTGTGTCCAAATATAATCAAAGCTACCTTCCGGATATCCTGTCAGGGTAAAGGGTTGACCTTCACAAACAACAGATGGACCTTCAACATAAGCCTCCGGTTGTGGGGTAACTGTTACCAATATTTCTTCAGAAAGAGCAGAGGTACATCCAGGGGCTACTATTACTGCAA
>Ga0209628_10000352_pt1 | contig 27790 bp, 22 predicted proteins | sample TergutCu122P4_FD_187285 | JGI IMG/M metagenome (GOLD analysis project Ga0209628, IMG submission 187285) | Cubitermes ugandensis P4 segment gut microbial communities from Kakamega Forest, Kenya - Cu122 P4 (SPAdes) (version 2) | ecosystem: Host-associated > Arthropoda: Insects > Digestive system...
ATATGTTTTATCAAAAAAATATTCAAATGGGCTTTTATGACGGTTACGTAGAAAAACGTACTAGAAAAAATACGTTTTTCAAACAAATCAATATGTTAATTGATTGGAGTGAAGTAGAAAAAGAGATGGGCGTACTCGTAAGGGTTGTAGCTGGGGGCAGAGGTTTGGGCGTTTAAAGCAGAAAAGCAGAAGAGCAGAAAAGCAGAAAGGAAGAAGACCGCGATGCTGTGAACTCGTTGAACTGTAAGACCATAAGACCGTAAGAGCGTAAGATTTTTCTGCTTTTCTGCTCTTCTGCTTTTCTGCTTTTTTTAAAAAATTATTTTCATGGCTTATTGGTTTTTAGTTCATCAATTTGGTTTTGGAGGTCAGTCATTTTCTTTTCTTGTTGAAGAATATACAGCGTCAATTCCTCAATCTTCAATAACAGTTTACCCTGCATATCGCCCAAATTAATACCGTTTTCTTGTACCTCTTTAGCAGATGGAATTTCAGGTAAATGGTGGTTTTGTTTTATGTACTGTTCTAATTCAGGCAAAGGACAAAGTTCGTAGTCAGAATAGAAAACATGGTCGGCCCACGCATTTGCTTTTACTTCTATCTTTTCTGTAAATATTTTTTTCGCTGGGGAGATATAAACGGAATTTGCAGTTCTGTAGAATTATTAAGAAAAAAGTTGAAAATTATTCAACAAACTCTAAACAATCGTTTAAAACTTATAAATAACCCCAAACCGTAAGTACATTACTTCGAGAATGCTTGAAGAATTAAAGCCAATGTTAAAATAGTGTTTGGTGGTTCTTTTATTTGGAGTACCAGGATTTAGATTCAATAATTTTTCTTTTGTTATATCAATATTATATCCGAGATTGAGAAAATGAAGCCCTGCCTCTACTTGAATACGGTCAGTTAATTTAAAGCCTAAAATTGGTGTAACGTTAAGAACGCCAATTGCCAATGTGTTTGAATAATTCTTCTTGTTCTCGTCTTCCGGTTTATAGAAAGAGTGTGAAGCACCTACACCGGTTCTTCCTTCCAAAATAATGGAAAATTTTTTATAAGTAAATACTGAATATCTTACAAATGGAAAAACGCTCCAATTTACGGCATATTTTTGAATTTTATTCGAGAGTGTTAAATTATTAAAAATTTTAAAATCAACCCCAACGGAAAGGCTTAAACCCACAGCAAGTTTTTCATTAAAACAATAACCTGCTTTGGGTGCAACAGAAAATCCTATAAAACGATAAGAAGTAGATTCTTTAAAATCACTACTCCAGTCTGTCGTTTCCTTGTTATCGCTCACACTTAAGCCAACCGAACCGGCAATAAACCATTGAGCGTTTGCATTTATTGCAATGAAGATAATCACGAAAATAATAAAAAACTTTTTCATCTGAATATAATTTTTTAATTAGTTAATAATTATTCATTTGCGGTTGGTGTTTTTTAATGTTCATGGAGATTTCATATTTTAATTTTTTAGTTAAAACTTATAAATAACCCCAAATTGTAATCGTGTAACTACGAGAATGCTTGAAGAATTAAATCCAATGTTTAGGTCATGTTTTGTCGAATTACTTTTATTAGTATAATCATAATCATAAGGATTGTTTCTATCTGTTTTTGTAATATCAATATTATATCCCAAATTAAGAAAATGAAGTACAGCTTCTATCTGAAGATGTTCTGTTAAATTAAATCCCAAAATAGGGGTAATGTTAATAACTCCAATAGCTAAAGTGTTAGATTTAGATTTGCCCTGTTGAATATTCGGTTGAGGAATAATTGCTTTTGAAAAATAGTGTGAACCTCCAACGCCGGTTCTTCCTTCCAAAATGATGAAAAACTTTTTATAAGTAAATACTGAATATCTAACAAATGGAAAAACATTCCATTTGATTGAATATCCCTGAAGTTTGCTATCCCAGTTCGAACTTTTTTCTTTGAAAAAATTTGGTCCCACAGAAAACCCCAAACCAAGTGCAACCTTTTCATTAAAATAGTAACCCACTTTGGGCGCAATAGAAAAACCAACTTCAGTTTTTTTGAAAGTAACATCCGCGTTATTCAACTTTGTTGTTAGTTCAAAATCATTTACATTCAATCCGATTGAGCCTGCCAAAAACCATTGGGCTTTGACATTTATTACCATAAAAATTATGGCAAAGATAATACTAATTTTTTTCATTTGATTTTTTTATTAAAGTTAAATATTTGAAATTTAGATTTTTATTTTTATTAGAGTTCTTCGATAAAATTGCTAAAAACTTTTCCCCAATTAGAATTTTGATAAGCAGATAAAGCACCAGAAGGAATATAAACAGGGGTGTTAGCGGGTACGCTATAAAAAGTAGCTCTATCACCGACAACAATATTTGGAGGATTGAATCCTTTGCATGTGATTGATTTTAAATATCTTTCATTAAAAGCAAGCTCACCGATTGTTATATCAGAATTGCCAATAATTAAGGAAGTTAAAGGACAACTACTTAAAGCATAATCTTCTATCTTGACAATAGAATTTGGAATTTCAATTGAAGTTATATTTTGACATCCGTAAAAAGCGGCACTTGTTATTGTAGTAGCTGTATTTGGAAAAGTTACTATTTCTGTCTTCCCTCCCGGATAACAAATTAAAGTATCTTGTAATTTATTGTATAGCACCCCATTAAAAGAACTGTAATGAATATTTTTTACATCCACATCAAAATCTGTTAAATGATTACCAATAAAAGCAAACGATTCAATGGAAATAACTGAACTCGGAATGAAAACAGAAGTTAAACTACAACCAAAAAAAGCCGCATATTCTATTGCTAAGACTGAGTTTGGGATAGTGAGTGATGTTAATTCATAACAATCATTAAAAGCAAAAGCTCCAATATTTTTCACCCCTTGGTCAATAATTACAGTTTTAATTTTTTTACGAAGATGTGCCCATGGATGGTTTTCCAAAGTGCTAAAATTAATCATATATCCATTACCTTTAATTGTTAATACTCCATCCTCATCGTTGAATTGCCAAGTCAGAAGATTGTACTGGTCTTTACCGCATATTCCTGAAGTAATAAAATCTTCTTTATTGCAGTTCATTACACATAGACAAACAAAGGCGATAATGGTAATTTTTATTGTAAATTTGAAAATATTTCTGTTCATAGTATTATTTTTTAAGGGAACAAAAATAACATTTTTTAATTATATTTACATTTTTATAAACTTTTTCACAAATATATTATCTTGGGTAATAACCTTAACAAAATATACTCCTGCAGAAAAAGAGGAAATATCAATATTTGAAATAATATCTAATAATTTATCATCAAAAAGAGATTTGCCGGCAATATCAAACAGTATCATTTTTTCAGTTCCGGTAAATTGATAATATTCAACAGTTAAAATATTTGATGTGGGATTTGGATAAATAAAAATATCGTTCTCAGTATCGGAAGATAAGGCACTTATAGATGCTCCGAAAACATAATCTTCTTCTATTGGATAAATAATCATGTTGTCGTCAGTATTATTGGTATTGGAAGGTGGAGCACTAAAAGAAAAGTAGGTAGTATCAGACACTTCCATAAAATCAAACTCATCTCGAAAGGCATCGTCAGGGCATCCTATTTTAGCTTGGAAAAACTCCTGTGTATTAGTAGCTGCCACGCTAAAACCGGGTTTTAATAATACATAATTTTCAGCTGCTGCAATATATCTCTTACCGGGTTCAGTTGATAAATTTATAGATGCATTGAGTACAATATCGTCTTGAGCCGTTGTTTGAGCATTAATTGATGCTGGTTGAGAATAATTATCACGCGCGTCCACTGTCCGCACCTGAATCGCATACTCTTTGCATGGAGATAAATTGGAAATTATAGATGTTGTATTTGTTGGTGTGGCGTATAATTTTCCATTGAGGCGCACTTCATACTTGGCTATCGGGTAATCTGTTACCTTTGGTGGGTCCCATGCAACCGTTATAGTTGAGCCTGTGGTAGCGGTTGCCCGTAAATTTTCAGGTGGGTTAGGAAAATTTAGTACATACTCTCGAATCGTTATCTTGCTAATTATAAATTCAGTTGAACTATAAACCATTTTAGAATGATTAGAAGTAACCCAAAATTGATTATAATGCTTTTTGGGATTCCAAAAGGTATTATTAGATGGAAAATATAGGGTACATGTTTCTTGCAGCACCCCTTCATGCCCACAAGTACCTGAAGCACTTCCAATCACATCCTTATCAGTAATACTTGGAAACGTAGCTAAACCGCATGTACTATCTATTTTTGCAGGGGGTGTTAAATTATTAACTGCATAAAGTTCGATACATGCTTTCCCAACTTTTTCTGTCATAATAACTTCTATTCGATATTTACGGTTTGAGTTAAGAAAGTAATTTATAAATGCTCCCTCCGATTTTTTTGTACCGATAGTACTTCCTTCAAGCAGTAAAGAAGAAGCACTACAACAAGGAGTTCCATGAGAAGTTTGCCAGTTATCTGGGGGATGATAACAAGGTGATGTTCCAGAACCTAAGTAAGAGAAAGTAAATTCGTCTTCTTTGAGCAGTGATTGTGCAAATACAACATATATGTTGCATATTAGTAATGTTAAAATTAGAATTTTCTTTTTCATTACTCCCCTCCTTTCTTGTTTTCAAGTTCAGAGAGGCGTTTTTCTAATGCTTCAATAAGTTTTTGCTGCTCTATAGTATATAGCGTCAATTCCTCAATCTTCAATAACAGTTTACCCTGCATATCGCCCAAATCTAAACCATTTTCTTGTACTTCTTTAGCAGATGGAATTTCAGGTAAGCGGTTGTTTTGCTTAATATATTGCTCTAAATCAGATAATGGACGGAGGTTGTAATCGGGATAAAACACGTGGTCGTACCAATAGTTATTCATAGTGCTTAAGGTTACTTCTATCTTTTCTGCAAATATTTTTTTCGCACACACCACCCCATTTCCAAAAACTCTAAACACTTCAGTGGAAACTCCCGAAACATCTTTGTGTGTAACAACAAGCGCCTTGGTTAAAGGACGATTTACTTGTACATGCGATGCGTAAGTCCAATCTTGGTTGGCCGTATGCACTACACCAAAACTCTTGGACGATAAATAACCGTCAATATCTGCGCTTTGAGCTTTAAACGAACCGGCTACATCTAACTTAGCTTGTGGTATATCCGTTCCCACCCCGATATTGCCATCCGGCGCAATGGTTAAGCCGCCGCCGGGTCCTTCAAGAAAAAAATTGGCTTGTTCCTGTTGTTTAAAAGCGATGTCTGTATTTTTGTACGATACATCGAACCCATTTGAAGCTATGAGTGTAGTTAGTTGCAAGAGCTTAACTGGTAACCAAGAATCTGTATTTATCTCCTCTTCTTCTGTTATTCCACATAAAACCGACCTAAGGTTATCATGCAAATGTAATGTTGCCAAAGGACTTTGGGTACCAATGCCTAATTTAGCACCTGATTTAAACAGTCGCATACGTTCCGCCCCATTCGTCTTGAAAATAAGCGGCTCGCAATCGGTGGTGCCTATAAAATTGGATGATGTAGTACCAGCATTACCGGTTAACTCCCAAGAGGTTGGTTTTTGCGCATACCCTCCTAAAAAGAGTGCGCCAAAAAAGAAAATAAAAATGAGTTTTTTCATGTGAATTTTTTTGTTAATAATTGATAATGCAAAAGTATAAAGCAAATCGCTTTTTGTTATGCACTTTTGAATAATTTATTATCTTTGCGCATAATTTATGCAAAAATGAATATTGGTAATAACATCAAACAAATCAGAGAATTAAAGAATCTTAAACAAGAATACGTTGCCGATGAAATAGAGGTATCGCAATCTACTTATTCCCGTATTGAAAACGGGACAGCTCCTATTAAAATAGATACTTTACAACGTATTGCAGAGGTTTTAGAAGTTGATTTGAACACGCTACTTAGTACCACCAATATTTTCCATTTTAATAAAACTGCCAATCAGTGTGGGTTCATCCATAACCAAACAAACAACAATATTGATATGGAAATGCTCAGAAAAATTATTCAAGAAGAGCTAAAAAAAATATAATAAAAAGCATTCAAAATTAAAACATCCTTCATGAAATCTATTGACCAAGCCCCCTTAAAAAATAAAAAAGTATTGGTGCGTGTGGACTATAACGTGCCGCAAGATGAAAACCTGCAAGTTACCAGCACAACGCGCATCAAACGCACATTAGAAACCGTAAATAAAATTACAAATGATGGCGGTATCGCCATTTTGATGTCGCATTTGGGAAGACCCAAAGGAGAAGTAAACGACACGTTTTCTTTAAAACATATACTCAGCGCCGTTTGCGAAACTTTAGGAAAACCGGTAACTTTTCTCGGCGATGTGTTAGATGCCGGTATTCAAGAAAAAATTAACAAGCTAAACCCGGGAGATGTTGGCTTGTTGGAAAATCTTCGTTTTCATAAAGAAGAAGAGAAAGGCGATATAGAGTTTGCCAAAGCCATTGCCCAATTGGGCGATATTTACGTGAACGACGCTTTTGGCACAGCACACCGCGAACATGCCTCCACGGCTACCATAGCACGACTCTTCCCGAAAAATGCATACGCCGGTTATTTGCTCTACGGCGAAGTGCAAAGTCTGAAAAAAGTGCTGGAAGAAAAAAAATCACCATTTACTGCCATTATTGGAGGCTCAAAAGTTTCTACAAAAATCAATATCTTAAAAAATTTACTGAATAAAGTTGATAATTTAATTATTGGCGGCGGAATGAGATATACCATGTTATATACTATGGGATTTACTTACGGAGACTCTTTGTTTGAAGAAGAAATGGTTCCGGTAGCCAAAGAGATTTTGGAACAAGCTAAAAGAAAAGGGATTAATATCTATTTGTCGATGGACAGCCTTTGTGCCGACAAATTTGCGGAAGATGCCAACACACTTTATACAAAAGACCAAAACATTCCTGATGGTTGGATGGGAATGGATATTGGCGAAAAATCTATTGCGTTGTTTAGAAAGGTAATTTTAGAATCTAAAACAATTTTGTGGAATGGACCGGTAGGCGTTTTTGAGATGGACAAATTTGCCGGAGGAACAAAAGCCGTAGCAGAAGCAATTGCGGAAAGTACAAAAAATGGTGCCTATTCGTTAATTGGCGGCGGAGATTCTATTGCAGCACTCGGAAAATTCGGTCTCTCGAAAGAGGTTTCCTATATCAGCACCGGCGGAGGCGCCATGCTCGAATACTTAGAAGGAATTGAACTCCCCGGAATAAAAGCCTTGGAGGAAAATTAATGGTAAAAATGGGATAGATTATACAATTTAACACCTATTAACATTTTTATTTCACTAAAATACAAATAGATAATATAATATTTTTCTATTGTATGTAAATTGGTATCAATAAAAAGCTATTTTTGCCGCCAATTTATATGTATAATGAGAAAATTTTACACTTTTATTATATTATGTTGCTGTCTTTTTGTGCAAACCTCTTTGATTGCACAATATACGCTAAAAGTTACTGTAAAAGATGCAATGGAAAATATACCCGTTCCTTATACGCAAATACGCATAAGTTGCTTAAACGATATGTTTATGTCGGATGCAAATGGCGATTTTTCGATTAGCTTTAATAAGGATACTTGCGAAATAGAGTTTTTTCAATCTATTTATAAGCCTGAAAAAAAGGTATATGTTTTTTCATCAAAAAGAAAAGAGATAAGAGATGTTGTTTCTTTGCATCCGATTGTAACCCAATTGAGCGAAGCGAAAGTAACCACCTCTAAATATGAAACAAAACCTGAAATTGCTACAACCTCATTAGTGGTTTTACAACCCAAACAAGCCGAAAACAAAAATTTTATTTCGGTGAACAATTTGGTGAACACAGCCGGAGGTATTGTAGTAGTGGATAATGAGCCCCAAATTCGCGGCGGTAGCGGATACAGCTCCGGAATGGGTAGTCGCGTAATGATTATGTTGGATGATATGCCGTTGCTTCGCCCCGATGCCGGAAGACCCATGTGGAACTTTATCCCGATGGAAAGCATTGAACAGGTAGAAATTTTAAAAGGTGCAGCTTCAGTGCTTTTTGGTTCGGCTGCGCTTACCGGTGCCATAAATGTGCATACCGCATACCCGCGCACAAAACCGCAAACCACTGTTACTACATTTGCTACATTGTACGACAAACCACAAAATCCGCATCAAACAAGTTGGCTCAATGCCAATCCGGTAGAGTTTGGGCTTTCGTTTCTTCATTCAAGAATGATCAAAAAGAATTTCGACTTGGTGGTTGGCGGAGAAATATATAACGACCAAAGTTATATTGGACCTGAGAAAAGAATTTCATATACAAAAAATCATAATTCCAGTTCTAAAGGTAAGTTTGACCAAAGATACCGTTTGAATTTTGCTTCCCGTTACCGGTTTGAAAAAGTAAAAGGACTCTCGGTAAGCCTAAACGGAAATTTTATGTACTCGAACAACGCTCAATCTTATGTTTGGTTTGATGCGGATACCAACATTTTCAGAACGTATGAAGGTTCACTATATCAATTTAAAGAGTTTACTTTTTATATTGACCCTTGTGTGAAATATTTTGCATCAAAAGGTGCAGCGCATACGTTCAGAAATAGGGTTTTGTTTAGCAACAGTAATGAACTTACCGGAAGCTTGGATGCACAAGCTATGATGGTGTTTGATGAATATCAATATAATAAAACAATTCAGAAAATAGGGATGAACATTATTGCAGGGGCAAGCAACCAATATTCTACCTCTTACGGACCCGTATTTAATGGTGAGGGCGACCCACATGTTGTATTGGGTGGAAATGAACCATCATCGGCTTTTTCTAACAATTTTGCCATGTATGCACAATTGGAACAAAAGTTTTTCAGAAATAAAAACCTGACGGTTCAATTGGGTGGAAGATGGGAGTTTTACAATTTGTGGGGTCCGAATATTAAGTCGGAAAAAAAGAACAAACCCATCCTGAGAGTGGGTGTGAATTATCAAATTTTTAAATCAAAAACTTCTCTTAGAGCTTCGTTTGGACAAGGCTACCGCTTTCCAACTATTGGTGAAAAGTTTATTTCTTTAACGGTGGGCGATTTTGGATTCTACCCCCATCCGCAATTGAAACCGGAAACCAGTTGGAATGCAGAAGTAGGAATTATGCAGCCGTTTCAAGTGTTTGGCTTGAGAGGAGTGTTTGATGTTTGTTATTTTCATCAAGATTATAAAAACTTTATTGAATTTTCTATGGGTCCTTGGGGAAACCACCCTACAAATCCTATTAAAAGAATAGGATATAAATTCTTAAATATTGGTCCGGCAAAAGTAACAGGTATAGATATTTCCTTTATTGGAGAAGGAAAAATTAACAAAAACGTAGAATACCGATTTATGACCTCTTATACGTGGAGTAATCCTATAACAAAAAATAAAAACTATACCTATTACGAAGATATAGGAGTTTTGGAATCCGGTGAGACACTCGTAAAAGAATATTCTTTTGCAAATACGAGCTCTGATGCTAAGCGAAGTGTGTTGAAATATAGAATTGAACACATGGTAAAATTGGACTTGGAATTTACTTTCTTCAAAAAAATGGCACTGGGTGGCACGTTCAATTATTACAGCGCCATGAAAAATGTAGATTTGTTTATGTTTGAAAATGACATTTTAAATCCTAATTCCGGTTCTAAAGTATTGATTAAAAGTTATGGAGATGTGCCATTTTATGGATTCTATAATTTCTTTCAAAAAAACAAAAAAGGTTCCGTAACACTCGATTTACGGGCGAGTTACTATTTCGACAAAGTATCTCTTAGTTTTATCGTAAAAAACGTAACCAACCGGCTATACGCCTTACGTCCACTCTATGCAGAACCTACAAGAACGTACACTTTACAACTCATTGTTAAAATATAACGCAATAATTAATCACGAATCATTTAAAAATAAAAACATTATGAAAAAAATTATTTTCTTTTTAACTTGCTACATGCTGCTTTTTGTATTTTCCACTAATGCACAACCAAAAGAAATTCCAGACGGCAATTTTGAAACAGGCTGGATAAAACTACAGGGATGCACTGTTAGTGATTGGTATCAAGAGTATCGAACCAGTCTTTTTTATACACTTAATTCTTTATCTGTTGTATGTCCCAGCATGGGTCATGGAGACGAAACAGCATTTAAAGACCCCAATGGCGTGCACGGCGTTTGTATTAAATTGAAATCCGGCAGAGTTACACTGGGAACAGGAGAACCCTATTTTTTGCCCGGAATGGTGGGAACGATCTCAGAAGATTTTGTAGGAGAATTTCTTAACCCACCATATATTGTCCATATTACAAGAGATTGGGACGAGTATGATACCCCGCATGCATTGATAGGCTACTATAAATACCTTCCCGTACAAGGAGATTCGGCTTTAATTGATATCGGATTTTCTTCTAAGGGCGTAGGCTTTGTAGAATCAAAAATTATTAAAGAGGAAGTGAAAGATTGGACAAAATTTATTATTGAAATTCCTGAGCAATATAGAGGAAACTTTTATAAAGATATTCGCTTACTTTTTGTAGCAAGCGCCGGGGTTAATTTCAATGCATTATTGGAATGCCAAGGACAACAGGGAAGTACCTTATGGATTGACGATATTTCTCTATGTTACAGCAACTGCGAATTGGGAATTAAAGAAAGCCTCTTTTCTACATTAAAAGCCAAAGCGTTTCCCAACCCCACAACAAATCTTTTGAATTTGGAATTAAATGAACATTTTATCGGAAAAGTTGTGGTTTATAATTCGTTAGGAAGTTTGGTAATGGAAGAAAACATTAACGGAACCCAATGCCAATTAAATACTTCTGCTCTTTCCACAGGAAATTATATTTACAAATTAATGAATGATAATACTATTTTTGCGCGAGGTAAGTTTGTAGTGGTGAGATAAACTAGTAATCCTTATTAAGATAAATATTATCCCTAAAATCTCTTTGCATTTTATACTTTAAATCTTGCAACACGGAAGCTTTTACATTAATGGTAAACCCCCATTCTTTTCTGAAGCCGAAAGGAACCCAATGAAATTTCATTTCCCAGCAATGCAAATCGCGGTACACTTCAATTCGGGTAAATGATATCTCTTTTTGTTGAATATCGTAGTGGGTATCAAGCCTGATTTTCCATTTTTTTGTAATATTCACATCACAACTTAAATTGATGGTTTGTACGATATTACTCTCATACTTTCTCCCGGTTAAATATTCGTAAAATAATAGATTATCACGAGTAAGATAGGAAAAAGTATAATTAATGACAATGTTCCATGGATTGCTAAAGTCGGGACGTGTATTGGAGATTCCCAACATATTATCAAGAGGATGAGTTGCCGTATTTTCGGCAGATTTTTCTCCTTTCTTCTTGCCTTTAAAAAGATTGTTATCAATTCGCCAGTTTACACCTATATTCAAATCAGAACCGGCAAAACGCATCGCTCTTTTATTCACTTTTAGCTCTGTTTGGTTTAAATTTATTAAATATCCGCCTCTATTGATAACGATATAGGGGTCAAATCTTAATCTGAAAGTAACATCTAAAAAAGAGAAGAGCGATGTACGCCCTGAGATGGTAAGCGGCTGCCAATTAAGTGAATCAGCAGCAAAATCGTAGCCACAAGAGATGCCAACATCATCAAAAATCGTAATTTTTCGCGTGCCGGTAATCGTATCTTTTTTCGACCTTACTTTAATTTCCAAGTTATTATTGACCGATAAACGTGCAACAGCTTGTGTACGAGAAGCCACGCTTCCATACATGGCACCGGCAAAATAGGAATATTGTATATTTTCACCTATTCTGGTATCGAAGTAAGTCCCATACGTACTTCCACTTAAATTAGGACGATACGTAAAATCTAAATTCGGTGACATCACATGACGAATTGCTTTCAGCCTCCCTCTTTTAAAAGAATACAAGAAAAAAACTTTGGTGGTTAACGAAGTAGATAAACTCACATCATGCAAAGCATAAAAACCACGTTGAAAAATATTGCTGTATATCGGATATACTTTATCTTCAACGGTATCAGTAGAAAATATTTGCATATTGCGCTGCAAATACCACTTCTCTGTTAAGGTTGCATTTGTATTCCAGTTCAATGCTTTCCCTATCTTAATAGGAATATTCAACGGAATAGAATGTTGTATCCCTGTTTGAATCTCTTGCCACGTTTCCGGCTTAAAAAAAAGCGAATCTACTGTATTGATCCGGTTTGCCATTTGTGAAGTCCACTTTAATGAAATATTATCATACCATTTTAGCTTGCCTGATTTGATTTTTTTACGAAAAGGGTAAAATTGACGCACCGACATATTGAGGTCCGGAAGAAAAATATTAATATCTTTTTTTAAAGTGTTTTGTTTATAAGAAATAGCTGCATCGAAAAAGAAAATGGCATTGATATTGGTAGAAAAGTTTAGAGAAGAAGCAAATTCATTCGACAAATAGTCTGAAGTAGAGGAAGCATTGTAGCGATTAAATGACTTGCTTATTACGTTTACGTGTGCCGAAAATCGGGTAGTAGGGTGCGATTTCGGGTCTTGATGATGTTTCCAAAATATGCGAAAATCTTCAATAGGTTTCCACGATGGCGTGTTACGTTCGCCAAAAAAATTTTGCGCAAAACTCAAATTTATGTTTCCATTGCATTTGTATCTAAATACATAGTTCATTTCCGTTTTTGCAGCCCAACTGCCGCGCGTAGTAATATCGCCCAATAACTTTAAATCAAAATTATCATTAATTCCAAAATAGTATCCGAAATTTTCAAAATAAAACCCACGATTCGCCCCCTCGCCATAAGTAGGCATGATAATCCCGGAAGAACGCTCCTTATTAAGGGGAAAATATCCAAACGGAATGGCTAATGGTGTAGGAATATTTCCAAAACTCAGATACGCCGGTCCCGTTACAATTTTATCATCTTGAATTACTTTGGCTCTATTAAAACGTATTTGAAAATGCGGATGCGGCAAATTGCAAGTGGTATATTGCCCATCTTTAATGTATGAAGTTTTTTCGTCCACATGTTTCACGTAACGCCCGTGAATATACCCTTCGCCTTCATTAGTAATGACGTTGGTTACTTTTGCTCGTTGCGTGTTAAAATTATAGCGCATTTCTTGAGAACAAAATACAACACTGCCCTGCTTAAAAACAGGAGACCCGTGAATATGACCACAACTGTCGGAAATACCTGAAGCATACATTTCACTGTTCACAAATCCAAAATCCATGTAAGCGGCATTTAATTCAATATCTTCATAATATGCCTTAGCATCTTCAAATAAAAAAATTTTTTTATTCTTTAAATTAATAATGATAGAATCCTGACTAATGTATTTTACCGAAGAGGATAGTGCATCGGAAGACAGCCTCTTTTTTTGTCCGTGTAAATTATTGAAAATAAAAAATATACATAATACAAATAGTAAATACTTACGGGAAAAATATAAACAATGGAATAGGTATATTTTTTTCTTCACAATAAGTACAGGTTTGTAAGAGTTTATTATTTTTGTTTGTTGATATATTAATTATGCAAAAATATAAGATTATGAACATAAAAACGCTTTTTTTAGTATGTTTTACATTAACTTTTTTTAACATTGTGGCATTTGGGCAGGCTAAAGATAAAATTGCAAAGGTTGTAATTGATGCGGGACATGGGGGAAAAATGCCCGGCGCAGTAGGAAAACTATGTAAAGAAAAAGATATTAACCTCAAAGTGGCACTACGGGTTGGCAAACTGATTTCCGATAACTTTGATGATGTTACCGTTATTTATACGCGAACAGAAGACGAAACTGTTGAAATATACAAACGAGCTGAAATTGCAAATAAAAATAAAGCCGACTTATTTATTTCTATCCATTGCAATTCAGTAAAAGACAAACCAAATGTTACAGGTATTGAAACTTTTGTAATGGGAGTAGACCAATCGGAAGCAAGCATGGCGGTTGCAAAAAAAGAGAATGCCGATATGTTGCTGGAAAAAGACCATGAAACAAACTATTCCGGCTTTGACCCAAATTCACCTGAAGCATACATCATTTTCTCATTATATAGTTCAGCATATCTTAATAAATCAACCATTCTTGCTGCTAAAGTACAGAGGCATTTGATAAACAATACCAAACTTGTAGATCGCTTAGTTAAACAAGCTTCAATCTTTGTGCTTTATAAAGTAGCTATGCCCAGTATTTTAATTGAATTGGGGTTTATCTCTAATACGGAAGAGGAAAAATATTTACTCCGTGATGACACTCAAGAATTGATGGCAATAAGCATTTATAACGCTTTGGTAGAATATAAAAATTTGCTTGAAGGAACGCAAAAGTCTTTTTTGCCCATTTCAAAAACAGCAAAACCGAAAGCTCCTGAAATGCCGAGTATTGTTAAGGATAATCGTGATACCATTGTTACTCCTATTATTTCTGCTACTTCGGTCACTAAGGATAGTAACGACACCATCGTCACGCTTGTCACGAATATCGATACCCTAAAAATAGACGCCATTTGCTTCCGCATACAATTTTTTGCCGGAAAAGAGAATATTAATACATCGGATAAAAGATTTTCTTCACTTTCGGAAGTTAAAAAATACAATGAAAACGGATATTGGAAATATACAACAGGTAATTTTAATACCCTTGACCAAGCACAAGAGGCACTTAGCAATGTGAAAAAGAAATATTCCGACGCTTTTATCATCGCGTTTCACAATGAAAAGAAAATATCTGTTCGAGAAGCGCAAGAGCTAATGAAATGAAAAATATTATCAAGTATTTACGTCTTATTTTGCCTCATTTGGGAATCGTACTGATTGTTTTGGCAATGATTTTGGGGCATTTCTATAATTGGCGCGGAAAAGCGGTTTTACTTACCACCGACAAAACAAACGTCTTCATTACCAAAAACAAAGAAATTAAGATTGTACCTTTTGCCCTAACATTATTAGAATTTAACGCAACACATTACGATTCGGGAGAACCGAAAAGCTACGAGGCTGTCATTAATGTGGAGAAGGATGGTTTAATGTTTAATCCTGAATTTAATTCAGGACAAAGTTCTATAACCTTGTCTGTAAATCACCCTTATAAAATGGCTTTTGGGCAAGATTTGTATTTGATAAGCTATAATCAAAATGTGCCCTGCTGTGTCGTAGAATTAGTTCATGACCCATTTCAAGGCGTTTTTTTAGTGGGAATTATTTTAGTAATGTCGGGGATGGTTTTGTGGTTGTTGAAATTGAAGTGCAGCGAGTAAAACATTACATTAAAACATCATTTTTTTATATATTTTTGTAGCGATTAAAATAAAGAAATATGAGTTCAATAGCCGTTCTTATTCCGTGTTATAACGAAGAAAAAACAATAAAGAAAGTAGTGGAAGATTTTAAAGAAGCATTACCTGAAGCAGCAATTTATGTGTACGACAACAATTCCACAGATAAAACGGTGGAAAATGCTAAAGAAGCAGGAGCGATTGTTCGCTATGAATACCAACAAGGAAAAGGAAATGTAATTCGAAGTATGTTTCAACAAATTAACGCCGATTGTTACCTAATGATTGATGGTGACGACACCTATCCCGCTAAACATGCACGTGAAATGGTGAATTGGGTATTGGAAAAAGGTGTTGACATGGTGATTGGCGACCGGCTAAGTTCAACTTATTTTGAAGAGAACAAACGCCCTTTCCATAATTTTGGAAACAAATTAGTACGCTATTTAATCAACTTAATATGGAAAGCCAAAGTAAAAGATATTATGACCGGATACCGCGCTTTCAGCAAGCCTTTTGTGAAAATGTTTCCGGTAATGTCGGGAGGTTTTGAAATTGAAACAGAAATGACCATTCATGCATTAGATAAACGTTTCTTTCTAAAAGAAATAGAAATTGATTACAGAGACAGACCCGAAGGAAGTTTTTCAAAATTAGATACCCATCGTGATGGAATAAAAGTGCTTAAAACAATTTTTAGTTTATGTAAAGAATATAGTCCGCTGAAATTCTTTGGATGGATAGCACTTTTATTATTACTAGTTTCTTTAATTTTATTTACTCCGCTATTTATTACCTATATCGAAACAGGTTTGGTTCCTAGGTTTCCAACATTAATTGTATCCTGTTTTTTTGCTTTAGCATCTTTACACAGTTTTTTTGCCGGATTGATTTTAGACAACATCATTCGTAATGAACGAAAATCTTACGAATTGAAGCGGCATCATGTCAATATTTAAATAGGGCAGTTTATAGATGAATAACAATTAGAAATAAAATAATGCAAGTAAACCTCCTCGAAACTCCAATTGAATACTTAAAAGGCGTTGGACCCAAAAAAGCGGAAATCTTTAAAAAAGAGTTTCAAATTTTTACGTTCCACGACCTTTTGTACTACTATCCGTATCGGCATGTAGATAAATCGCAAATTTATCCTATTCATTCTATCGAGGCGGAAGGTTCGTATATGCAATTTAAAGGCAGGATAATGTCGTATGAAATTTTAGGAGAACGCCATGCCAAACGTTTGGTTGCACAATTTACCGATGGCACAGGAACGCTGGAACTTGTGTGGTTCAACTCATTAAAGTGGGTAGAAAACTTACTTGCCGAAAATCGTGAATTTATCGTATTTGGAAAGCCCACACTATTTAACCGCCGCTGGAATATTACGCATCCCGAAATGTTAGACCCTGAAAAACACTCAAATAGCGGCGTGTCAATGGCGTTTCAACCGTTGTATAACACTTCGGAAAAAGCGAAAAAAACAGGGTTGGATTCGCGAAGTATTTCAAAAATACTCATTACGCTATTGAACCAAATTCAAGATGTAATCGGCGAGCACTTATCAAACGATATGATTCAAAAATATAAATTGTTATCATTAAAAGATGCTTTGCTTAACGTGCACTATCCTGCTTCACAGGAGTTGCTTTCTAAAGCAATGTTGCGTTTAAAATTCGACGAGCTATTTTTTGCACAATTACGGTTATTAACTCTAAAATTGATTCATACACAGCGAACCAACGGACATATTTTTTCTACCGTTGGCGATACTTTTAACACCTATTATAAAAATTACTTACCTTTTGATTTGACCGACGCCCAAAAAAGAGTAATTAAAGAGATTCGTGCCGACGTGGGAAGCGGAAAACAGATGAACCGCCTCCTGCAAGGCGATGTGGGAAGCGGAAAAACCATTACCGCATTGTTGGTAATGCTCATTGCCAAAGGTAATGGGTATCAATCGTGTTTAATGGCGCCTACCGAAATTCTTGCCCAACAACATTTTGACTCAATTACAAAACTCCTAAGGGATATGCCGGTTAAAGTAGGGTTTTTAACCGGCTCTACAAAAATTGCAAGACGAAAAGTGTTGTTTGAAGAATTGAAAAACGGTGAGATTGATATTTTAATCGGAACACATGCTTTATTAGAAAACAACGTAGTTTTTAATAATTTAGGATTAGTTGTGATTGACGAGCAACATCGTTTTGGTGTGGAGCAACGCGCCAAGATGTGGAAAAAGAACAACATTCCGCCACATATCTTGGTAATGACCGCCACGCCCATTCCACGCACATTAGCCATGACGTTGTACGGCGATTTGGACGTTTCCATTATTGACGAGCTACCCAAAGGAAGAAAACCGATTATTACCAAACATTTGTACGAAAAAAACCGTTTGGGCATGTTTGGTTTTATGCAAAAAGAGATTGCCGCCGGAAGGCAAGTATTTGTGGTGTACCCGCTTATAAAAGAATCGGAAAAAATGGATTTGTTTGATTTGATGGCGGGTTACGACCTCATGGCAGATTGTTTTCCCATTCCGAAATATCAAATTGGCATTGTGCACGGCAAAATGAAAACAGATGAAAAAGATTTTGTGATGAACCGTTTTGTAAAAGGTGAAATCAATATTTTGCTCTCTACCACAGTGATAGAAGTGGGTATTGATGTGCCGAACGCTTCGGTGATGGTGATTGAAAACGCAGAGCGATTCGGGTTATCACAGTTGCATCAGCTACGCGGGCGTGTAGGGCGCGGCGCAGAGCAGTCTTATTGCTTACTCATGACCAAAAACGAACTCTCCACCGAGAGCAAACAGCGTCTCAAAGCGATGACCGATACGAACGACGGATTCGAAATTGCCAATATCGACTTGCGGTTGCGCGGCCCCGGCGACTTGCAAGGCACACGCCAAAGCGGCGAATTGGATTTTAAATTAGCAGATTTAGCAAAAGATGAAAAATTAGTAATCTTTACCCGAAATTTAGCAAAAACGATTTTAGAAGAGGATGCTGATTTGCAATTGCCAAAAAATCAATCTATGAGAAAATATTTGCGTAAAATTATGAAAAAAGAGCATTTTTTTGGAAACATCTCATAAATCTTATTTTTTCTCCTTTTTATGAACAATGTTCATTGTTTTCAAGTGAATATTTAAATATTTTTGCTGCGTATTAATAAAAGAAGTAAATGGCAAAATCAAATAGTTTTTTTTATTGCAAAAACTGCGGATATCAATCGGCTACATGGATAGGAAAATGTCCTTCTTGTAGCGGTTGGAATACTTTTGAACAAGAAGTAATACACCGCGAAGAAAAACAAAAAGGTAAGGCTTTGTCTGTTCAGATTAAATCTAAACCAAAACCAATTAGCGAGATAGAATTGGAAGAGATGCCGCGTATTGCTACAGGGTATCAAGAGTTTGATATTGTATTAGGTGGGGGAATTATGCTAGGATCGCTCACCCTGCTTGGTGGTGAACCCGGCATCGGAAAATCCACCCTATTGCTACAAATGGGATTGGCATTGCAAAAACACAAGGTACTCTACATTTCCGGTGAAGAAAGCGAATCACAACTGAAAATGCGCGCCGAAAGAATTTCAAAACATCCTAACAAGAATCTGTTTATTCTTACGGAAACACAAACGCAAGAGATTGCAAAACACATAGAAGAATTGCAACCCGATATTATCATTGTGGATTCCATCCAAACGATGCAAAGTGCACTCATTGACTCGGCGGCAGGTTCTATTTCGCAAATAAAAGAGTGTGCCGCCGAATTTCAACATTTGGCAAAAATTACTGCCACTCCCGTTTTTTTAATCGGGCACATTACGAAAGATGGCGCCATTGCCGGTCCTAAAATATTGGAACACATTGTAGATACGGTACTGCAATTTGAAGGCGACCAACATTATGGATATCGTATTGTACGTTGTATCAAAAACCGCTTTGGCTCCACTTCCGAGTTGGGTATTTTTGAGATGAACGCCACCGGTTTGCGTGAAGTAACCAACCCTTCGGAAATTTTACTTTCGCATCACGACGAACTGTTTAGCGGCACGGTTGTAGCCTCCGTATTGGAAGGAAACCGTCCGTTGATGATTGAAACGCAGGCTTTAGTAAGTACAGCGGTGTACGGCACGCCCCAACGTTCCGCCACCGGTTTCGATTTGCGCCGTTTAAATATGCTTTTGGCAGTTTTAGAGAAACGATGCCAATTTAAATTAGGTGCTAAAGATGTGTTTCTTAATATTGTAGGTGGATTTAATATTGATGACCCCGCGATCAATTTAGCCATCATGGCAGCCATTTTATCCTCTACTGCCGATATTCCTGTTGACCCCAAAACCTGCTTTGCCGGCGAAATGGGATTGAGCGGCGAAGTGCGCCCCGTGCCCCGCATTGAACAACGCATTGCCGAGGCCGACAAATTGGGATTTCAGCGTTTTTTCTTATCTAAATATAATATGAAAGGTGTAGATGCGACAAAATATCAGATAAAACTCATTCCCATTGGGAAAATTGAAGAGATGTTAAAGGTACTTTTTGTCTAAACTGTGATTTTTTTGATTTCTTTGATGGACGATGATGAAAAGAGGTTTGTTAACCAACAAAAAATATAATCCAAATCAATCAAATAAATCAAATAAATCACCCTAAAATCAAAGTTCAGATGCGAATTATCCAAAATATCTTAGTTTCCGACGACCTCTTTACCGAACATTTCTGCTGCGACCTAAAAGAATGCGCCGGAATGTGTTGCATCGAAGGCGATGTGGGTGCACCGCTTGAACCGGACGAAATTGCCGATTTGGAAGATAATTATCCCATCTTTAAAAAATATATGACACTGGAAGGTGTTGAAAAAGTAGAAGAAAACGGAACCTTCGATTACGATAAGGAAGGCTCGTTCGTTACTCCATTGTTGCAAGACGAAAGTTGCGTATTTGTTTATTTTGAAAATAATACGGCAAAATGCGCCATCGAAAAAGCATTTCTAAATGGCGAAACCAATTTTCAAAAACCGATTTCATGCCACTTGTATCCCATTCGTGTAAAAATTTTACCCGATTATCAGGCACTCAATTACCACCGGTGGGGCGTTTGCCACTCCGCGTGTGAAAAAGGTGATGCGTTAAAACTACCACTTTATCAATTCTTAAAAGAACCGTTAATCAGAAAATATGGTGAAACATGGTACAATGAATTATCTCATTAACCACTCCATAATTTCTACCGCATTCGTGGCGGCACCTTTGCGAAGGTTGTCGGCTACACACCATAAATTAAGAGTCTTGGGTTGCGATTCGTCGCGGCGAATACGCCCAACAAAAACTTCATCTTTTTCATGTGCGGTTAAAGGCATGGGATATTCGTTTTGAGCCGGATTGTCAACTACTTTTATACCTGCAAATTTATTGAGCAAACGTAAAACTTCGTCCATTTCAAATTCATTTTCAAATTCTGCATTAATGGCTTCGGAATGACCGCCCACTACAGGCACGCGCACTACCGTTGCGGTAATTTGTATTTGTGGGGAACGTAAAATTTTGCGCGTTTCGTGCACTAATTTCATTTCCTCTGTAGTGTAACCGTTGGGTTCAAATGTTCCGCCATGCGGAAAAAGATTCAAATCAATTTGATGTGGATAGATTTTTTCGCACGACTCCCCGGAACGCTCTTTCATAAGTTGATTTACTGCATGTACTCCGGTTCCTGTAACCGATTGGTAAGTAGAAACCACCACCCGCTTCAATCCATATTTTTGGTGCAATGGCGCCAATGCCATTACCAATTGAATAGTGGAGCAATTTGGATTAGCGATAATCTTATCGGTAGGCTTTATTATCTCTCCGTTAATTTGCGGTACTACTAAGGGAATTTCGTCGAAATTGCGCCATGCGGAAGAATTATCAATAACGACAGTTCCTTTTTGAACAAACAAGGGCGCATATTTTAGTGAGGTGTTGCTGCCTGCGGAAAACAGTGCAAAATTGGGTGCTGCTGCTATGGCATCTTCCACCGAAATAATGGAATGTTCTTTTCCGGCAATTACTATCTTTTTACCCACCGACCTTTCCGATGCCGCAATCATAATCTCATTATCGGTTAAATTTCTTTCTTCTAAAACTTTAAGCATAATTGACCCCACCAAGCCTGTAGCACCAATAACTGCGATTTTGATTTTTGATTTTTCTGTCATAGATTGTTCCATTATGCAAATTGTAAATGGCATTTTCAATTTGCAAAAATACATTTATTTTTGGTTAATAAAAAACCTGCTCAGGTCTTACAATAAAAATTTGAGTTAGCCGTTGTTTTGAGGCATAAAAATAATTAATATGAATACCCAAATTGATATTAGAGAATTAAACGAACGCATTCAGCGTGAAAGTTCTTTTGTGGACCTCATTACAATGGAGATGAACAAAGTAATTGTGGGACAAAAACAGATGGTAGAACGATTGCTTATCGGGTTGTTGGCAAATGGGCACATTTTATTGGAAGGTGTTCCCGGATTGGCAAAAACACTCGCCATTAAATCGCTTGCCCAAACAATTGATGCTAAATTCAGTCGCATTCAATTTACTCCCGACTTGCTTCCCGCCGACTTGCTGGGCACCATGATTTACAGTCAGAAAAAGGAAGAGTTTATGGTGAAAAAAGGACCGCTTTTTGCTAATTTTATTCTGGCAGATGAAATTAACCGTGCCCCTGCAAAAGTGCAAAGTGCTTTGTTAGAGGCAATGCAAGAACGTCAAGTTACCATTGGCGAGCATACGTATAAATTGGATGAACCTTTTTTGGTGATGGCAACGCAAAACCCCATTGAGCAAGAAGGAACCTACCCGCTACCGGAAGCGCAAACCGACCGTTTCTTAATGAAAGTAGTCATTCAATATCCGAGTAAAGAGGAAGAAAAACTGATTCTGCGCCAGCAAATTGATGAAAATATTCCTACTACCCATACGGTATTAAAACCGCAAGACATTGTCAATGCGCGCAAAGTGGTGAAAGATGTTTATATTGATGAGAAAATTGAAAACTATATCACCGATATTGTGTTTGCCACACGCTATCCGAGTGAATATAAGTTGGCACAATTTAAAACGATGATTCATTACGGCGCATCGCCCAGAGCTACTATTAATCTGGCATTAACGGCGCAAGCATTTGCATTCATCAAACGTCGTGGCTATGTTATCCCCGAAGATATTCGAGCCGTAGCACACGATGTATTACGCCACCGCATCGGATTAACATACGAAGCAGAAGCTGAAAATATTACTTCCTCTGATATTATTAATGAAATTCTTAATACAATAGAAGTGCCGTAATAATGATTAATGATTAGTGATTAATGAAAATTCTTACGGTCTTTTAAAATTATCATGGATTCAGCAGAACTCTTAAAAAAAGTCAGAAAAATTGAAATTCGCACGAAAGCATTGTCTCAGCAGGTGTTTTCGGGGCAATACCACAGTGCATTTAAGGGGCGCGGTATGGCGTTTAGCGAAGTGCGTGAATACCAATATGGAGATGACATCCGAAATATTGATTGGAATGTTACTGCACGTTTCAACCATCCTTACATCAAAATATTTGAAGAAGAACGTGAACTTACCGTAATGTTGCTTATTGATGTGAGCGGCTCCACACATTTTGGAACCAAACAACAATTCAAATCCGATTTGATTACCGAAATTTCTGCGGTTTTATCGTTTTCAGCCATTAATAATAACGATAAAGTAGGTGTAATTTTCTTTAGTAACCAAGTAGAAAAATTTATCCCACCTAAAAAAGGTCGTTCGCACATCTTAAGAATTATCAGAGAATTAGTAGATTACAAACCTCAGCAAGTGCAAACAAATGTATCGGAAGCGTTGCGCTATTTGACTAACGCCATTAAAAAAAGATGTACGGCATTTATTCTTTCCGATTTTGTGAATAGCGATTGTGAACAAGCATTGAGAATTGCGGCTAATAAACACGATGTAGTGGCGTTGCAAATTATGGATACCAGCGATGCATTGCTTCCCAATATCGGATTGGTGCAAATTCATGATCCGGAAACAGGCAAAAAGTTGATTGCCGATACTTCAAATTTCAGAATACAGCAAGAATATGCACGCTGGTGGCATAATCAACAAAAGAAAAATCTGGAAATTTTAAAAAAATCCGGAGTGGATGTTACGCAACTTTATACGGATAAAGATTATGTGAAAGCATTGACGGAATTGTTTCACCGGAGAGGGGCATAAAAGTTTATAAGGTTTGGTTTGAATTTACTGAATATCCCTAATTGATTGAAAGCAACTCCGGCAAAGTGGTATATACGCATCTTTCTCTCCCAGCAACACTTGTTTATCTCCGGCAACGATGCGGTGGGAGTGATGTGCCAGGTCTCCGCAATGCACACAAATGGCATGAACTTTTGAAACGTACTCCGCAATTGCCATCAATTTGGGCATGGGTCCGAAAGGATTTCCCAAATAATCCATATCCAAACCGGCTACAATCACTCTGATTCCTGCTTTTGCCAATTGGTTGCACACGTCAACAATGCCTTCATCAAAAAATTGTATCTCGTCAATGCCTACTACCTCTACCGTATCCATAGAAACATAGAGCAATATTTCGGAGGCATTATGCACAGGGGTGGAGGGCATGGCAGAAGCATCGTGCGATACCATTTCCGTTTCGGCATATCGTGTATCTATTGCCGGTTTAAACAGTTCAATTTTCTGTTTGGCAAACTGTGCACGTTTGATACGGCGCAGTAATTCTTCCGTTTTTCCGGAAAACATAGAACCGCAAATTACTTCTATCCATCCTTTTTTGTTCGAGCGATTGGCTTTAATTTCTAAAAACATACATTATTTCTTTATTTGATAAATAGTTGTGAATTATAAAAAAATTACTTCCCTCAAAAATCCAATCCAATAGAAAGCATCAACATCCCGTTTTTCCTGTAAATCTGCATATTTTCTAATCCCCACGCATAATCTAAGCGAAGAAAGTAGCCGAACAAGGAGGCGCGCAATCCCATTCCAAAACCTTGCACCCAAGGGTCAACTTGGCGGTTTATTTTAGCTATAATATTGCCATCGTAAATCCATCGTGTGTACAAGCAATTATCCGGAGAATAAGGTGTTGTGCCTGTCCATGCCGTTCCTATTTCACCGAAAACTAAAAACTGCAACGAGTTTAATATTTTACTTGCCACCTGCCTTCCCGCAATTAGCTGCACAAAAGGTACACGAAGTTCAGAACTTAACAACAAGAAAGAGGTACCGTTGCGTATATTTTGTTCAAAACCACGCATATTGGTTGCTAACGTTTGATAAGCATAATTTTTAGTTAAATCTGTCCAATTGTTGCGGTCGAACTTTGCCCACACCCAATTGTCAACACCGCCCATGTAATAAACAAGTCGTGCCGTTCCAAAATTGGTACTTCCTGCCAAACGGGTAGCCCAAGTCATATTTTGAAACACTCTTACCGATTTTCGGATGTCAAACCCAAGTACAAACAGGTTTACTTTTCCATACTTCAATTTTTCGTCGTAATTTGCCAAACATTGGTTAAATTCCGCCCAAACCTTAATTTTTGAGCCGCGCCACAAATTGACAAACAACTCTTTACTAGAATCGTAAATGTAAGAAACTTTAAATCCGCTCCAAAGCTTGTTTTCGTTAGGGGTGACTAACGTTTGGTGGTCAATGGAACCCGTAACAAAACTCTCATATCTTCCTGTAAAAGTAAAGTGTATGGCATTGTGTCTGTTAAACGGATATTTCATAATGTAAAATACGCTGTTTGAATATTGCTTTACAATATTCTGACCTACATCTTGTTTAATAGCTTGGCGATATAAAACTACCTGTTGGTCTAACCTGCGTTTCAAATTTTCATAACTCAACATCACTTCAGTACCCGACAAATCGAAAGATACGCGAAACCCTCCTGATATTCTGTAATTTTCAAACAAATCGTTAATACCCACCATAACCAAAGCATTCATACCCGTATTCAAATATATGGGCGATGTTCCTCCTGTAAATTGCTGGTAGGATGTGTTTAAGAAGCTAAAATCGGCTTGCGTTACCATTCTGTTTATGGAAAATTGCACATTATAATTACGCGCCACTTGTTGTCTGTATTCAATGCCCTCGGTGAGCGCATCGGGCTGCCAACCTACCGTAATGTTTTTTGAGTCAAGTGTCTCATCCGTAATCATAGTAATTTTGGGAATCAAATCGCTCCGACGCATTTGACGCAATCCTCTTTTCTTGCCGTCTATTAAGGGGTTTTGCGCTTTTATGCTGTCTTTTAGCGATTGTAATTTGTGCATTTTTTGTAGCATATTAGACAAAGTAAGCGGCGAAAGAGGTTTTGCTTCTTCAAAAGGAAATTGATACAACTGTGTCGTTCCATTACGAAATAAAATTTCTCCCAGCATGTTACTCTCCGGTTGGTAATCCTGTTCAAAAATAGAATATACATAATTGGTTAAAGGCGCCGTTTTGGCAAAATGAGCATAATGTACTATCGTATCAATCTTGGTTATAGTGCTATCTAATTTAGCTACATAACGATTGGTAATGCCGTTTTCATTGCTCAAATATAATATTTCGCCATTTTCCATTACACGTGGTCCTTTTTCATCGGCACTCGGAGTATTCGTTACACGAAGTAATTGATTACCATCAGTATTTCGATTATATACAAATAAATCATAAAAATTAGGCGATTCTTTATCATAAAACTTTTTTCGGGTTAATGAATCCGCCGTACGGTTTGACGAAAAGATAACAGATTTTCCGTCATTTAATAAGCGTGGGTTTAGGTCATCATAAATATCATTAGTAATTTTTTCCAATCCAAGCGCTTGAAGATGATACAAGTAGATGTCGGTCTGTCCATTTTTTACACCGGAAAGCAGCAATGTGTTTCCGGTGGGAAGATAGCTCCAATCTGTAATTTTATCCAATTCAACCAAAATACGGGGTTGGCATTTTTTTGTTTTTACCACCACCGAATAATAATAGCATTGCACGGTTTTAATCCCTTTGGTACGTCCTTTATCTTCTGTAGTAAATCCCATCATTTCGCCTTCGGGATGCCACGCCAATTTGGGGAATGATACATCGGGATTATCTTCCGTTTTAGCATTTTTACGAAAAACGGTTTTCGGTTTTTTATCTTCCGGGGTTTTCATCCACACTCTTATTTGTCCGGCTTCGTTGGTGGTAAAAGCGTAACTCTCCCCATCGGGCGAAAGGGTTAATTCGCTGTAATGGCGCCCTCTTTTTGCTTTGTTTACCAACGGCTGCATATTCGGTTTTTCACGATTTTTATCTTTTCCGAACGTTACCACATAAAAGCGGTACCAATCTGTTAGTAATTGCTTGAAAGTTGTTCCGGTGGCGTAAGCAAATCCCCTCTCTACACTTTTTGCCGAACGGCAGGCGTACAAAATCTTTGCAATGGAATTTGCGCCGTATCTATCTTCAATAAAACGCCAAAAAGAGTGTCCTGCTATGGTAGCTTCCATCGGAGATAAATGCGCTAATTTTATGAAACGCTTAGATAAAATACCATCTTTCACTTGCGCTTCCAAATCGCTGTTCCAGTTTTCTGCCATATAGGAAGACAAACCGCTGTAAAACCAATTGGGCGCATCGGAAGCATACTCCGCAGTCATGTTGGCGCGCAAGGTTTGCCCTTGCACAATGCCGCGCGCATACACCGAAGCAATGCCACCGCGGAGCATTTTATTCAAATGGGCGTGACTGCCGTCAAAATAGATGTACACCTTTGAACCGTAAATATTTGTTATTCCTGCCTGATTATAAAAATCATCATTATCGTAATTAAAATTCGACTCTTTAAAATCGGATTGAGTACGATACACGATGAACTGTAGTTTTTTGTCTGAGGTAAAGTTAAAATATTGTTCGACTTCCTTTATAATTTCAGGGGCGACCCCATTTACGTAATCGGCAATGGGGCGTGAATTAGGATAAAAATATACATCAAACTGTGTATTTCGATAATATTGCCAGTTAAAATCTTGATATTGTACGCGGCTTTTGCCAAAAGTAAGGTGCGAACCGTTGTAGAATTGGGCGAAAGCAGGGCATAAAAATGCGAAAAAGAGGCATAAGAATGCTACTATTTTTGTCTGAAACTGATATTTCAGAAATTCCGGAAGTTTTGAAAATAGCTTTAGAGGGTTCATTTATGATTTTAGAGGTGTGCAAAGAAAGCGTTTTTTGAAATATGTTTTGTATTATTAATAATAAAATTTTTTATTTTTGCACCCAAATTATTAACAAAAATTTTTGCCTATGATATAAAAATTCCGATCTATTCGGAAAAAAACAAACATATAAAA
>Ga0209628_10000353_pt1 | contig 27775 bp, 28 predicted proteins | sample TergutCu122P4_FD_187285 | JGI IMG/M metagenome (GOLD analysis project Ga0209628, IMG submission 187285) | Cubitermes ugandensis P4 segment gut microbial communities from Kakamega Forest, Kenya - Cu122 P4 (SPAdes) (version 2) | ecosystem: Host-associated > Arthropoda: Insects > Digestive system...
CAGATCGAGCGAGACATGCACATCATGCGTCACCATGATGGACGCCGCGCCGAGGGCATCGTTCAGCCGCCGGATCAATTGAGCGGTCACGCCGAGCGAAATCGGGTCAAGCCCGGCAAAGGGTTCATCGTAGAGCATCAGCATCGGATCGAGCGCCACGGCGCGGGCCAGCGCCACCCGCCGCGCCATCCCGCCGGAGAGTTGAGACGGCATCAGCGCCTGCGCGCCGCGCAACCCGACCGCATGGAGCTTCATCAACACGAGATCGCGGATCAATTCGGCAGCCAGCCCGGTATGCTCGCGCAGCGGGAAAGCCACGTTGTCGAACACGCTCATATCGGTAAAGAGCGCCCCGAACTGGAACAACATGCCCATGCGCCGCCGCATCGCGTACATCGCGCGGGTCGAGAGACGTCCCAAATCCTGCCCGTCCACCTCGACCTTGCCTGAAACAGCCCGCAACTGCCCGCCGATCAGGCGCAACAGCGTAGTCTTGCCACAACCGCTTCCTCCCATGATCGCCACCACCTGACCGCGGTGCACGGTCAGGTCGATGCCACGCAGGATTTCGCGCTCGCCATAGGCGAAGCGCACACTATCGAGGCGGACGAGGGGATCGTTGGGAACGCTCAAATTCACAGATTTCTGGAACGTGTTGTATGAAGACAAGAGATTGATTTTATCGCATGACTCCCAAAGAGTGTCGATAATACGGTCAACTATAGTAGCCAGCATCCCGGCAGGCTTGATCCATCGCGGAATTCAAGTACGGATTTACCTCATCGGCATGATTGCGACACCCCCCGAACCCCTCCGACTGACTGGCCTGGCTCCGGTTTTCGATCCCGGCATCCGCTACCTGATTCTGGGCAGCTTTCCTTCTCCCGCATCATTGGCGGCGCAGCAGTATTACGGGCACAGGCAAAATCATTTCTGGAAACTGCTTGGCGCGACTCTCGCCGACCCGCTCCACGAACTCCCCTACGCCGAACGTATCCGGCGCGTCCTGACACACCGCATCGGCATCTGGGACGTTTATCGCGCCTGCGTGCGACCCGGCGCGCTCGATGCCGACATCCGCGCCGGAGAAGCCAACGATCTCGATGGCCTGATTGATCAGGCCCCCGCACTCGAACGCATTTGTTTCAACGGACGCTGCGCGGCGAAATTCGCGCCCAGGCTGGCGCGTCCCAAGCTGGAAATCCATATACTGCCCTCCTCCAGCCCCGCCTACACTTTAGCTTTTGCCGCTAAACTGGAACGTTGGCAGGCAGCAATCTGCCACGGGGATGTCGTCCCGGATTGAACATCAAAAACCACAAAACCCTCATCCCCGCCCATTCCGGCCCAAGTTTTCACAGAAATTTCATGTCCGTCTCCGATGCCGTCTCACATTCCAGCCTGCTCGATGATCTGCGCCAGCTTGGCCGCATCCTGACCCTGCGCCGTCCCGAGCCCGACAGTTTCAGCCCGAACATCGGCAAGCTTCCCTGGATCGTCCTGCTCTATTGCCTGGCCTCAATCACCTTTTCCATCGCGCTGAACGGCGTGGCGGACGGTGCGCTCACTGATAGCGCGGTATTTTTCGGCACGCTCTCCGTTCCGTTCTGTGCCGTAGCCCTCATCGCCGGTTTGCTGAAATGGATCGACGACCAGCAGAATGCCGGAAACATCTGGCTGGCATTCACCCTGCTGCTGCTCGCACTGCCGCCAGCCGAATTCATCGGCGCGACAATGTGGTCGATCCTGTCCGGGCAGATGTTTCCCGCCCATGCCAGCGACACGTTGCAAAACTTTGCCCCATGGCCCATCGGCACACTGCCGCAATTCGTTTCCACGCTGCCGCACATCTGGCTGGCGCTGGCCGGAACCCTGTTCATTGCGCGCAACGGGCGCGGCTGGCGGCACGGGCTGCGCGTGCTGTTCACCTTGCTGGCCCTGTTCGGCGTCTTCACCAACAGCGTCGATCCGCTGGCGCTCTGGCAAGTCAGCACGGCTGCCCCGGCAACCGTAGACGCCGCCGACCTCACCATTGACGAAGAAGTGTTCTACGGCCAGCCGCGCCTCCTCGACGAACATCTGACCCGAATCGAAGCCGGAAAACCCGGCGTACCGGAAATCTTTTTCCTTGGCGTTGCGGGCAGCGAAGAAGGCGTGTTCATGCGCGAGACCATCACCGTCGAACAACTCTTCAGGGATCGTTACGCCACCACCGGCCATTCCATGATCCTGGTCAACAACCCGGCCACGGCGCGCAGACTCCCGTTCGCCAATCGCGAATCGCTCTCGCGGGCGCTACATCGCATCAGCGAGCAAATGAATGGAGAGGAAGATCTGCTTTTCCTCTTCCTGACCTCGCACGGTTTTTCCGATCACCGCTTTTCCATCAAACTCTCGCCGCTCGGCTTCTCCGACCTCACCCCGCAGATGCTGGCGAATGCGCTCGACGATTCCGGCATCAAACGCCGGGTGATCGTCGTTTCGGCCTGTTATTCCGGCGGCTTCATCCCCGCGCTCGCCGATGACCGCACCCTGGTCATGACCGCAGCTTCCGCCGACCGCAATTCTTTCGGCTGCAACGATACGAACAATCTGACCGACTTCGGTCGCGCTTATTTCGGAGAAGCATTGCTTGAAACCCGCTCATTCACTGAAGCGTTTGAGCGTGCCAAAGCCATCATCAGCGCCCTTGAGGCAGCCGACGACACTCCCCCTTCCAATCCACAGATCGCCGGGGGTGAATCTCTGCGCGCTCAACTGGAGTGGTTTGCGCGGGAGGGGGAACGGGGGAAATGAAAGAGCTTTCTCTTGGCCGCGCTTACATTGCTGCTCTTGCGCGCTGCCTGCGCGTGACCACACTTACAATGCCAAGGCCAGTCAGCAGCATGGCCCAGGTTTCGGGTTCGGGGACGGGGAGGTTGTAGGCGAGGGAAATATCGTTAATAATATATTGATCGAACTGGTCAGAACTCCAGAACCACATTCTCAACTCATATCTATCTCCCGAAGTATCAAGATAAAAATCTCCCTTTCTTTCTCTAAGAATTTGAGCCAAAGATGTTTTTTCGTTATTATTATAATAAACAAAGGACTGTTCAAAGTCGAAAATACTAAATTCAGACAATATCGCAACTGGATCATTATAGGAAAAAGTTTCACCACTCTCTGTTGTAAAGTTATAGACAGAATTACCCCCAAAAGTAAAACCCGGCACTCCATCGACAGTGGTTTTTCCCAGAATAGTATTTGAATTGCAAATATATGGATTATCGGAATTTATGGACGCATAAAACGAATAAGTTGCCGACCATGGAGGGTGAGTCCATATTTCGTACTCCTTTGTAAGGTATGCAAAATGTGGTTCGCTCGGCCAATAGGATTCTGTGTCCAGTCTGCTATCACTAAAATAAAAACTAGCACCATACATACCAGTACTAAATTTAATGCCTTCCGCAAAAAAAGTTTCAGCGGACGCAGGCGAACTCCCCGAAACGGCAGCAATAGAGAGTACCAGCGTGGCAGCAGTCAGTAACGGCTTCATGATCAGTTCCCTCCAGACAGTTTGTGATTTTTAGTCTGCTTTTAAGGCCACTTCGGGCAGCATCTTTGCATCAGCATAAATCATGCCATATTTTTATCATATTGATTTTTAATAAATTTTTCCCAGACACCCGAGTCGACTGTAAAAAATTCCGACACTTATCCGTTACAAAAAACCAAAGATTCCCTTACTTTTCAAGATTGCCCCACAGAGCGGGCGAGAACTGTGGATGGATTATCGTTACCATTCTTGCATTTTTGTAAAATTCAAGAACCTGCTTCAATGAAAGGTTTTGAAACATGCCATCCATTACCGTCCGAAACGTACCCGATGAGGTACATCATGCCATCCGCGTGCGGGCCGCTCAACACGGTCGCAGCATCGAGGCCGAACTACGCGACATTCGACATTCTAGAGTCCGCAGTGAAACCGCAGGGCCGGATCAAGCTCGGTTCGATACTGGCTGAAATCGGCCGCAAGGTGAGGCTGACGAAAAAGAGTTCGCCATCTTCGAGAGCGTGCGCGACAAACATCCAGCCTAACCGTTATCAGGGCACATAAAGCCAGCCTCATGAATCGCATGAGACTGCACTCGATCCGTCTTCACCGAAAAACAATCGTCTTGTTCCCGCAAATCAGCACACGATCTTCGAGGTGATAGCGCAGGCCGCGCGCAAGTACGGTTTTTTCGATGTCCTTGCCGTAGCGCACCATATCATCGACGGTATCCGAATGGTCAATGCGGATCACGTCCTGCTCGATGATCGGCCCTTGGTCGAGATCGGCGGTCACGTAATGGCAGGTCGCGCCGATGAGTTTCACGCCCTTGGCCCAAGCTTGATGGTAGGGCCGCGCGCCCACGAAACTGGGCAGGAAACTGTGGTGGATGTTGATGATCCGTCCCGGATAAGCCGCGCACAGGCCGGGCGAAAGAATCTGCATGTAGCGCGCCAATACCATGACATCGCCGCGCGCCTCTTCAAAAATCCGCCGCACTTCGGCCCAGGCTGCTGCCTTGTTGTCGGGCGACACCGGCACATAATGAAACGCAATGCCGTGCCACTCGACAAAACCCCGGAATGTGTCGTGATTGGAAATCACGCACGGAATTTCAATATCCAGTTCCCGCGATTGCCAGCGCGCCAGCAAATCGTACAGGCAATGCTCCTGCTGGCTGACGAGGATGACCACGCGCCTTTTGACCGCCGAATCGGTGATCTTCCATTCCATGTCCAGTTCTTCGGCAACAGGACGGAAACGTTCACAGAATTCGTCCAGCGAAAACGGCAGGGAACCGGCCCGAATCTCGATGCGCATGAAATAGCGGGCTGGCTCTTCTCCCTCGTCGGACTGTTCGGCATGGAACGCAGTTTCCAGTATCCAACCCTGATGCGCGGAGATGAAACCCGACACGCGGGAGACAATCCCCACCCGATCCGGACAGGAAGCGGACAGCGTGTAAAAACGTTCGCGGTGCATGCTCAGGCCGTGCGCGCAAAGGCGCAATCAATCTGCACGCGGAGCGCCGCGTAATCGTGCGTAACGGGAAATTGCGGAAATTCGCGCACCACGTTTTCCGGCGGACAGAAAAGAATGCCCGCGTGCGCCGCGCCCAGCATCGCGGTGTCGTTGTAGGAATCCCCCGCCGCAACGACGGTGAGATTGAGTTCGCGGAAACGCTTCACCGCCTCGCGTTTCTGGTCGGCCATGCGCAGGCGGTAGTCTGTGATCACGCCCTCGGCATCGACCTCCAGCCCATGACAAAACAGTGTGGGCCACCCGAGTTGCCGCATCAGTGGATAGGCGAATTCGTAAAACGTATCGGAAAGAATCACTACCTGATACGTCTCGCGCAGACCGTCGAGAAACGCGCGCGCGCCGGGCAAGGGTCCCATCTCCGCGATCACCTTCTGAATATCCGGCAGGCCAAGCCGATGCTTCGCCAGAATATCCAGCCGGTACTTCATCAACACATCATAATCGGGCTCGTCGCGCGTCGTGCGGCGCAACTCGGGAATGCCCGTGCGCTCGGCGAATTCGATCCAGATTTCGGGAACCAGTACCCCTTCAAGGTCGAGACAAACGATGCGCACGGTAAAACTCCTGGGGCTGAATAGTAGAAGAGCGCGATTCTAGCAGCGTAATGACTGCAGAAACGCTCCCATCCAGAGCTTCGACCCCGGCCTATGCGGACGGGCGCATCTTTTATGCCGGAATGTGACACTCGTTGCAGTCAACGATACGCGTGACAATTACTCTACGATCAAGCACTTTTCAAGTGTCATGGCAATGATCAAACTCGTACCCACCTCCAGACTCCGAATTGGCATGTATGTGCACGATCTCAACTGTAACTGGATCGAGCACAACTTTCTGCGCAACCGGTTTCTCATCGACAGCGAAAAAACGCTGCAAAAACTCCTCGCGTTAGGCGATGGTGAAATCAGCATCGACACCTCACGCGGCCTGGATGTCGAGGAGGCACGGGACTCGTCCCCTCCAGCAAAACCTTCCGTTTCACCCGGGGAAACCATCCCTGCGCCACGTCCTATCAAACTCGGCGAAGAGCGTCAGCATGCAAAAAAACTGCACTTCGAAGCCAACCGTATCGTGCATAACATGATGAGCGACGTTCGCATGGGCAAGCAGATCACCATCGAGCATGTCGAGCATGTGGTCGAACGTATCGTCGACTCCATCTTCCGTCAGCAGGACGCCCTCCTCCCACTGGCGCAATTGAAAAACCATGACGACTACACGTTCCAGCATTCGGTTTCGGTATGCGCACTCATGACCTCATTTGCCCGTGCAATGGAACTTCCACGCGAAACCATCCGGGAAATCGCCATTGGCGCCCTGCTTCACGACGTAGGCAAAGCCACGATTCCCAACCCTATCCTGAACAAGCCTGGCAAACTCACCGATGCCGAATTCGAGCAGATGAAAACGCACGCCGTACAAAGCAAAATCATCCTCGAAACCACACCAGGCATCAGTCCCGTCGCGCTCTCCGTCGCCGCCCAGCACCACGAACGTTTCGACGGTAGCGGCTACCCAAACAAGCTCAAAGGTGAAGCCATCGACCGCTACGGCCAGATGAGCGCCATTGTCGATGTCTATGACGCCATCACATCGAATCGTTGCTATCACGAAGGCATCCCCCCCACCGAAGCGCTACGCAAAATGCTCGAATGGAGCAAATCCCACTTCAACCCCGAACTGGTTCAGATTTTCATCCGCTCACTCGGCATCTACCCCACCGGTTCACTGGTTCGACTGAAAAGCGAACGGCTCGCCGTCGTCGATGAGCAATACCCGGACAAACTCACTGAACCCAAGGTCAAGATCATCTTCCACACGAGCGGCCACTACCTGAAACCCGAACTCGTCGATCTGCGGTACTCACAGGACAGCATCGTAGGTTATGAAGATTACAAGCTCTGGAAGATCGATCCGGTACAGTGGATATCGCAGTGAGCAAATACTGCGCCGCCCTATCGGTTTAGGTTTACCTTATACAATGTATGTCTGTTGTGCTAACATGAAACATGTTTTTTAAATTCACATCTGGACGCTGCCATGCCTGTTGCCACTACCTCCGCTTCCCGCACTGCCCGGCTCGGCCTTCGCGCCACGCCCGAACAGGAAGCCATGCTGCGCCGTGCATCCGAAGTAGCGCATAAATCGCTGACCGATTTCATCCTCGACAGCGCCTGCCGGGCTGCCGAAGAAACCCTGCTCGACCAGCGCCTGTTCATGGTTTCCGACAGCCAATATCAAGCATTTCTGGATTTGCTCGATCGTCCTGAACAGTTCAATGAAGGGTTAGATAGGCTGTTTTCGCGCAAAGCAATATGGGATATGTAAAAATGCTTTAAGATTATTCTTACAGCAATATCTCCACATCCATTTTACTTCATGAGCATTTCATACACTCCGCCAGAACCCCTTGCGCAGCATCACCATTTGGAGAACTTCAGCAGCGGCAAGCCTGCGCTCGATGACTGGCTGATCCAACACGCCCTTCAAGCACAGCAAAGCGGCTCGGCAAGAACGTTCATCGTTCACAACAATGATCGCGTGGCAGGATATTTCAGCCTGACCGTCGGGCAGATTGACGCGCTGGAAGCAAGCGAGCGCATCCGCAAGGGCATGGGGCGGCATCCAATTCCCGTCATCCTCCTCGCCCAGCTGGCGGTACACCTGCAAGACCAGAAACGCGGCATTGGTGCGGACATGCTCCTGAACGCCGTCCAGCGCACCTTGCTGATTGCTGAACAGGCCGGTGTCCGCGCGCTGCTCACACACCCCATCGACATGAACGCCACCCGTTTCTACCTGCGCTTCGGCTTTGAGCCTTCCCCGTTCCGCGAGGGGCAACTTCTGCTGCTTTTGAAGGATGCGAAGCGGTATCTGGTCTCGCCCCGGTAATCCACCTACCCCCGCACCGCCACGCGCGCCCCCGACTCCCACCCCCACAAGCGCCCCACTTCCGCCGCTGCCGTGAACCCTTCCGCGTGAAAGAGGGCCAGCACATCCTTTGCCGCCTCTGCCGCGCAGGCAACGAGCAAACCGCCACTGGTCTGCGGGTCGGTGAGTAGAATCTGCTGCCAGGGAGCAACATCGCACAGTTCTACCTCATCCCCATAGGATGACCAATTCCGCGCGGAAGCCCCCGTTTTGACTCCCTCCTGCGCCAGCGCGCGCGCCGCCTCAATCACCGGCAGCGCCTCGAAGGCTAATTCCGCGCAACAACCGGAACCCCGGCAAAGTTCGAGCAAATGCCCAAGCAACCCGAAACCGGTCACATCCGTCATCGCGTGCACATCGTCGCGCAGGCCAAGTTTCACGCCGACACGGTTCAGTTGCGTGGCGATGGCGATCATGGCCGCATAACCGGCCTCATCCAGCCGTCCCGACTTCAACGCCGCACTCAACACCCCGACCCCCAGAGGTTTGCCCAGAATCAAGACATCCCCCGGCCTCGCCCCCGCATTGCTTTTCACCTTTTCAGGATGCGCCAGCCCCATCGCCGCCAGCCCGTAAATCGGCTCCACGCTGTCGATCGAATGCCCGCCCGCCACCGGAATGCCCGCTTCACGGCACATGCTCGCGCCGCCTTCCAGCACGCGCCCGATCACCTCCAGCGGCAGCTTGTCGATAGGCATCCCCACCAGCGACAGCGCCAGGATCGGCGAGCCGCCCATTGCGTAAATGTCTGAGAGCGCATTGGCCGCCGCGATGCGGCCGAAATCAAAAGGATCATCGACGATGGGCATGAAAAAATCCGTCGTCGCAATCAACGCCTGCTGATCGTTCAGTTTATAGACGGCCGCGTCGTCGCTCGTCTCCGTTCCGACCAGCAACTCCGGCGGCGCAATCCCGGCGGGCAACCGCTTCAACATCTCGCTCAACACGGCAGGCGCGATTTTGCAGCCGCAACCGCCGCCATGCGAAAATTGCGTCAGCCTGATTTTTTCGTTTTCCATTTTTCCTATGTCCTCACCACCGGCATCCGTCCCGCGCCATACCCTCGAAGAGCGCGCCGATTTCGATGAAATCATCGACGTCCGATCTCCCGCCGAATTCGCGGAGGATCATATCCCCGGCGCACTGAATTGTCCCGTTCTGGACAACGCCGAGCGCCACGAAGTCGGCCTGCTGTACGCGCAATCCCCGTTCGAGGCCAGAAAGGTGGGTGCGGCGCTGGTAGCGAGAAACATCGCCGCGATGCTGGAGACGCACCTCTGCGACCGCCCCAAACAATGGCGCCCCCTCCTCTATTGCTGGCGCGGCGGCATGCGCAGCCACAGTGCCACACTATGGTTCAACCTGATCGGATGGCGGGCCGGGCAACTCACGGGCGGCTACAAGACATGGCGAAGGCACGTCGTCGATCTGCTGGCGACGCACCCCGCAAAACGCCAATGGCGCGTCATCTGCGGTGCAACCGGCAGCGGCAAGACACGGCTGCTCGCCGCGCTGGCCGCGCGGGGCGAGCAAACGCTCGACCTCGAAGCCCTGGCCGCGCACAAGGGTTCCGTGCTCGGCCGCCTGCCGAACCGGGAACAGCCGACACAAAAATGGTTTGAAAGCCAACTCGCCGAGCGGATCGAGCGCCTCGACCCAACAAAAGTAATCTACGTCGAAGCCGAAAGCCGCAAAATCGGCGCCTGCGCCCTGCCCAACGCCCTGATAGAGGCCATACGTACCGCGCCGTGCATCGAAATCTGCGCCACGCAGGAAGCGCGGCTCGCCTATCTGCTCGACGACTACGCCTATCTCGGCGACAACCCCACTGCACTCGCATCCAGACTGGAGCGGCTGCGCGGCCTCATCGACAACGTTACGCTGGAGCGCTGGCAAGCGTGGACGCACGAGCGTAACCTCCCGGATCTATTCCGGGAACTCATCATTCGCCACTACGATCCACTCTATGCGCGCTCGCAGCACAAAAACTTCCGCCAGCTTAACGGCGCGCGGCAGTTGATGACGGATGATCTATCGGAAAAAGGGGTTCGGGGGTTGGCGGCGGAAGTGGTGGAAGCCAGTATTTCTTTCCAGTCGTAACTCATTCCACTGAAGCTTCAGTTATCCATCAGTTTGATAGCCCATTCTCAAACTTCTTGAACACAGGATGATCCTTCAACAACCCACCGATATAAGCAGCCCCGGCCTGCGTCAAATGTCCGCCATCATACGATAGAAGTTCTCCATCGGGAGAAAAAACAGGGCAAGTTTGTGAATCTGTACCGCAAATCAATTCATATAGATCAACGAACTCAACATTATTCATATTTTCCATACCAGTACGCAGCATCTTGTTTATATTGAGGATACCGCCATCAATATTATTTCTTAATGTACCCCTCCCTTGGAATGACAAACCGAGGTAATCACGACGCCTGATCGCTCCAAAACTTTTATTGCCAATAACAATGATTCGCGCCGAATCAGGAATATGGAGATTTTTTATCGTTTCCGACAAACGACGGGCTGCCCACTCCTTCCAAGACGAGGCGAATATAATAATATTCGCATTCTGTATCAGGGGTTGAAGGCTTGGATAAAAACCCTCTTTATACACATGTTTTGCGCACAGGGCGCGATCATTTTCTGCAACGAAATTCAAACCATTTTCTTCACCGAAATAAATCTGGCATCTGGTCATTATGTAACGAACCCTTATTTCTGCATCAGACAATAACTCTGCCTCTGCCATTATATTCACAAGATCTTGGGAATAGCTGTCTCCCAACAATAGCACACGCAGTGTTTTTTCATTACTGAAGTGATCAATTCCTTCCAGTTGATTGTAGCGCGCAACAACATACTGGGTTCTCTCTTGGCGCGAAACAAGCAAATCCGCATCTTCCACACTGAAACGCGAAGAAAGACCATTCAATCCAACACTCCCGGCAAGCACCAGCAATATTGCCCCTAAAGCAGCAAAGCGAAATATTTGGGATCGCTGAAGCAGTTGGCGATCACGAAAGGGACGTTCCACATAGCGCCAGGAGACAAAAGCCAAACACAGGGACACTATCGACAACCCCGAGAACAACCAAAGAGACGGCTCCTGAATGGCAATGCGAGCGAACACAAACAATGGCCAATGCCATAAGTAGGCACTATAGCTGATCAGTCCCACACCAACCAGAATCCGGGTCGACAATAACCGCCCTGCCAACGTACCTGGGGAAGCAAAAATGACAATCAAAGCTGTACCCAGTGTGGGCAACAAGGCCCAGTGACCTGGAAACGGCATTTTCTGGTTGATGCCAAAACAGGCAGCCAAAATCAATAAAAGCCCCAAAGCCGAACCACATTCAGCAAGCACACGCCCTGACATGCGTTCCCGACCACGCAAATAAATCGCCGATAATGATCCGATGAACAACTCCCATACACGCCCTCGTGTATCATAAAATAGAGTTTCAGCCCCGTGCTTGCGTTCAGCATAGATAAAACTTGCAACAGATACCAATAATACGAGCGCGATAAATCCCCAGGACTGATGCCGCCATACCAGTTTTGCTACTTTAAAATTCCATTCTTTCCTGCGCCACAACAGTATTGCCAACAAGGGGAAGAAAATGTAATACTGTTCTTCAACCGCAAGACTCCAAAGATGTAACAACGGCTCTTCTTCCGCATTCGCTGCAAAATAACCGAGATTATTTCTGAAAAAATAATTTGAAACAAAGAATAGACCCGACAGAAAGCTCTTTGCAAATTGTGTCATTTGATCGGGAAAAAGTAAAACATAAGCTGCAGGCAAACAGCACAACAATACAAAAAACAATGCTGGCAAAATACGGCGAACCCGTCTTTCATAAAACCCTATCAAGGTAAAAGTATTATTTTCACATTCTGAAAGAATAATAGTGGTAATTAAATAACCGCTGATTACAAAAAAAACATCAACACCAACAAATCCGCCTTTTATCCGCGGAAATCCAGCATGAAACAAAATAACCGACAAAACGGCGATGGCACGCAAACCATCTATTTCTCTGCGATAGTTCATTCATAATCCTTCATTCTTCGAGTCCCCCTTATCTTTCAACAGGGAGAATACAAATCATCGGGAAGGCGCGCATGGCCTGCCCCGATATTATAAGAGAAATCCCGGATCTATTCCGGAAACTCATCATTCGCCACTACGATCCGCTCTACGCACGCTCGCAACATAAAAACTTCCAGCAACTCAACGACTCGCGGCGGTTGATGACGGATGATCTGTCGGAAGAAGGGGGTCGGGGGCTGGCGGCGGAAGTGGTAGCCTGAATACGGGCCGAACGCAAACCGATTTCGACGCTTGGATAGCGTAATAACGAACCCATCAGGGCATTTGTGTCGTCTCGCTCAATTCCAGAAAAATCTTTTCAAACTCCCGCCCGTATTCCCGTGCACCAATTTCATTCAGGTGATGGGCATCGTGATACACCACGCCACCCTTGTAGACGGGAGGATGCTTGAGCAAGTCGAAGGCGGACACATCGACAAACACCGCATTACTGTACTTCTTCACCAAGTTGCTAACTAGGCTATTGCTCTCATCTGTTGAAACGGCGTGCAGTTTCGTGAGTGGCAATCCAAGTTCAGAGAAACGGTGCATTCTAATTACGTTGAGATCCAGCATTGGCACTTGCCCCAGCACGAACAGCCTTATGCCGCGCTTTTGCATAGCTTCCAGGAAGCGTTCCAGCGCCTGCATGAACGCCAGACTTTGAGTCTGCCATTGCCACATACCCGCCAGCACGACGATATTTGCCGATTCGATCAGTGGTTTCGCATAGGCAATTTGATCCATGCAGGGTTTTTGCGCCCAATCAGGCAAACGCTCAACATCAAACCCTTCTATCGGTATACAACTGCTTGCTGTGACCACCTGGAACGCCAAGCCGTGACGAACGCCTATTTCATCAAACGCCAGATTCAATTGCGCAGCATGGGAATCTCCAATCACCAGGGCGACGGGTTGTTGAGTCAAGTCTCCCCTGATGCACTCGGCAATTACCTTGCCGTGACAGATTTTTGCATCATCCGCATAGCGGGTCAGCTCTACCGGCAGAATACCAGTCAGCGAACCATTCAGGGCTTTCCCCTGCGTCAAGGAAGCCGCAAGAAGCCCCAGTGCAAACAATGTCAATCCACACGTGACTACAGGACTAACCGACTTTCTAAAGGGCGTCTCAATATAACGGTAGGAAAAAAACGCAAAAGCAAAAGCGGCTGCGACATAAGCAGCCAGCCAAGGAGGACTCAATTCGTACTGCTGAGTGTAATAACGCATGAAAGCCAGAACCGGCCAATGCCATAGATACAGTGAATAAGAGATAGCTCCGATACCCACCATATAGCGGTTGGAGAGCATCCGATTCAGGCTGGCATCGCATGCAGCGATGATGAGAAAACACCCTAAGCACGGCAGCAACACCCAAACGCCAGGGAAAGCAGCCTCAGGGATAATGAAAAACCCCAGCAACAACAAGACCACGCCAACTATACTTACAAGTTCAGCCTTCACCCCGGACAATCGCAAAACAGGCGACATAGCCACCAGCCAGATACCTAATCCAAACTCCGCCGAGCGCGCCAGGAAGGAGAAAAACTGATTACCCTCGTAGGTAGACCAGGCAATGACGGCAGCAATGAACAAGGGCAGCACAATCCTGAGCACAGGTCGAGGTAGCCACACGAGCAGCAAAGGCAGCACGAGGTAGAACTGCATCTCAATGGCCAGTGACCAGGTATGCAGCAGCGGTAACTCATGCGAGCTGGGCGCAAAGTAGTCGCCGAACCCTGAAAAGTAATAATTGCTGGTGAAAATCGAGGCGCTTTTCAGGCTATCTCTGAAAAATTTAAAATCCTGTGGAATCAGCAGAAAGATCGCAATCAATGCGATAACGACCAGCATGAGCAGGTAGGCAGGAACGATTCTCCTGATCCGCCCCAAGTAGAATCCCCACCAGTCAAACCGGCTGTCCAGAATAAGCCGGGATACCACAAACCCGGAAATGACGAAAAATACATCCACGCCGATGAACCCGGCAGGCAACCACGCGCTATTTGCGTGAAACAGCATCACGGCCAATACGGCAACGGCTCGCAACCCCTGTATATCCTGTCGAAAATCCGGGCGAGTATCAGGTTGAGGAATGGCGGAGAGACTCAATGCTTATCTTCCAAGGGATTCTCTGAACAATAGAATTGAAGGCTCCCTGAATAATCACTGGGAAGGCGCGCAATCACCCTGTCCCTTCCCTGCAATAGTAAGAAAAATGTAGCGGAAATAATCCGACAACCGAAGATTGGTAAGCATGGCCGCATCTGTTTCCGCCAGCAATATGGGAGTAGACATGTCAATCCCCTTTATCTGCGCTAACCCGGTGATGCCTGGACGAACCTCGTACACGCCTCTTTTGGCACGTTCCTGGACGAGTTCTTCCTGGTTGAAAAGACAAGGACGTGGCCCGACCAAGCTCATCTCGCCTTTCAGCACATTCCACAGCTGCGGCAGTTCATCCAGCTTCGTTCGGCGCAAAAAACGTCCCCACCGGGTAATGGCAGTTGCATCAGCCAGATGCGAAGCCACCGATGCCGTGCCTGGTCTCATCGTGCGGAACTTCACGAGCACAAAAGGGTTTTGATGCCTGCCAACCCGTGTCTGCCGGAACAGGGGCGAACCAATCATGAAAAGCCCCGCAAGCCACAGAAGAAAGAGAAGCGGCCCGCCCAAAATCAAGCCGATCACGGAAAAAATGAGATCAAAAAAACGTTGCATGACGTATCACGTTTATCTATATCCGGTGCACATCTGTGTAATACCTTCGGTGACCAGCCGAGCAAAGTGCAGGAGGCTCCTGGATAAATCTGAAAATTGCCCGCCAACACCCGGATAGCATGCAGTAGTGAGAAGAAAATCCACGCAATTCGGGATATTGATGAAACTTCTGCGATTGTCGATCCCCGCCAGCGGAAAGGACAGACCACTGCGCACCAACCGTACGAGCGTAGCCATATTCCTCTTGACGCCCGCGCTGTAGACGAGCGGCAAGCGGACGATGACCGGATCCAAGGTGCGGATATCAGCGGATAACAAAAACTCCTCCGCTGCCAGCTTGGATTGCGCGTAAACATTGCCGGAATGCGGCGCAGTAGGTAAAACTTCCCGAAATGGTTTGCCAGAAGGCAAAACTGTGCCGTAAACGCCTACGGTACTGGCAAAAACAAAGCGGTACACCTGCGCTTTCAACTCCGGTTACCAAGATGCACATCTCATCCCTCCTCTTTCTGCACCACCGGATCAAACAAAATGGCCAGGTAATTCTTTGCCAGCGTTTCATAGCAGCGATGAGCAAGTATCCATTCGCGACCGCGTCGGCCTATAGCCTCGCGTTGTGAAACGTCCATGGCGGCGTAACGCAAAATTTCCTGGCGTAGTGCCGTAATGTCGCCAGCCGGTACATAAGTGCCGCAATCGGCCTCATTGATCATGGAAGGGTAGCCGGTGTACGAAGCCACTATGGGCTTGCTGGCCAGCATGTAGTCGATCATCTTGTTCAGAGACTGACCATACTTCCAGGTCGCCGAAACATGTACAGAGAAACACGACAGGTCACAACGTGATAGCACGGACTGCACCATCTGCTTGGGTACATGTGGCGCAAACGTGAGGTTGCTCAGGTGATCGTACCTACGCTGGTAATGCGCACGCAAGGCGCCTTCGCCAACAACAAGAAAGTGAACCTCAGGAGCACCCTGCATCAATTCGGCGCAACCGAGTATCGTATCCAACGCATTGTTGATGCCAATGGTGCCGACATAGGCCACAATGAACTTGCCCTGCGGAATGTACTTTTCAACGTAGTCGGCAGGCAACTCGTCGCCGATCGACAACGTAGCATCGTCCACACCCATTGGAATGCAATGCGTAACTCGCGATCGCCCTAGTATATTGGTCACATGCTCACCAAGATTGGGCATGGTACCCACAATGGCATCCGCGTACCGATAACCCAGCTTCTCAATGAAACCTAGTCCAAGCACCAGAGGATTCCAACGACTGAAGCCGCCCACCTCGATAATGGTCAACGGCCAGATGTCGCGGATTTCGAACACTAGGCGGCACTTGTAGCGCCTGCGCAGCAAGAAACCGTTGAGGATGGTAAGAAGAGACAGACTGGAGACAATGACAACATCAGGCGTGGGTAATTTTTCCCTGGGCAGGCGCCAAAGCCCCCATTCAAAATCCAGCCAGCTCAGGATGCGCCGCAACGACTTGGCCACCGAAAACTTCATGGTTCGGATCCAGCACAACTGGATACCATCAACTTCCTGGAAGAGATAGGGCGACTCCAGCTTGGGCGGGTCAGCCAGATGGTGGTTTGAATCCGATGTAACGATCACGCTGCGATAGCCCATACGGGCAAATTCGCGCATGATGAGGTAGCCGCGCCCGCCGACACTGGCTTTGTCCGGCGGCGCCACATATTTGGAAACGTACCAGATGCAGGGTTTCACAGGTGACTCAATACAGTTTCGGGATTGCATTGATTATTTGAATGGCTTCCTTGAAGTCCACACCGATGGCATCCAGGTACCACTTGATGTAGGGACTAAACAGCTAGATTGATGAATGGAGGGGAGACTCAATGCTTATCTTCCAAAGGATTCTCTGTACAAAAAAATCGAAGACTCCCCTGAACCGTATCGAGGAATCCTCAACCTTCGTGCTGAGGTGAATTAAATTGCTTCTGGAATTTCCAGGTGCTCGCACACATATCCGAAAGATCGCGCCGCGCTCGCCAGCCCAGTTCTCGCAATGCTTTCTCAGGATTGGCATAGCAGGCAGCCACGTCCCCCGGACGGCGAGGCACAATCCGATAAGGCACATCGCGGCCGCTGGCATTGGCGAACGCCGCCACCATCTCCAGCACACTGTAGCCCTGCCCTGTTCCAAGATTGATCGCGTGCCAACCCGGATGTTCGGCAAGCCAGGCAAGCGCCGCCGCGTGGCCTTCCGCCAGATCCATGACGTGAATATAGTCGCGCACCCCGGTTCCGTCCGGCGTTGGGTAATCGTTGCCGAATACGGAAAGCTCCTTCAACTCTCCCGCCGCAACCCGCGCGATGTAAGGCATCAGATTGTCGGGAACGCCTATCGGATTTTCCCCGATCAGGCCGCTTTCGTGCGCACCCACCGGATTGAAATAGCGAAGACAGGCAATGCGCCAGATCGGATCGGAAATGGACAAATCGCGCAACATTTCTTCGATGTGCAGTTTGGTGCGACCGTAGGGGTTGGTTGCGGAAAGCGGATGCGCTTCATCCAGTGGCAGATAACGTGGCTCGCCATACACCGTGGCGCTGCTGCTGAATACCAGCGTGCGCGTCCCTGCTTCTCGCATGGCTTCCAGCAGACTCACCGTGCCTTCGACATTGTTGGCGTAATACTCAATCGGTTTTTCTACCGACTCGCCTACTGCCTTCAACCCGGCAAAGTGTATTACCGCCTCAATCGCATGATGCTTCAAAGCGTCCGTGAGCGTTTTTCTTTCTCGAATATCCGCACGAATAAAAATCGGCGTTTTACCGGTAATTTGCTCGATTAGAGCCAGCACTCCAATTTCACTGTTACACAGATTATCGTAAAGAACGACACAATGCCCTGCCTGGAGCAATTCCACTGCCGCATGGCTACCAATATAACCCATACCGCCGGTTAGGAGAATGTTCATAGAAAATCGCACGCAGAAAGAAACAACTTAAAAACAAGAGAAAACATCATTTACCAGGAAGATGTTTGTTAAAAAACCACACTTAGCGTTTTCAGGATAATCCTGATATCATCCAAAAAGCTTCGCGACTGAACATACTCGACGTAATAACCCAGCTTTATCGGCAATATCCTGTCTATGTAACACGCTTCCGGATCAACCGCCGCGCCAAGAATGTCACTCTCCGATCTGAATTCGATAGAAACCCTGTCCGTAATACCCGGTCGAACCGAAAGCACGATCTTCCGCAGATGATCAGGGTAATGCTCCACGTACTTCGGCACCTCCGGCCGTGGCCCTACCAGACTCATATCACCGATGAAAACATCAATCAGTTGCGGAATCTCGTCAATTTTGTAGCGCCGCAAAAAATACCCGAAACGTGTAATCCTGGCATCGTCTCCTACAGTAATTGAACGCCCCGCGCTTTCGGCATTCAACACCATGGTGCGGAACTTGTGGATGCGAAACAGACGTCCATATTGCCCAACCCGTTCCTGCCGAAAAAACACAGGGCCAGGAGAGTCGATCTTGACAACCAAAGCAATCAGCAACAAAAAGGGCGAGAGCAGCACCAGCCCCAACCCGCTGGCAAGTAGATCAAACAACCGCTTGGCAATCATCAGAGCGCCTTTCTGACAGCATCGACAACACGCTCCACATCAGCATCGGTCATGCGCGTGTAAATCGGCAGGGAAAGCGTGCGCTCATACGCATGCTGACTGACCGGAAACATCTCCGGTGCAAGCCGGTAAGTGTCGCGCCAGTATGGATGCAGATGCAGCGGTATGTAATGCACACTGCACCCGATTCCCTGCGCAAACATGCGCTCAATGAACGCATTTCGCTCGACAGACACCGAATCATCCAGCCGGATAACGTACAAATGCCATGAATGCAGATCGCCATCAACCGGCGCGGGAGGGAGAATGATTGGCAAATCCGAGAGAGCGTCATCGTAGAGACGGGCAATGCGTTCGCGCATTTTCTGAAACGCATAGGCCTTTTTGAGTTGCTCCACGCCTATGGCCGCCGCAATATCCGTCATGTTGTACTTGAAGCCCGGCGCCATGACTTCGTAGTACCAGCTTGGCGTTTGTGCCATGAAACGATCGAAGGCATCCCGGTTGATGCCATGCAGACGCATGGTTTTGACCCGTCTGGCAATCTCCGGATTGCGCGTGACCAGCATCCCTCCTTCGCCCGTCGTGACGGTCTTGTTGGCGTAGAAGCTGAACACGGTCACGTCACTATCCAGACTTCCCACCAGACGGCCGCCATGCGTGGCTGGCAAAGCATGGGCGGCATCCTCCATGACTTTCAGCCCGTGTTTTCTGGCCAATACCAGCAACGCTTCCATTTCCGCTGCCCTGCCAGCGAAATGCACGGGAATGATTGCCCGCGTCCTTGGCGTGATGGCTGCCTCGATGGCTGCTACATCAATGCAAAGAGTCGCCGCATCCACGTCGACGAATACCGGATCGGCTCCCAGATAACGAATAACTTCTGCGGTTGCGGTAAATGTATGGGTCGTCGTGATGACTTCATCCCCGGGGCCAACACCCAGAGCCTCCAGGCCGAGATGCAAACCCGCCGTCGCCGAATTGACGGCAATGGCTTCAACGCTGCCGCCCAGGAATGCGGCAAAGTCGGCCTCGAATTGTCGAGCCAGCGGGCCGGTCGTTATCCAACCAGAACGCAATACCCTGACGACCGCAGCAATTTCTTCCTCGCCAATCTCGGGCAAGGCAAAGGGCAGGAATTCTTTAGTCACGGTTTTCGTATGAAACACAAAACATGGGTACGAAGCAATGGAATCGTATTGAGCATGTGATACAGCATGGGAGACAAGCGTGTGACCCGGCGAGCAATCGGTGGCGCCAGCGTCACACGACGCGCGTCAATGCGTCCGTGTGGAAACAGTTCGCAGATACGTTTTAGCGGAACGCCACTTACATCGGGATTGTTCGGATTATTGAACGTGAAGTCGTACCACAGCACCCCTCCCTCTGGACGCACCCAACGCCACATCGCATCAGCCAGGCGACGCTGCACATCATCGTCAAGGATGGAACTGAATACCGTGGACTGGTAAACGATATCGAAAGACGAGGGTTCGAATGGCAGAACAGACGCATCTCCCGGATACAAGCGGATGCTATTGGGAAGCGTTTTGCGCGCGCCCTCAAAGCGATCTGGCAATAACTCATTGCCGACCACTCGCTCTGGTTGCGCTCCCAACAAGAGCAATTCAAGCAAATTGGCCCCGCTTCCGCAGCCGACCTCAAGAATATCCGTCCCACCCAGATCGGACACTCCATTGTCCTTTAACAAGGACAGCATGGCGCGCTGGCGCTCCTGTGTTCGGACAATGACATCCGGACTGAAACGGGAGTATCGCCCAGGCTGCACAGTTTTGCGCCGCTCGTAGCGTTCCGCGATTTTTTCGAGTTCGGTTTGCATCGTCACGGATTGCCCGTATTCGCTACTGCATCCAGGAAGCGTCTTGCCAGCACACGGTAGGTCTGATTTTCCAGAATGTATCTTTTTCCTGCCGCCCCCATTTTGGACCGTTCATCCGCCGACATGCCCGATAGACGGATGATTGCCTGAGCAGCGGCTGTCGCATCGTTCGGTGCCACGCTAAACCCGCAACCTGCCTCAGCAACAGGGTCGTTGCCTGCGGCAATGGCCATTACTACGGGCTTGTCGGCCATCATGTAGTCCATCAGCTTGTTTGGTGAAATGCCAAAGCGAAAAAGAGGCTCGGGCAGCAAGCCGATATATGCAATATCCAGTGATTGCAAGAAGGCAGGCACCGCCCGTTTGGGGATGGGAGGAAACATGGCGACATGCGTCAGACCCTCATCAATCACGCGGGTCAGCAACCGTTCTCGATCAGGCCCATCGCCAACCAGTACAATTTGCGCTTTTCCTGCCAGTTGATGCGCGGCATCGAGCAGGGTATCCAGTGCGTTGGCCAAGCCATGCGCCCCCGCATAGCCGATAACGGGCAATCCACTGCCGCGCGCCGCTTCCAGCCACGTCTGCAAGTCCATAGGTAGCGGCAACGGTTCGCCTGCCCACTCTTCTTCATCCACGCCATTGGGTATATAGCAGAACTTGTGCGGCGCCAAGCCCCTCGACTGCATGTAATCCAGCGCCTTTGGCAGCATGCTGACCACCTTGTCGGCATGACGATAGGCAGCGTCTTCCGCCATTTGCACCCACAGGATGAATGGATGCCACTTTGACATTCCCCCTAATTCAATAGGGGAAAGCGGCCACAAATCATGCACCTCGAAAACCAGCCTGGCTCCGGCCAAACGGGCGATACGTCGCGCGGGCCAGATATCCATGGGATAGGTGCTGGAAGCAATCACCACATCGGGACAAAATTCCCGGGCAATCCGTTTTGTATCTTTTCTGATCGCCCGGAGGAAAGACAGCATATTGAGTACGCGCCCAAAGCCATTGCCGCAGTACGAGGGGGTTCTATACCAGCGATAGTGAACCCCTTCGATTTCCTCGTCCAATACCGGGCCAAAGAGTTCAGGTTGCCGGGAACGGACATGGGAATAGGAGGCGGCCAGAATCTGCACTTCATGCCCGGCTCGAACCCACTCGCGCGCCAGGTAAAACGGTCGAAACTCCATGCCATGCTGCATTGAGCCTGCATAATGATTGATCAGTAGAATGCGCATTTGACTTCAACCCTTCGCTGGGCATGGATCAATGAGACCGGCGCAAGCATTACAACCTTCATTGTTTCGTTCATATCGCACGCTCCTGATTATGTTTCTTTTTTGATAATATAAATATCAGTAATAATGGAAGAAAATTTGTAACAAAACCAATTGGCCAAAAAAATGAAAAAAAAGCTGATGCAATATAGTCGTGTGAAAAATAAAACCCGTAAATCGGTGCCACCAAGAATTTTAAATCGTTTACACATTTTGAATACTCAAGCGGGCCATAATAGAGCGCAAGTATTATCGGCGAAATTAGCACACCAAGCCAGCCAAACAACCCATACGCATCACCAACTGCAAATGAAGACAGAGCGCCCGAAACATCTTGCGTCTCTGGAACCGCTTTACGAATAAGATCGGTATAAACAGTTGAAAATTGATCTCCACTCAAGCTAGCAAGGAAATTTGAAATCCCTGAAAACCCTTTCAGAGGCAAACTCTCTGGATACCATTCAAATGCCATAATAACGCCAGATGCTTGCGTTGCCACGCGATGAATGATTGTTTCAACGACATAAAACCAATCAGTTACATGGTCGCCATATGTAAAAATATACATTCCGGCAATAAGCAACAGGCTTGTTATGATGAAAAATATAATAAATTTAGCCGAAATTTTCCTTCCAGAAAACAGCCAAATGCCCACAAATCCTATAAAATATAAAACAAAAGCGGATTTTTCAAAGTACCATCCCCCAGCAACTAACCCCATGATCAAGGATAAAACAAAAAATAACCTATCCGACAACGGAGCGCGATTAGGCGAAGTTATAATCAAATAAAACCACGCATAAGACGCTGGCGGAACCCAACCTTTTAGAACCTGTTTTGAAAAACCACTACCATATGAATGACTAAGTTCGTGCCGCATCACATTAAAGCTTTCAGCAGTATCCCCCGAGAACAAATAAAACACCCCATAAGGATTTATTATTGACAGATAAAACATTAAAAAAACAAGCGCGCCTGTCCATATTTTCAGAAAAAAACTAAATTTTTCTCTTGAAATGGAAAATCTCAATTTAGATGCAAGCGAAAAATATTTATCTCCAAATATACGGAAAAATACAATGAACACCAACATGAAGTACGTGGCAGCAAAAGCTGCAATATAGATTGCAGAAACACCCGATACTTGATTAAGGATGTAATGCTGAAGATAATTTGAATCCGTCAAATGATAGCCAATTCCAAACATTGTCAGCAGCAAAAAATCACGATATATCGTCACGGAAGCGAGATTGAGTTGTGAGACAGCCATCCCCCGCGAACCCAACCATACCCGCCCCCACAACAGAACGAGAATCGAAAGTATAAGAACCATGTACATCATGTATTCCAGAAAATAGAACACCCTAAAGAAACTTATTCCCGCGTTTTCCTACCGCGTCGTCCCCGCGTAGGCAGGGCGATTGCATCTATTTATCATAGATGTTTCATTCCCAATACGCGCATACGCTCATCATCATCCCATCCGGCCCTCTTTCGTCGCAAACGTACGCTTTTCTTCGGATGCGCCGTATCGAGCTTGAGCATATTGAGGATGAGCCTGCGGATGATCGAGAGGTTCTCCGGTGCGTTATCGCGGCTGACCGCGCAAGCGTCCTCGCGCATCATGACATCCAGTCGCCAATGCAGGTCGTTCTCTATTGCCCAGTGCAGGCGCACTGCTCTGGCCAGTTGCTCGGAGCTCAGTGCAGCCGAACTGATGTAGTAGCGTGTTTCGAGCTGTGGTGTCTTCTCGCCTTCGGCTCTGAGCGAGAGGATGCACCCAAGCGTGCGGCACTCGGGCCAGAGTTGGGTATCAACCAAGCCGGTATTGGCGATGACCTCGGCGTGCCGTGCGATGCGTCGTCCATGCCCGCGCTCGGTTTGCTCGAAGGCACTCGTCTCAGGGGCATCAGCAAAGGCTTCCTCCAGTGCCTGACGCAGCTTCGGTTGGTTGCCTTTGACGCACAACAGGTAGTCGGCTCCGCGTGCGCGGATCTGGTGGGCCAGATCGCTTCGGCATCCGACGGCATCAATGCTCACCAGGCAGCCGCGCAACTCCAGCGCCTCAAGCAAAGCCTTGGCCCCGTCCAGTTCGCTGCCTTTGTTGCCCACTTGATGCTGCGCCAGTACCAGACCAGCCTCGGTGGCAAAGGCGCTGACCAAGTGAATCGGATTGGCTCCTTCGCGCCGCGCCCCGCGCAGGCTCTTGCCGTCGATGGCAACATGGCCCAACGTAGGCAGCACCTCACCAACCCAGTCGGCGAATACTGTTGAAAATACCTTCGGATCGAGCAGACGAAACACCCGATTGAGCGTGTCATGGGATGGAACGCCGTTCTTGAGCGGTAGAAACCGGCGCAGCCACGGCTCTTTGTACTCGGCCCAGTCAGCGATATCAACGAAGGTTTCGACCTCGGAGAACAGCGCGCAGGTCACGATGACCAGAATCTCTGTCAAGTCATACGCCACGCGGCCGCGCCGGGGGTCTTCGATAATTGAGAAATGCTCCACAAGGTTCCTTGGCATGATCGGTCCAAAAAACCAGAGTGGACGACTTTTTGGCCCTGTTTACAAGCCCTTTCAGAAAATATCCGGGCAAAACTGCAAAAATAATCATGATAAATAGATGCAATCGCCCTGCCCGCGTAGGCGGGGACCCAGAAAGCCGGGGAAATGACTATGAGTGTTCTGGATTCCCGCCTACGCGGGAATGACGGAGTAGGATTAAATCAGAGGTTTCCTGAGGGAAACACATTGCGTAGAAAACTACGTTTGTGGTGGCGTTCACTTCGCGTCAGCAATGAAGGCTAGACAGTGGATTGAGCCAACCGGGCCGCGCGCACAGCATCCCTGCAAAACGCGGCAAGAACACCGAAAACCATACCCAACATGGCCGCAGCAGCCATGATCAAGGCTCGTTTGGGGGCGACTGGCCGTTCAGGTGCGTTGATTTCCCCCACCAGAACAGTCGGATACGTGCGGAGCGGATCCAAGCTCGAAATAATTGCAAGACGCTTCATGTCTAGGTCGATAAGCTGTTGTCCGAGTTGGCTGCGCTGAACGGAGAGTAGCGTGAGTTGCACCAGATCGACTTTCGGCGCATTCGTGTTCTGGTCGATAAACTGTGAAACCTCGGTATAGGTTTTCTCCAAGGCTTGCTGGTGATTATCCAGCGCTTTCAATTGAGCAGTCAGAGCGGTGATATTGCGGTCATAAATCTGCCAGTGACTTTCCAGCACCCCTTTTGTGATGCTTTCGAGAAAGGCTCGGGTAGCGCCCCGCTCCCTGCCTTCGGCCACGAGTTCCACGGTGCTAGCGGCTTCCTTGCTGGTGGTTTCCTTGCGCAACAATTTGGTAACCTTCAGGATAGGAGTCCCCTCGGTTTTGACCGGACCGTATTCGTTCATGAGCCGCGTGATCAGATCATCCGGTTGTTCAAAAAAATCGGGGTGTAACACTTCTTTGATGATATTGCCCTTCCCGATATTGATCTGCGCACGGGCTTGATAGCTAGGTGGCAGCACGAGACACAGGGTGTAGCCCGCGATCATGAAGATAACGAAAATCAGCCCGACGAGCCAACGGTTACGACTCAGCATCTGCCATATCTGGGCGAGCGAAACATCGTTTTCCAAGGAAGGTTTTGCGTACATGGACATGGATGGAAACATGAGGGAAAAGGGTGATTCAGAAATTATGCTGACATTATAACAGGTGTGCGAGGTAGCACAAGGATACCTTGGCAATCTTCATAAAACCTCCTCAACGATTGAGACAATCACATGGAAATCAACCGTTGATAAATAGCCTCCATTTTTTGTGTGCACATTTTCCAATCCGCACGAGTTTCAACGATTTTCCGGTTATAGGATCGAATTTCAGCCCAACGCGGCCGCATTGAAATACCTTCGAATAACTTCTCTGCAAGTGACACAGCATTGCCAGGCTCATATAGCAACCCGTTTTGCCCATGCTCAATCGACTGCATGTTGGCTGGGATTCGTGCTCCTATCGGAAAACAGCCGCAGGCCATTGCTTCGTTCAGTGACACGCTGTTTCCATCAGATAGTGCAGAGGTAACATAAATGTCCGAGCTGGCAAGCAGTGCTGGAAGTCGATCATGAGAAACATATCCATGGAAGCGAACTTGCTCTGACAACCCCAGAGATCTGGCTTGTGTTTCAAGGGTTTCTCGCAACGAGCCATCACCGATGATATCTGCTTCAAACAATTGGTTGCCTTGTTTAAGAAAACCAAGAGCCGTTATCAAGGTTTGTACGTCATATATCGGTGAGAAGCTCCGTGTGCTTATGATGCGTACAGGCTCTGATGGCATGTAATCTGGCACCAAGCGGAAGAGTTCCATGTCTACACCATCCGGGATGATCTCTACCGAATTTTGGGCCGCACCAAGGAGATAAAAGGACGGAATCATGTGTTCAGCTACAGCGATAAGCGCATCAGCATGCCGGGTTGCATAGGAGGCAAAAAAACGTATTAAGCGTAATTTTTTGGGGCTAAGTAAAATATCGGAGCCCCATGCGGTTAATACCAAAGGTTTAAGCCCCGCCAAGGCAGAAAGAAAACCATAGCTTGTCACGTATTGCGCATGAACGATATCCGGTCGAATATACCGATAGATCTGCCGCAATTTTGGGAGAGTTAACAGATACCCAGCTTTGCCAAGGCCAAAGGTTGGAAGCAGATGGATATTCACTCCATCAATGGAAGCAGGTCGAAATGAGGCGATATGCACGCTACACCCTTGACCACAAAAATATTCCGCCCATCGGCGAGTATGGATACTCTGTGCGTCAGACACAAACAATATTTTCATATAAGCCCGTTTTATTTACGGCGAAAAGGAAAGCGGGGTTACAGAAGTTAATTCTTCAAATTTTACAATTTCGTCTTTCAGTCTGTTCAAAAGAATTGCTTTATCAATATATGGAGCAGCTGCGTTCCTTACATCAGAGCGTGAGACATTTCTCATTTCGTTACAGTAATTCAAAATTTGAGCAATATCCGGATTCCCTTGTTTATAATAAGGGAAATTTATCGGAAGTGTTTCTCGATAAGCCGCGTAGGCTGGCAGTCCATTGTTCAAATATTCTCGAACTTTCAATGTGGAGGCTTCAGCCATTTGCTTTCTATACAAAGCAAGTGAAGACAGACCGACCCATGATGACTCGCTCAAAGACTGAATTTGCGCCGCTGTCAATTTGCCATGCAAAATAATCCTTGGTTCTTTCTGCAGTCTCTCCATTTCCTTGCTTGGAATATTGCCAACAAGGTGAAGAGTAAATACTGATTTACTCTTTTCAATGCTCTCAAGCAATAAATCCAAGCCCTGCCAAATCTGAAAATGATTCGCCACGAACAATATTTCTGGAACACTTCCGCGTTTATCTTTTGGAATACTCTCCGAAATCAAGATCCCATTTGGATACAGAATCGTTTTTCTATTTTGTTGCCTTGTTCGATTAATTTCATACTCAATAATTTCACTGGTTACACCGATCGTTGCTTTTGATTTAATTATCGCTCTTTTCCCCATGACTTTCTCTACAAGCCCCTTTATTATACCAGTGACATTCCGGGAGGAGTACAGTTCTGGCACTTCGAGAGTATGGTGAACAAAATAAACGGGTTTTCTGGTCTTCTTCAAAAAACAAAGCTGGAATAGATCGTGCGGGTGGTATCTGAGAACAAATATGTCGACCTCCCTTTCTTTGCTCAGCAGCCATGAGTGATATTCATGACTCAGTTTAAGCACACTGCATACCCTATTCCAATAGGAGCTTTTCCCTGTTTTTGCCTGTGCTAATTTAGAAAATTCAAATAACCTTGATATCTCACCAGCCTTGTAAGGGCAAAAAACCTTAACAGACCAATCCAAATTAGCTTTTTTTGCCGCCTCTAACTCCATCTCCATTTGATGGAAGACTCCAAGGGATGTGGTCAGGGAATAAGTCGAATGTAAAATCTTCATTGGGATTTCATGACCAAAATAGAGGCTAGGCACACATTAATTAGTTGGGTCTGAACAAAGCGTTTTTCACCCCAAGTTTTGGCAAACTCTCTCATTTCGTGATCTAGGCGAGCATAAGAATCTCAGCAAACAAGCATAAATCAGTGCAAAAAGAAGCCGCAGCTTCCTGAGGATCATGCGCAGGTTATGACCTGCCCCGCAGAGCACTGCATGC
>Ga0209628_10000354_pt1 | contig 27744 bp, 8 predicted proteins | sample TergutCu122P4_FD_187285 | JGI IMG/M metagenome (GOLD analysis project Ga0209628, IMG submission 187285) | Cubitermes ugandensis P4 segment gut microbial communities from Kakamega Forest, Kenya - Cu122 P4 (SPAdes) (version 2) | ecosystem: Host-associated > Arthropoda: Insects > Digestive system >...
ATTGGAAAATGTGTTGATTTTTTGGAAATAAGCCGCCAACCTATCATGTATATTGACCATAACGGAACCGAAATCTTAATTCCTGCTGTTGATGAAGTTTTTGAAACCGTGGACAGGGAGAATAAAACAATTACCATCTCCGCGCCGGAAGGATTAATAGATATCTATTTAGTGGGTTCTTAGTTTACTGCATCTGCATTTAAATGTGAAAAATATCAGTGCAAGCAAGCAACGTTTGTGCTCTCAGATAATAACCACTTCCATACAGGCACTACCTTAATTGTTTTGCCATTTTCAATAATTATTGTTTCTACTTCCCAAGTAATTATTGTTAAATTATTGCAATTTAACTCTTTACTACATTCGATTAACGCGGAAATTTCTCGTTTTAAAGTTCTCGAATCAGAGATATTATAAGCAACTTGAATAAGTTCCACTATACTAATGCCTTTTTTGCAAACAAAATCTATTTCTTTCTTATTTTTTGTTTGGTAATAAAACAATCCAAATTCGGGAACGAATTTACGCCGTAGTAGCTCTACAAAAATCATGTTCTCTAATAACCTTCCATGGTTTGTTGAGACTTGAAATGACTGCTCTGCAAAACTATTATCTATTACATATATTTTTTTTTGTGCTTTTTTTTGCTGCTTTACTTTATATGAAAACGGCGTTAAATAGAAAAATAGATAAGGCTCCGTGAGATAGTTGCAAAATTTCTGTGTGGTTACAACAGATTGTAGTTGAAGCTGTTCTTTAAGTTGATTGAAAGAAAATAGATTACAAAAATTTGACAATAAGTAGGAAGCCAAATTATATAATTGATTATTATGACGAACATTAAAACGTTTGGATATATCTTTGAGTAAAATGGAATCAAATAAAGTGGAAATGTAGTTTTTTGTAATTTCTCGAATAACAAATGTTTCCGGATAACCGCCATTGATTAAATAGTCATTGAGAAGGCGAAAAATATCCTGCTTTTGCTTGAAAATCAAATTCTCTAAATCTAAATCTTTCAAGTGATGAAATTCTAAAAACTCTTTAAAACTAAAAGGGAAGAGTTCAATTTGCAGATAACGACCTGTTAACGAAGTCGCCAACTCACGAGATAATAATTTAGCATTAGACCCTGTGATTACTAAATTATAACCTCTGCGATGCAACTTATTGATCCACAATTCCCAATTATTAATGTTTTGTATTTCATCTAATAAAAGAAAATTAAAATTAGGATATACTTCATTCAGAGCAAGTAAAATTTTATCTTCATTGAAGAGCTGTGTTAGCGATTCATCATCAAAATTCAGATAAGCAAAATTTTCATTTTTCAATAATTGCAAGGCAAAAATTGACTTCCCTGCTCGCCTTGGCCCTGTGATTAACTTTATTAATTCCGTTTTGAGATAAATAGTTACATCCATCTCAATATGTCTTTGCAAATAAGACTTTGATAACAAAAAATCTCTTTCTTCTTTTTGCCTGAGTATAATATCTTTAATCATAATTATTTTTTAACTGTGCAAAAATATACTTTTTTGTTCAGTACAGTGTAATTAATGAATAAAATTAATCACTAATGACAGTTTGAAAAAAATATCTTTATTTGAAGAGTCATTCTTAAAAGTCAAAATCATATTTTCAACGCCTCAATTTCTGCAATTTCAATAGGAACATCAGCAAACAGGTCTATTGGATATTCGCCTACTACAACATCGGTTTCCAAACGAACGCCAATTCCTTCTTCGGCAATATATATGCCTGGCTCGCAACTCAGCACCATGCCTGCCTGAAACACAATTTCGCGCTGCCCTACATCATGTACATCCAAACCTATGAAATGGCTGGTATTGTGCATGAAATATTTCTTAAACAAAGGTTTATCTTTGGGTTGGTTTTTTACCTCTTCTTCTGTATAAAGTCCCAATTTTATCAATTCTTCATCCATCCGTTTAAAAACATAATCATTAATTTTATGAATGGTCATACCGGGTTTAAAAAGCGGAATTGTTTCTTTATAGATATCCAAAACGGCTTGATATACTTGTTTTTGTCTTTTTGTAAAAGTTCCATTTACAGGCACTGTTCGGGTAATATCTGCGGCATAGTTGGCATATTCTGCGCCAAAATCCATCAATAGCAAGTCGCCGTTTTGCATCTTTTTATCGTTTTTGATATAATGCAAAATGCAAGTATCTGCGCCTGAAGCCACAATGGGCGCAAAAGAGTGTCCGGTAGCACCGTTTTTCAGCATTTCATAAATAAGCTCCGCTTCAATTTCATATTCGTAAATATCCGGTTTTATTGCATCTACTGCACTCAAAAACGCTTTATGCGTAATCTCGCAAGCTTTTTGAAGCGCCTGAAACTCTTCTGCCTGTTTTACCATGCGCAAAGGATACAGAATAGGCGCTAACCTTTTGTAAGTATGTAAAGGATAGGATTTTTGCAATTTTTCAATCAGTCGAAATTCTTGCGTAGGGTGGGTTACTTTCATGCGCGGATTTTCCGGAAAATGCAGATAAATATTTTGTGAATTTACGATAATATCGTGTAATGTGTTTTCCAAACTCTCTACAAACACCACATTTTTAACGCCTGAAATTTCAGTAGCTTGCTCTTTCGTAAGGCGATGTCCATACCATACCACCATTTCGGGAGAGGGATTTTTGATAAACAGCACCTCTCGGTTTTCCGGATTGTGATGCCAGGGTGCTATCACTAATGTGGTTTCCTCTTGGTCAATGCCGCACAAATAGAGGAGTTCTGCGTTTTGCTTGAAGGAGAAGGTGGTGTCTCCCGAGCGGGGGTATTCATCGTGCGAAGTGAGGATAGCAACTGAATTTTGCTCCATTTCGCCCACCACTTTTTGGCGGTTTCTAATGTAAAAATCGGAGTGTAACGGGGTGTATTTCATAATATTTTATTTTGCCGACAAAGGTATATTTTTTTCTTGCATTTATTTTTCCAAAATCAAAATCTCTGTTCTTCGGTTTTTAGCGCGGTTTTCTTCTGTATCGTTGGGGGCAACAGGGCGCTCCTTGCCATAGCCGGTAAAAGATAACCGCCGAACATCAATTCCTTTGTCTGTTAAATAACGATAAACGGTTTGGGCTCTTGCTACGGAGAGTTTTTTATTGTAAGCATCGGAACCTTGATTGTCAGTGTGTCCGCTAATTTCAATCTTTACGGTTTCATTTTTATTTAAAAACTCAAACAAACGTTGCAATTCCGGATAAGAGTCGGGCAATAGATTGGATTGAGCAAACTCGAAAAAAATGTTGGGCAACACAAATGTTTCGCCAATTTCTAAATGGAAGAAAGTATCCACCGGAAAAGAAAAAAGTTCCTCATTCTCCATATTATCTACCACAAAGAGCACCGGTTCAGGGCGTAAGAGTTCGTCCAACTCAAAGCAATAGATATCAAATCCGCCAAATCCGCCCATTCTGTCTGAGGCAAAATAGGCAACGTTGCCTTGTGCATTGATAAAAATACCCGTTTCATTTTGATATGAATTGATGGGATATCCTAAATTTACGGGTTCATGCCAATTGCCGTCCGGTTGTAATTTAGCATAAAACAGGTCTTTACCTCCCATTCCCAAATGCCCGTCTGAAGAAAAATAGAGTGTTTTTTGGTCAAAATGGATAAACGGAGAAAGTTCATCGTAGGGGGTGTTAATCACATTTCCCAAGTTTACCGGCTCTAAAAAAACGCCTTCTGTCACCATTTCTGTTTTCCAAATATCCATACCGCCGTAGCCACCCGGGCGGTTCGAAGTAAAATAAATTGTTTTGCCGTCTGCCGCCATAGAAGGCTGCGACTCCCAATATTTAGTATTTACTTTTGCCCCGCAGTTTTTCGGCACACTCCAACCGCCTCCCTCTCTCTTTGCCCAATAAATATCGCAACTGCCGTAGCCGGTTTCTGCGTTGCAAATAGTAAAAAAAAGATAGTTTCCATCCGGCGAAATACACTGCGCCCCCTCGTTATTTCCCGTATTAACAGGCTCTTCCAACTTTGTTCTGGGTTGCCATATTCCGTTTTGTTGCACACTGCTGTAAATATCTTCTTCTACTTTACAATGCCTGCACACCGTAAATTCATCACTTGGCCGGCGCACCGTAAACAACATCTCTTTGCTGTTTCCGGTTAAGGTAGGATGGTACTCATCCCACGTTGAATTAACATTTTCTCCCAGATTAACCGGAACCATACTCACCGGATGTTTCATCGCCTTGATGCCAAACTTGCATTGCGCCATCTTCCACTGCAAAAAAGGTTTATTTCTATGCTCCGATTTATAATAACACTTTTCAAAAACCGGAAGCGCTTTTTCATAATTATGCTGCGCCATCTCTGCTTCCGCTCTTGTTACCACTTTTTGAATATTTTTGGGCAGTTGCGCAAATGATGAAAACGGCAGAAAGCAGAATAAAAAGAGCGTAAGACCGTAAGACCGTAAGACCATAAGATTTAAAGGCACCCTTAGTAGCAGAAAAATATGGTTCACTTTCATCTTATTTTTTTGCAAAAATAAAGTTTTCCCACTTATTTCATACTTTTGCCGCATTTTAAAAAAACAATGCAAGCGCCTGCTCCAAATATCAAATCGGTTTTTAGCCTTAAAAGGGTCTTCATCCCTATTGCCATCGGGATTGCGTTTTCGGCTTATTCGCTCTACGCCTCAAATTTCGATTTGAGTGTTTTAAAAGGAATTGAAGTGAGTTTTTTCTATATTCTAATGGCGCTGGTTTGTATGGTGATGCGCGATTTGATGTATATCATTCGAATCCGGATTTTAACAGAAAGAGCACTGAGTTGGATCGACAGTTGGCACGTGGTGATGCTTTGGGAGTTTGCTTCTTCTGTAACGCCGTCGGTAGTGGGTGGGTCGGCATTTGCCATCTATTTCATCAATCAGGAAAGAGTATCGCTGGGCAAAAGCACCGCCATAATTCTAACTACTGTAATGTTAGATGAAATTTTTTACATTCTAATGGTCGCGTTGCTGCTTTTAATTGTGGGAACCAACTTAGTGCCTTTTGGAGAATATTTGCCTTTCAATCCTATCTTCTTCTTCTTTTTGGGATACATTATTATTATTGCTATGACAACCGGCATCACGCTGGGTATTTTTGTGGCGCCTAAAAAAATTAAAAAGTTATTGGTTAAACTATTTTCCTTTTCGTTTTTAAAGAAATGGCAACCCCGCATGGAAAAAACCGGCGATGAATTAATCGCTGCCTCTATAGAATTAAAGGGCAAACCCTTTGGGTATTGGTCGAAGGCATTTATTACAACCGCCCTAACCTGGACGGCGCGTTATATGGTGCTCAATTTTTTAATATTAGCGCTCAATCCCGAACTGGGTTTTCAACTTATACAACAGATGCTTTTTTTTGCTAAACAGTTGGTAATGTGGGTGATATTGATGATTAGCCCAACCCCGGGCGCCAGCGGAATTGCTGAAATCAGTTTTTCTGTTTTTTTTACCAACGACTTTCCCGAGCATACCCATGCTGCTGTGGCTGTACTTTGGAGAGCTATCTCTTATTACCCCTATTTGGCTTTAGGTTTAATTATTTTGCCCATCTGGCTGCGAAAGATACAGAAAAAACACTCAACATAAAAAAAAGGGACTGCCCGTTGTGGACAGCCCCTTGGGGTTTGGTTTTGAAACCAACGATTATTTCTTCACGAAGCTCTTCACGCCGGTGATGTCGCCTTCGGTTACTCGGATAAAGTAAGTGCCGGTAGCTAACATAGACACGTTAACTTCAAAGATTTGCTCTTCAGTTTCATATTTATTAATAAACATACCCATAGCATTGTAAATCTCAATGGTAGCGGGGGTTTGTGCTTTACGTTCTACAAACAGTTTATCCATGGTGGGGTTAGGATAAATATTGTAGCCATTTTCAAAGTCTTTAACACCAATACAGCCCACAGAGAAGTCGATGGTGGTAATCGTAGAGTTGATACCGTTGCCATAGTTTGCTTGAACGCCGGCAGTGTAATTGCCTTCTTCCAGTTCGGTGAACATGAACTCCATTGGGAATTTGATTCCTGTGGCCACCTCATTGCCGTTTAAGGTAATGGTATAGCCGGTGAAGCAAGCCACTGCGCTGTGTGTCCAGGTGAGGAATGCTGAACAATCTGCAGGTACTACCGCCAAGTTTGTTGGTGCAGTGGCAATGAGTTGCAGCAGTGCATCGTGGCTACCGCCACCTTCGGGCACTTGCACCGTTGCGGTGTAAAGTGTGAAGCCGGCAAGCGAAACGGTGAGCGTATAAGAACCGCAGTAAACATTGGTAAAGATGATACCGGTAGAGGTAGAGGTGAGTTCGTAGGTATTGGTAGCGTTGCTCAACTTCACGGTGGCACCTATTGGAGAGGCTCCGCAGTTGGTGGTAATGTTCACGGTAAAGTTAACTTTTACATTTTTATACAACGTATTAGAGAATGCCGGTGTTGACTCAACGCCTCCGTGGTAGCAAGTTTTAACCGCCCACTTGTAGTGGCCCATTGCAGCGGTTGCCCAGGTTACATCGGTGTAAACCAATGCAGGTACGGGAACGTTGGTGAGTTGTGACCAAGCAGCAGGGTTCTCTTCCTGACCCGGAGCTAAGCGCCATAGTTTGTAGCCAAGAATGCCACGGGTGCCGCCGCCAATAGTTGGTGCTAAGTAAGTGTCATCTATTACGTTTGGTGTATAAATAAAGTTACTTGGATTACCTTCTCTTGACGCAGGTTCAAGATTTTCAAACGTTGTTACAGGATGTTGAATTGTAATGTTTTCATCATCGCCTTTTCCTTTACCGGTACCTATGAAGATGTCATCCACAAACAATGCCCAAACATCATCAGAGTTGTTATTGATTGCCACATATTTTGCGTTAGCAGGAACTGTGAATGAATATAACGTCCAACCGGTAGGAACTTGTACCGTAGTTAGTATGTTTGTGAAGTCTGTTGGATTATCTCCCGTTGTGGAATATGCAACTCTCATGGTTTCAAGTCCGTATTGGTCGGACATTGATCTTGCATAGAATTTGAAAGTAAATGGCGTTGTGAAACCAAGTTCAGGGCTTATCAACCAGTCGTTTGTTACGCCTGTTTGTTTGTCAAAGCTTGCAAAGAATTTAGTGCCTGATAATAGTGGGAATAGAGCATGGCCAATGAGTGACGGGCTGGCTTGAGACGGATCAAAAATAAACCATCCTTTGGGGGTATCCTGATTAGGCCAAGTTGCAGTACTGAGCACATATGTCATAGCTGTATTAACATTTACATTCTTCCAAATTCCTATTTGGTTGGTAATGACCCACGGAGTATAACTTTCTGCGTCATCGAAAATATTTTCGAAGCCGCCGCCTGGAAGTGGTGCTTCCCAACTAATTTCTGCAAATGGGTCAACATCAACAGCCACCACGTTGGTTGGCGGGAACGGAACATCGTACAGAATAATAGTACCCAAATTGGTGTGTGCAATTACATTTACAATTTGTGTGTGCGGTTGATATCCTTTTGCCGTAATCGACAAGGTGTATTCTTTCGGTGCATACACATTGGGGAATTCAAATTCGCCGTAGGTTTGCGAAGTAGCAGCATAGTTTTCGTAGCCGGTAAGTGTTAGTTTAGCGCCTTGAATTAAAGTACCATCAGCAGCTTTCACCACACCAAATACCATATATTCGGGCAGTAAGCATATAGTGGTAAAGTCTTTCGTATAAGTTACATCTTTTTTCACTTCAAATGCTGGTTGATAACCGTCGAAGTAACCAAATTTGGTTGCGGTCATAGAGTAGGTACCTACGGGCACAAATCCAAATTTATAGAATCCGTTGGCATCGGTTAGTTTATAAATGCCCGCCATTTCGTTGATGGCCACTTTTACGCCTGCAACAGGAATGCCTGCACAAGAAGCAGTTCCTTCAATTTTGCCGTGAGGAGGTTGATTGAGCGTTAATCTGATGTTGGAGATGTAGTTTAATTCGGTTCCCGCTTGCGTCCAGTTGAATGGAGCAGTATCGCTGTGGTATTCACGGGAACGTTTTGGTCCCACCACGGTAGTCATAGCATTTACTTTGTCAATGTATTCTGTATCCATCAAACGTTCGGTCATTATCACCAAGTTGCCTCCCATATAGAGGAACGGCTGGCTGAGCGTAAGTTTTAATTCCGATTTACCTATAGGTACAGATACTTTTCCTTCATATACTTGAGTAAAGTTGTCTAACGGAAACCACTCTGCTAATTCTGTTTTGTTGGTGATGGCAAAATAAACTTTAACATCTTTGTTGAGGACATTAGCAGTGGCAGTACTGTTATAGAACCAGGTAATATCTTTGATATAACCGCCGGCTAAACCAATTTCTGCTTCAGTGTAGAGCGATTGAACCATAGAACTTTTCCAATAGAAGTTGAAAGGAACTTCCACTTTTTCGGCGCCTACGTTGGCGGGGCACGGAATTTCCACGATTTCGTCGTCATCTTTTGGTCTTACGGTTAAATTTAGATTGGCTGTTTGGTTGTTCAGCGGGTTGAAGTCATCGGCAATCTCAACACGGCCTCTGATGTTTATTTCTCCTACTTTACTGAAAACAACAGGTATAATAATTGTGGCGGTGGCACCCGGAGCAAGGGTGGGAACATTGGTTGTAGAGGCAAGAATATTATCTAAATTAGGATATTCGCGAATCTCCACTTTATAGTTGGTGGCATTGTTTAAGCCGTTGTTTTTAACGGTTACCTCAACATCGTACGGGGTGGCCGTTTTCACCATAGCAGGACACAAATGGATTTTGGTGGCTGCCATATCCACTTCTTGCGGTGGGCAATCAATGTTAATCTTGATATTCGGTCTATTGCTGTTTCTTGTACCGGCTAATCCTGCATCGTTGGGCGGATTATCGTCTGTTCTTGAATACCAGTGGCAGTCAGTTTTTGTAGTATAGTATGCTTGTGCAGCACATTCTCCGCTGGTTGTACAACCTGTTCCTTCAACTAACACTAACAGATTTTGTGTTCCGTTGTATTCAAAGGTAGTTAATGAAGTCAGGTCAAAGTATTGCCATACGGTTGCGCCTGCTTGTGGGAAGTTTGTTTGCGCGTCATACACTAAGGTAGCTTGCGCTTTAATTGTATTCCATACATATTGAGCATCTAAAGTGTTGCTGTTGGTGTGCATCAAATAGATTTTCATCGGTCTTTGATTTGCGTGCAACTGATAAATGTTAAAGGCGAGTTTATTAATAGGACCTGCACCGTTAATTTCATTGGCTTGCAGAAGAATAATATTTCTACTCCAGCCATACCAGCCCGGCAATGGGTCATAATAATAAGTAGATGTGCTGGTTCCAATCGTAGCTTCTACAGAGGTACATGGGTCTTCTGCACATTTTTCTAAGCAAACTTCAGCACCTTCTTCGCATTCCAAACCATGTTCACCTTCTCTAATATATTTCACTTCCCAGCAATGTGCTTCGTCGGGTTTCATACCGCCGGCAATGTCGTCAATATATTCGTTTCCTTTAACTTTGGCAAGGAAAACGCCATCGCGGTAGATGTTGTATTCTTTTTGGTCTTCGCAAACCACAAAGCGGATGTTAGCACGGGTATTGTCTCTGGCAAAGTTAGCTCCCATAGCTCCCGGAGCAAATACCGGGTCTTGGTAGGTTCTAAGGTTCTTATAGGTACCTGTACTTCCTCCTAACCAGCTGGAAGAGAACCAGCCCGGGTTGCCTGCATTTTGGTGAACGGCAACAACCAAATTTCCACCTTCGTATGTGAATGGTGCATCCAATTCAAAGTTCAACCATGTATTCGCGGCGGTAAGGGTGGTAGGTTTTTGATATACTTTTGTTAATTGGGCAAACGGAATAAATTCGGCTGCAGTAGCTGCGGCAAATTCACTCTTTGTGGTATGTCCCATAAAAATGGCTACCGGAACCGGCGGTTTTCCTTCGGGTGATACATAATTAAACGCAACGCTGGAAATGGTTTGACCCGGAGAAAGTCCTAACTCGGCTTCGGTGAAGATGAGTTGGTTATAAGAACATCCGTATAGGGTGTACATGGGTGAAGAGGAAACTGAGGTAGTACCGTTTCCGGAAATTACCACTTTACCTTCGCAACCGCCGGGGAATATTTCGGGCACGTTAACAGCCGGAGCGCAAACGCTTACAGGATTACAATCGTTAGCGGGCGGGAAAATCGCCTTCACACAATAGGTGTGGCTTCCGGGGGTAGCGGTAGCATCGGTATAAGTATTGGCAGTGCCGCCTAAGGTAGCAATTACTGAGCCATCACGAAGTACTTCGGTGCTTGTTGGGCCGCCTGTGGCGGGTGTCCAGTTCACTTTTACATTAGCTGTTCCGGGAACTACAGCAGCGGTAACACCGGTAACTGCGGAGCATGGTGGTTTATCAACGTATGGAACATGGAAGCACAATTGCTCAAAACCTGTACTCGCAATTTGTGTAGAAGCACCGGTTGTTACATTTACAGTTCTGAAAGTCATATCAGTCGTAGCTGAACATTGACACCAATATAGAGTTCCGTCATTATGGTCGAAGCCCATACATTGTGCATAATTCACTGCTTTACCTGTAGGACCTACAAGAGTAGCTACCCGTGTAGTTTTATTGATTAAGTAAAGATTACCAATACCTGTAGGTGCGCTATTAATTCCATACATGTTACCGTTAAGGTCAATGGCTAAAGTGAATATATTACTACCTGAAACATGACCGGTTATTGCGCCTAAGTTGGTTACCGCACCGGTCGCCATATTAATAGTGTACAAATTATTATTTTTTGTTCCATACATGGTTTGTGTGGTATAATCGTATGCCATATCCGACATAAAATCTGACCATGGACTCGTAACTGATGAGATAATAGCACCTGTTGTGCTGTTAATTTTCAGATAATTGTAAGTATAGGGTTCTGCGGTACCTAATCTTTGATAGGTATATAATACCCCATTAACACATTCACCGCCATAAACATTCATAGCTGTTCCGCCACTTAATGGGGTAACAGTACCGGGGGTACTAACATTGAAACTTACGTAGCCGGCCGGTGTTCCGTAATTATTGTGTGCATAAGCTGTATTTCCTCTTGTTGGAAGCACGGGCATTTCCGGTTGTTTTTCCGAAGGCACATACGTAAACGGAATAATATCATCTGAAAATACGTTTGTAGAATTAATAGCGGCGTTCTCCATCGCCAATTTTTGTTCTTCGGTGAGTTGCGGTGCGTTGTTATCATCATTGTTAATATATACGTATGGTATATTGGTATCGCCTCTTCCTTTTCCTTTGGGTAAGATGGGGGCTTTCCAGGTAATTTTAGCAAATTGGCAATCTAAACCATATTCTGCTGCCAAGTCTTGAACAATTCCGCAAGGAGAAGGTTTGCAAATGGGTGCTGTGATACATACCGGTGCAGATTCGCTAACACCATCTTCACAAAGTACGGTGATACAATATTCATTAGGAATAGTGTAATCGGCGGTAAAGTCGGTGTAAGTTTCCTTATCAACGGTGGCAATTGGCGTTGGGTCACCATTTTTGTAAATGTTGTATCCAAAGGGCGTACAAGCCACAAAGCGAACATTGTTTCTATCTGATATCCGTGCTGTGGCAGCTGGAATAGATGCAGGATTGATAGGTGTTGTTCCGTCCACGCGATAATGCAACGTTTTATCGGTTGCCGTATGGTAGCGGAAAGTGCCTTCGCTTCCCGGAGGGGTAGTATAAGCACCTTCATTATTCAATACTGCAACAACCAAGTTACCTCCCGTATATTTAAATGGCTGAGGGAAATTAATAGTGTACCATTGTGAAGTGTTGTTAAAATTAAGGGGTCCTGTAAATACCTGGGTCAGGTTGGCAACCGGCACCCAGTCGGTTGTGCTTGCAAAAGTATTTTTTGTAGTAATACCCAAATATATGGTTACGGGGTTTTTGGGACTTGGGGTAGCATGAATGTATTCAAACGATATGGAGTTAATCTCTTTTCCTACCATACCGGTAAGGTTGGTGGCATCATAAATTTGTTGTGTGTAAGAATATCTATAGAATGTATTTATGGGGATATTATAGCCTGAAGCTGTTCCGCCTCCCACCACAACGGCTTCGCAGCCACCGATGAGAACTTCGCTCACATTAACGGGGTTAGAATTTACGCCCACCGGAATACACTGGTTTGCCGGAGGATAGATTGCCTTAACGGTGTATATATGCGTTCCCACAGGAACATTGGTATTTGAATAAGAAGTACCAGTAGCAGTGCCTAAAAGGGTGCCTCCACGATATACCTCATAATTTGTGGGTGCAGGGGTTGAAGCTGTCCATGTAATATTTACATTTTGCGTACCAGGAACAAGGGTTGCCACCACATTGGTAACTGCAGGGCATGGAGTGCCGGCTTCAGTAAGAGTGGTAAATGCCATCCAGTGCGTTGAGTGGGTACCTTTAAGGGTAAAAGTAACAGGAGTCGTAGTTACATCAACTTCGTAGTAGAGCGCGTTGGTTCCATCTTGCGCCATCCAATAGAGAAGACCTGTTGAACGGTCAAAACTCATATTCTGTATATATACTGCTGTAAATGGGGCTGTAGCTATTTGCGTAAATGCACCTGATGTTAAATTTATAGTTCCGAATTGGTTGGTACCCATAAGACCGGCATAAGCAACACCTGCATTGTTGATGGCCACATAAGGAGTGGGTTGTCCTGCCATATTACCTAATACGGTTACTGCTCCAGTATTGAGGTTAATCGTTCCCCAATTAGTGCCTTCAGTTTGGTCACCCGTAAATGGAAATACATACGTTAAGCCGTTGGCTGGATTGTAGCACAAGGATGCAGCATCGCATTGAGCAATACTGCCAATGTTTTGCCATGCTCCTGTAGTCATATTTATTTTACCTAATTGATTTCCGCTACTCCATCTGGCAGCGTAGAGTTCTCCGTTAATGTACTCGTATGCTTGTTGGAAACTTCCGTTTGAGCCTACTGTAACCGGCGGGAAAGGAGTGCCTACAGTGCCTTTTCTAACAGCACCATTAGAATCTCCATAGTAGATTGGGTCGGTTGAGCCCCTTGATGGGAAGAAATCCGGCAAAGGAGTGCTGCTTTGTTGCGCTCCGAACTGATTTGGATTTGTTCTTAATTTGCCAAGTTCTTCCACTTTTCGTATCATCTCTTCTTTTTGTGCGTCTTTTTCAAGGTCTTTAGGAGTTGGGATATAATTTGGTTTCAGCGGGTCACTGAAGCTAACCGCGCCTTTTCCGTCCGGTTTTTGCCATGTCAAAATATTTCTGCAGTCTTCCCATTGTTCAAGAGTTAGGTTCTTAATGGGAGCGCAAGTAAAGCCGCTTACCCAGCAAGAAGACATATCTTTGGTAGTAGGCGTACTCAAACCGTTGGTGCAAATAACCTTTACTTCCCATGTGTGGTTTTCTTCGGGGTTGTAGGTTTTATCTGTATAATTAGGAACTTTTATACCGGACACAAGAAGTGCGCCATCGCGGTACACGTTGTATTTGAAGGTAACTCCGCAATTATGGCCAAAGGTGACAATAGTAGCGCCGGTTGCCCATGTTCCACAACCTACGGTTGCACAACCGCCAACCAAATCGCCGTCTTTATCAAACACTTGCAGATACAATTCGCCCCAGTCAACACATCCGCCTCCAAATTTTTTCACTTGCACTTCACCTGCAGGAATCAACACCTGTTCTTCTCTCCAATAATTACCGGATGAGCCGCTTGTTAAAGCTCCGCCCATCACTATAGCTTTGCTCACACCATTTACAAATATTTCCACACCGCCGGGGGCTCCACAGCCGCTATAGGTCCAGCTGTCGCTATACATTCCGCCAAATTTAATGGTTATGGGGCACATATTGCCCACCATAAATTGCGGAGTAGATACCGCTTGCGGGTAGCAAGTGCCTGAGAATTTTGCAGTTACAGAATAAGAGTATTGACCGTCCGGTACACTAGTATCTGTAAAAGACGTAGTGGTAACGGTTTGTAAGGTGTTTCCGTTTCTCTTTACTTCGTATCCTATGGGCGAGCCGGGGGCGGCTGTCCAGGTTAGATTCACCGTATTTCCTGTAACGGTGTATTGAAGGTTAGAGATGGGAGGGCATTGTTCGCCGGCAACGCCTATTTCATAACAGAATGTAGTGTTTCCAGTATCTTCAACAAGTCCAATTAATACTTTCTTACCGGTAGTTTCATCTATTCCTGAGAACAATCCTCCTCCTGATGCGGTAGTGCCTATTCCTGGTATTGTTGCATTTGATTTAGCATTTGCAGTGAAAGCATTTGTAGTCAAGTTCCAACGATGCAGATTGATGTTGTCTGTTGACATCATCCACAAATATGGAGTTCCATCGGAAGAGTTTTCCCAAGCAATATCACTAATATACATACCTCCTGTGGTAGTAAGGGTTTGTAGGGCACCTCCACCTGTGAGGGCAACTTTTTTAACCTGCCCACCGCCATAAGAACCATACTCAGCCACCCAGAAACAGTTATTTACCACATCGTAGGCGATACCGTCAATATTTACGCCGCTGTAAGAAATAGTAGAAGCAACAGTCCATGTTGCCGGATTAATTTTGAATATATTACTTGAGCCATTGCAAGCGTAAATAAATTGGCCATCTGTGGCAAAGCCTTCAATATTCACACCCACTGCGTTTGGTATTCCTGGAATTGTAATTGTTCCATCAGCTACCCAAGTAGAACCGCTTTTAGCATATCTGCGAATTTGTCCCATGGGTTCAGGATCAGTACCACCCGGATTCCATCTTGCAATATACAATTTGTTTCCCCACATAAACGGTGAGAAGTTACCGGCTTTTCCCAATGCTGTAGCAGCGCCAAAGTTCCACAATAAATCCCAAGGTGCTTTAGATGGGGCACCTTCTTCGGGTTTAAAAGGAATTAGGGTTGTTTTATTTCTTGTTGTGCTCACGGTTGAGCCATCTCTCAACACAATCGGTCCGGTTATGGGAGAAGATTTAGGAGTATAACAAGAGTTAGCGCCTTTACCTACGGGTGGCGTCCATGTTAATTCAGCAGTAGTACAAGTGGGGTCGTTGTAAACTACATCCAAATTTGTTGGGGGGTTACAAGTTCCATTGTTACCGCAAGCGGGTTTGGTAGCGCTAATCGGGGTAGAAAGGGTGTTATTTTGGCAAAGTACTTTTACCTCCCAAGTGTGCGGGGTAGAAGAACTGAATGCTTTATCTGCGTAAGCCGTTGCTTTTGTAGTGGCTAAGTAAGCGCCGTCGCGATAAACGAGATATTTTACAGAATATCCGCATTCCATCTCTTTGGTAACCACTTCACCTGCCATAAATACTTTATCGGAACATGAATATACAAGTTCACCGTTAATTTTAACAGTAAGGGCAACATAGTTATCGTACCAGCTGAGGTCGTGTCCCCAAATTTTAAAGGTAACATCTCCTCCAACATATTCGGTAAAATTACCGGCTTCCATATAGCTTCCTGTTGCTTGTAGTCCGCCACCTGTAATTAAAGTGCCGGTTGCATCTGTTAAACTCCAGCTCACTTCATCGCCCACATCAACATAATCAATATTTACTTCCACTTCACACACTTCACCAAATACAGCGGTAGCGCCTGTTTTCTGTCCTTTACCTGCAGCAGTAACAGCATACACTTCAAATTTGTGTTTGCCGGCAGTGGTAACGGTTACGGGCAATGTCATTGGAGCACCAACAGTAACACCGGTAGTAATTTCCTGGAATGGGGCACCGTCTCTCAAAATTACCATTTTGGTAATACTTGTTAGCGCAGTTCCGTTAATCGTTTGGCTCGGGTTGGTCCATGCAAGTGTTCCGGTTAAAGTTGTTCCGGTAGCAGTAAGCGTTACATTGGTTGGTGCTTTTGGAAGATTTACATTAGCATCTTTTGTAATCACTAAACTTGCATATTGGCAGTAACTTCCAAGGGATACCGTTGCCGTAAATAGACCGGTTGTTGTATTAATTTTACCAAATTTACCGGTACTTGAAGGTCTATCATACACACCTGCGTACAAAATATTTGCCTGTCTGTCGAAAGCGATATCTTGTCCAAACCAGGTATTCATTCCAAGCGAACCCACATTAGTAACTGTTCCGTTGGTTTTGTTAATAGTAACTAAGCTACCAATTGCTTCATTAACGCACCTAATAGCATACAATGTGCCACCGCTACCCACTGCCAAACCTCTAATAATATCGGTTGAAGTTGACGGGGTTGTACCTACTAGGGTTTTAGTTAAAGAGGGCATGGTTAGCTTATACAAAGATTGAGTCATGGGGAAGTTACCTCCGGTTGAATTAAGTTGGGTAAAATACCATGTACCGTCATTGGCTACCCAGTCGTAAGCCAAGCCGATAGGTGTATTATTACTAGTAAGACCGGCAATAGTACCAATGGTGGTGATTTTTCCGGTTTCATCTACTTTCACTACTAATCCGTTTTCATATAATCTGTATATATCGCCATCATAATAATCTTCACCCGTAGGGAATGCACCAATCGCTGCTAAAGGACTTACCGGAGTAAGCGCACCGGTGGTTAAATTAATAGCATTGTAATTTGCACCACCCCAACCATCTGTAGCCCAAGTGTATGCATCTGCATAACCTCTCAAGTCGCCTCCATTACCTTCAGAAAGCACCGGTCTTCCGGTTGCACCTTCAGGAACGGGTGCTCTGTTGGAAATCGCAGAATTAAGGTTAATTCTCTCTGGCTTCTCTGTATTTAGAGGAGTAAACGGATTAACATCAGTTCCTTTTTTGCCATCGGGTGCAGTCCATGTTAAGTTAGCGGTCGTACAGCCGTCGGCGTAATCTACTGCCAAGTTTTTCGCGGGGTTACAAGTTCCCGGAGGGGTTGCATTACAAGCGGGCTTAGATTGGGAAATTCTTCCTGATTCTCCGCCGCCGTCGCAAACTGCTGCCACAGACCACTCGTGGGCTTTGGCAGGATTGAAGTTATCGTCAACAAATTTTGTGCCGTAAATATTTCCGGCAAGAAGATTTCCGTTTCTATATACATTATATTGTGTTCCGGATTCCATCACGTATGCTTTCATCACATAGTTATAGTTCCATCCCTGCCATGCATAACAATCTTTCCAACCGAACACAGGGTCAGCAAGGCAATGGATAAGCAATCCTTTTGCGCCAACTGCGGGACCGGACTCTCTTCCAAACGGATAGCCGGCAGTATTAATAACATTCCAGCCAATTCTAAGTTCTTTGGTAGCATCCACCACAAACGGCGTCGTTAAATCAATTTCTACTATTTGTTTTGTTGGGAAAGTAGCCCATCCGGTTACGGGTTGTGTATAAACCAACGTACCGGGCTCGGTAACAGAAGTACCGCCTTCCCAAATTCTAAGTTCCATATAGGTAACGGGGGTAATATCCTGTCCAATTCCTAGTGCTATTTTGGTAATGATGTTTCCACTATTCACTCCTTGAGCGGTCAAATCGGCGGGGGTAAAGCGGATAGCAGCAGTCATGTTTTCACCTGAGGTAGGACCCCAGCCAATCCAACCAACAATTTCGTCGGATTTACAATGTTTTAACCAACCGTCTCTATCGGGGCCTGCTTTCTTTCCAATGGGGGGTTCCCATTGCAAAGTAGCTTTTCCGCATTCGAGAGCATAGTCCACGGTTAGGTTTTGTGGGGGGTTGCAGTCGCCTTGCGGTTCACTGCAAGCAGACATGGTTTTGGTAGCTGCTGCAGATTCGCCGGTAGTGGGGCAAATCGCTTTCACACTCCAAGTATAGCCTTGGGTATTTGTAAATGTATTGTCCACAAAAGTAGTGGTGGTAACGGGCGTGGTGTTCAGTTTTGTGGTTCCGCGGTAAACGTTGTAGGTAGCAGGAGCGCCACCACCGCCGCCAACGGTATATTTAATTACACCGGTAAAGTCTCTGGATTCCCATACATTTCCTATTACAAAAGGAGCTGTAGCACTCTGCAATCCTGTTCCGCCCTTAATGGTAAGGTCGGCGTTAGAACCTGTAATAGTGGTTGCACCGCAAGTGGTTGAACCGCCGGCAGAAGAGCTATACTTTATTACATTACTTCCATCGGTTAAAGTTAATAAGTAAAAACCGTATGTTGCACCTGCGGGGATAGTAACCGGTGTGGGTAAAACTATGTTGGTGTTGGCAGGTGAGGAAGAGGTAACGGTTACACTTATTGTTCCCGTACCTATGGGTAGCCATACGGCAGCGTTTTGTACATTACCACAAGCAGTACCTACCCTGTAATACGCATGAATAGTACGTGCTCCTGTTCCACCAATGGGTAGAGCAATTTCATTAATCGTTACAGGTTGTGTACCAGCAATCATATCAAATGCAATACCTCCACCTTGAGCGCTACCAACCATTGCTGGGGTAGTTATCGTTCCCGGAGTTCCCTGTCCGCCGCCGCCCGGAGGGGCTGTCCATGATAAAGAAGCTTGTGAGCAAGTGGGACTGTTATAAGTTACGATTAAATTTGTGGGTGGGTCGCAAGTGCCGCTACCGGCGCAAGCGGGCATTACTTTTTCAGCCGCTGCTGATTCGCCGGTAGTGGGGCAAATCGCTTTCACACTCCAAGTATGACCGGCAGAAGCGGTAAAACTATTGTCGGTATAAGTAGCCGTAGTAACCGGAGCGGTATTAATTTTCGTACCATCGCGGTAAACGTTGTAGGAAACGGGGTTAGGACCGGTGCCGCCGGTTTCAACCAAAATGTCATCTATATCAATATAGTCGCCAGTCCAAATAGGTGAGAAAGCGTGAAGTCCTAAGTAATAATTACCTGAAGCTGTAGGTGTAAAGGTCAATTCTATTAATTCCCAATCCCAATCTGCTGTATAAGAATTAACTTTAGAAATGAGCGTATTGGTCATTCCTGCCACAGTTGCTGCTTGTCCGATTTTCATTTCCCAGCTGTCGTAATCACCAATATCATAACCCGGCATATTTAGCCAGAAACTAATATTGTAAGTGGTACCAGATGTAAGTGCTATTGCGGGGCTAAACGCCCAGGAGTTTCTGGCAACGGTGTAGTCGTCGCTGGTAGCTCCCATAATGCCACTCGGAAAATATCCAACTGTTGCATTCTGCCAAATATAATAGCCATCGCCACCATCAAGGGTTAGTACAGTCCATCCTGTTGGAAAATTGGGTGCAGGAGCACTTTCAAAATCGCAGAAGAAAATAGTAGCTTTCGATTTTGGCGTATTCGGATAAGGTTTTTGTGTTGTAACTCTCGGTGTTCTTTCTCCATTCTGAAGCGTAGCCTTATCAGGTTTTTGATAAGGATAAACCGGATTAATTGCTGTTGCTTCTTCTCCACCTTTTGCTACTGGCGGTGTCCACGTAAGCACAGCCTGTGTACAAGTAGGGCTGTTATACACCACGTTCAAGTTTGTGGGCGGGTTGCAAGTTACAGGATTTGTGGTAAAGTTAGCGGTATAGGTAGCGTTTGCCGTTACGTTGGTAAGGGTAAGCGGGTTTGCCGTAGAGCCGCCGGGGGTCCAGTTTGCAAAAGTATATCCGGAATTGGCAGTAGCGGTTAGGGTAAAGTTAGAGCCGGAGGGTTGCGTTCCGCCACCGGTAACCGAACCTGCACCGGCGGGGTTAACCGCGGTAGTGATGGTAACATCGGTGGTAACCGTATTCACCACTTCACCAATAATGGCAAAGTTTGAAGTGTATGCTGTCCATGTTGCACCTGTTCCGCTGGAATAATAATTTGTATTTGTTACCGCAGTATTTGTAGTATAACCCAACGGATAGCCGGTTTGTGGCACTGGAACACTATAGAGAAGACAGAGCATCGAGTTGGTTATTTCGTATGGCGTATCAAAAACTACATGATTCCATCCTTGCACGGGGGTAAAAGATTTAGAGCGCAGGTTAGTTCCTGTATTTGAAGTACGAATATAAGCATTACATTCGCCAAGAATTGAAGGAGGTTCGCAGATATATATGTCCAGAGCGGTTATAAATTTTCCTACAAAGGGAGCGACGTTAGTTGCCGAAACTTGCGCCAAAGCCCACCATGCTGTATTTAAGGTAGCATTTCCAACTCCGCCTGGTTGTACGCTGTTATCACAAAGTGAAACCGGTTGTTGCAGATAGATTTTTTGTGTTAACTGTTCCGGTGCCAAATTGTTAGATGGAATAGGGTCGCCTGCAAGGACAACTCTTCCTTTTACTGTTATAGTCCCTGTTGTTGTAGGAGTATAAGGTACATTAACCAATACATGCGCTCCACCTGCCAAAGCAGTAGTAACTGTTTGTGTTCCTATCACAACATCAGAAGTATTGAGTAATTCAACGGTAAAGTTATTTACTGAGGTAGTACCACTATTAAAAACCCATACGCCAAAAGTAGATGGGTTATTTACCCATTTTATTGCAGGGGATGCCAAACTAACAGCACACAAGTCGTTGGCTTGCGGTGTTGCTGTAAATTTTCCCCAAATGAGGGATGCTCTTCCGGTATTTTTTCCCCATGTAGCTCCTGCACCATGAGCATTTGCGTTAGTACCGCCGTTATTGGTATTAAAACCTCCATCAGGAAAGAGAGCTCCTGTGGGAGCATTAACGGCAAAAGGAAAATGCGATACACCACCGGTAGTTACTGTAAACTGAACGGTAAATCCGATAACCAAACCTGTGTTTGCAGGAATAGTATAGGGGGTAGTGAGTGTAAAATTGTTAATCGCACTCAGTGTAAGAGATGCAAAAACATCTTTTTCTTGAAGTACGGGACCGTCAAGTGTATTTTTAATCCACACTCTATAGCCTGTCGCATCCTGCATCAGAGGATTTGACCCCGATAACAGCGCAGGCACATAAATTGAAATGGTATGCAGGGTGCTACCCACATAGTTCGCCATTTGTGCTGCACTAAAATTAACACAGTTGCTTTGGTAAGTAACCCCCACCGCAGGAGCAAATCCGGTGTAAGTTGTTGGCGCAGTTACTGTGGTGTAGCCTAATTGAACTTCGGCACGAGTGGGATCGTAGTACGTCATCTCGCCGCTGTTGCCGAAATTTTCGGTTGTCTGCACAGATAATGCTGCATCTTGATTTTGAAACACAAGATTTTGTGCGCTCAAAAAGCTAAAACTTGCCATAAAGATGATAGCAAGTAAAAAAATAATTTTTTTCATAATAAAATAGATTTTGGTTAATAATTATTTTGGTTTAAATTAATTTGATAGTATAAATATAATAGTATAATAATATTGTAGTTTTTGCTGTATAATTAACGCGCAAAAATACATTTTTTCTATTATCAACTATTATTTGTTAATTTTTTTGTTTTTTTGTTAAAAAATGTTTGTGGTGCTATTATATTTTTTTTATAACAACAATTGTAGATTGAATACGTTTTTTCTAATCATTTTAACGCAAGGGCGCAGAGGTTTACGCAAGGGGCGCAACGAATTACTCCTGACTTCGACAATGCGTCACCTAAAACTACATATCTAAAATTCTTGTCCCACTACTTCGTATTCATTTTTCATTTTTTACGTCAACAATGCAACAATTTATTAAAAAAAACGATATATTATATTTAGTAATTCAAGCAAAAGTATTAAATTTCAAATCTTAAATGTTATTATGAATAAAACCTACAAATTAATTAACAACAGTTTGGGCTGGTTGATAGGCATTATCGCTTGTGCGGTGTATGTATCCACAGTTGAGCCTACGCTATCGTGGTGGGATTGTGGCGAGTATATTGCTACTGCATACAAAATGCTGATAGGTCACCCGCCGGGCGCTCCCACTTTCCAAATTATCGGCGCCGTTTTTAGTCAGTTTGCCGGAAACGACCCCGCCATGATTGGTTTTTGGGTCAACGTCATGTCGGCCCTTTGTAGCGGTTTCGGTATCATGTTTCTGTTTTGGACCATAACGCTGTTTGGAAAAAAATTGGTAATAAAAATGGGCGGCTTTACCCCAACCAGAACCATCGCCGTTTTTGCCGCCGGTTTAGTAGGTGCATTAACTTATACATTTTCCGATACTTACTGGTTCTCGGCAGTGGAAGGAGAGGTTTACTCCATGTCGTCGTTCTTTACCGCACTTGTTTTTTGGTGCATCTTAAAATGGGACGAAGAGTTCGACAACCCCAAGCCCAACACCAACCCACAACGCTGGATCGTTCTCATATTCTATTTAATAGGGCTCTCTATCGGGGTTCACTTGTTGAATTTGCTAACCATACCCGCCATCGGATTAATTGTTTATTACAAATTATCGAAAGAGGCCTCTTACAAAGGCGCGCTTTTAGCCTTTGCCTTTATCATGTTTGCCATCTCAATTTTGTACAGTGCCATTTGGATGTTAGCTATTTGGGCATTCATGGTGGCGCCTATAATATATGTATCGTATAAAAACGGTGCTATCCGTTCTAAAGCCGAGTGGGGAGTTTTGGGCGCACTGATGGCATCGGTGGCAATTGTAGGACTTATCCTTTGGGGAATCATTCCCGGAATTGTAAGTTGGGCAGGAAAATTTGAAATCTTCTGTAAAAACAGCATCGGGCTGCCCTTTAATGCAGGAACTATCATCTATTTTTTGATTATCTTGGGCGCCATCTTCTTTGCCATTCGTTATGGATATAAAAAGAAAAAACAACTGCTGAAAATTTGCGCCTACTCGCTGCTCTTCATGTTGATAGGATATTCCACCTTTGTAACCTTGGTGATTCGCTCTAATGCCAACCCTACCATTGATGAAAACAGCCCCGAAGATGCCGTATCACTCCTCTCCTATTTGAATCGCGACCAGTATGGTTCTAACCCGCTTGTTTACGGACCGCTGTTCAACTCTCGCTACGATGCGCAACAACCTTATAAAGATGGTACTCCTCTTTATGTTCGCGACAACAAAGTTGGAAAATATATTATTACCGATACCCGAAAAAATTCAATCCCTAATTTCGACAGCCGAGATTGTATGTTCTTCCCCAGAATGTGGGACAGAGACCCTAAGAAAAAAGCAAATTATGTTTCCTGGCTTAAAGACCTGTATAGCTCCGGAAGCATCTCTGATAAAGAAAATATAAGATGGCTGGAAAAAGGAAACCTCCCCACTATGGAACACAACAAGGCGTTTTTGCATACCTACCAAATCAACTTTATGTATTGGAGATATTTTATGTGGAATTTTGTGGGCAGACAAAATGAAATTCAAGGGTTTAAAGATGCTTTTAACGGAAACTGGGTCTCCGGTATCCCCTTTATAGACAACAATTTGGTGGGAAAACAAAACGAGATGCCGGCTTCCATGAAATTTAAAGGACACAATACCTACTATTTTCTACCGCTACTTTTGGGAATCTTAGGGTTGGTCTATTATTCAAGAAGAGATTTTAAAAATTCGTTTGTAGTTTTTCTGTTGTTTTTAATGACCGGCTGGGCAATCGCATTCTATTTGAATAACGCCGCTTTTCAGCCCCGAGAGCGAGACTACGCATACGCAGCCTCTTTCTACGCCTTCAGCATTTGGGTGGGGTTTGGTGCATTTGCTTTAATCGCACTGTTGGAAAAATGGAAAAACGAAAAAGGAAAAATTGCCGCTGCCTGTTTAATTACACTATTATGTTTAGGATTAGTTCCGGGCATCATGGCAAAAGAAAACTGGGACGACCACGACCGCTCGCACCGTTACACCGCATTGGCATTTGCTAAAGCCTATTTAGACTCCTGCGAGCCCAACGGTATCTTCTTTACGATGGGCGACAATGAAACCTTCCCGCTTTGGTATGCACAAGAGGTGGAAGGCTACCGCACCGACGTGCGCGTGTGCAACCTGAGCCTCTTGAATGGTGGTTGGTATGTGGACCAAATGAAACGCAAAGCCTACAGTTCCGACCCCTTGCCTATTTCAATGACCTGGGAGCAGTATCGAGATGGTACACGCGACCAACTGATGTTGGATGCCGCCAACAACCAGTTTATCAATATTAAAGATGTTATTGAAACGATTAAAGACCCCAAATTTGACGGGAAAAAGTTTATTGTTTTTTTACCGGATGGACAAAGATTTAGAATAGATAACGCGGCTTATGGCCCGCGCATTCCGGCAAGTTTCGCTATTCCTGTGGACAAAGAGAAAGTGTTGGCAAATGGTACCGTGCGCCCCGAAGACGCTGAACTAATTGTGGATAGAATTACCTGGAACAGAAGTACTAAAGAGATTAACGACATCATCCGTGCCAATCTGATTTTGATGGATATTTTAGCAAACTTTAACTGGGATAGACCGCTCTATTTTTCTATTACCTCCGGCCCCGAAGCCTATTTTGGTTTGGAAGAATATTTTCAATTAGATGGTATGGCTTACCGTTTAGTGCCTATTAAATCAAAAAGCGGCAGAAGCAACTTGGATATTGGAAGAGTAAATACCACTACGCTGCCCGATAAATTGCTGAACGATTTTCCCAATCATGCCCGCGTGGATTTGGTGAACAACCCTGAAAGAGCGCAAAAACCGGTGTACCCTTATCTTTGGGGAGGAATTAACGACAAACGGGTATATCATCCCGAAGAAACCGCACGGATGTTTGGCACTATTAAATCTATTTATTTACGGGTGGCCAATCAATTGGCAGCAGAAGGAGATATTGAAAAAGCCGAACAGGTTCACGACAAAATCATTGAAACTTTTAATCCGGAACTAACCCCCTATATTTTAGCGCACCCGGGAAACCCTGCACCAACGCTCTATTCTATCTTGCAAACCGATGCATTGTTAAAATTAGGTACGCCCACCGCCACCGAAAAAGCGTTAAAAATTATTGGTACAATGTTGGATGAATTGAAAGAAACTTTCAACTGGTTTGAAAAATGCGATGAACACACTTTGGCTATCCATTCCGAAACGGTTAATTTATGTTTAGAATACCTAACCCGTATTGATAATCAACTTTCTGATGAACAACGCTTGATGCTGCAGGATAAATTTGAGCAGTTAAAACTTACCAAAACCCTAACCACGCAGGCAGCACATTATAGCGCCCAAGTAGATTTCTACTTTAAAAAAGGGATGGAGGCACAACGAGATTTGTTTGAAAGTTTGGCTAAATTAGGACATCTTAGTGAGTTTGCCACCATGATGAACGACAATATTTTGGAAGAAAATATCAATCGGCTTTTAGAATCAAAGATTGATATGATTGGTGCCGTTGACCCGCAATCGGGAAGAATGCTGAAAAACTACTTCTTTGGCGATGAGAAGTGATGCGATAAAAGAAAAATACGACTGTTCTTTGATAATAATGCCAAAGCAGATTAAAATCGGAAGTGAGAAAATGCTTTGTTTGCTTCTGCCATTCTGTGAATATCTTCTTTCCGTTTAAATGCTGCGCCCTCTTCTTTGTAGGCAGCCATGATTTCGGCGGCAAGTTTGGCAGCCATCGTTTTTTCATGGCGTTTGCGGGCATAAAGAATCATGTTTTTGATACCTAAAGATTCTTTTCTTTCCGGACGAAGTTCGGTAGGAATTTGGAAAGTGGCTCCTCCAATTCTTCTACTTTTTACTTCCAACGCAGGTGTAATGTTCGCCAACGCTTTTTTCCATACGTCCACAGGATTCTCTTTGAGTTTTGTTTCAATGAGGTCCATAGACTCATAAAAGATTTCGAAAGCGATTGATTTTTTACCCTTCAACATTAGATTGTTTACAAATTTTGTAACTAAAATGTCATTAAATTTGGGGTCGGGAAGGGTAATCCGTTTTTTTGGTTTTGATTTTCTCATTGGGTTTCTTCAATATTTTTATGGGTTAATATTTACTCTTAGACTCGCCCATTTTGGCGGCTAAGCAACTATTTCAATTAACAAATAATAATTGACAATTGACAATTATTATTATGCTTTCTTTTTCGGTCTTTTCGTGCCGTATTTGCTTCTGCCTTGCAGACGTCCGTTTACGCCGGCAGAGTCTAACGCACCGCGAACCACGTGATAACGCACCCCGGGAAGGTCTTTCACACGACCGCCTCTAACCAAAACAATGCTGTGTTCTTGCAAATTATGACCTTCGCCTGGAATGTATGCATTCACTTCTTTGCCGTTGGTCATACGAACTCTCGCTACTTTACGCATCGCTGAATTGGGTTTTTTAGGAGTTGTAGTATATACTCTCAAACAAACGCCGCGCCTTTGCGGACATGCATCCAATGCTCTGGATTTACTGGTGTAGGTTAACTGTTTTCTTCCTTTTCTAACTAATTGTTGAATTGTTGGCATTATGTTATTTTTTTAATCTTTATTAATTTACAATAAAAAATCCCCACTTTTTTTAGGGGGGCAAAAATATATTTTTTTTTGAGATATTGTTTAATTTTTTTTTTAAAGACACGTAGTTGGGTTTACTCTAAAAAAAAATGTTATTTCGCCGCAAAATAATTCAAAATGAAGAATAAACAATACTTTACTGGCGCTCTTTTTATTTTATGCGCAATTTTAGCAAATTTTTCCGCTTTTTCGCAAACCCCGCCAAAAGGATATGAAATTGTTTTTAAAACACATAATACTAATGAGAAATATCTTTATTTAATTGGTATTTACGGGAATGAACCTTATGTGGTGGATAGCGCAAAATATACCAAAAACGGCTATGTTTTTAAAAACAATAAACAAATTTTGCCCTCCGGTTTTTATACTATTGAATCTCAAAACAGAATTAACCGTATTATTCATGCTGAATTTATTGTGGATAAAACCAGAACTTTTGTTATGGATGAGATGCGAGATAAATTGGTGTTCACCCATTCTGAGGAAAACGAACTTTTTAAAAGCTTTCAAAGTGCGCTTGAAGCCGGAAACGAACTGCATATCTTTTATCAAACGGCGCCGGAATCTTTGCTGGCTAAGTTTGTACTGGCGCAATATATACCGGTAAGCATTCCCGAATTTTTTTGGGGAAGCCACGCAGGGAGAGAAGCAGCGGCTCAAAAGTATTACCAAGCGTTGATAGACCATTTTTATGATAATGTGGACTTTAAAGATATTAGATTGATGTACATGCCTTTGAATATTGATTTGAAAGATTTTTTTGTAGAATCGCTCTATCCGCAAACCGCTGAAAATGTTATCTCAAGCATTGAAAATTTTTTTAATAGAATTTTAGATCCCAAACCAACCCCCGAACAATTTGAAGTAAGAGATTTCTATCTCAAAAAATTAATCCACCTGTATTTGACCGCCGAACCCAAATTTGATAAGGTTTTTATTTATCTTGTTGATAATTATGTTGCTAAACTTACCCAATCGAGGTTTATTTCCGGCTCGGAAGCGGATGTTTTTAAAAGAATAGCAGAGAGAAAAAGAAAAACTTTAGTGGGAGAAACTATTCCTGTTTTTGAATCATACACCATGGAACATCATAAAATTTCTACTGCCGATACAAAGAAAGCCTATACACTTCTTTGGTTTTGGGATCCCGACTGCGAACACTGCATCGAAAATACGCCCCAACTCTACGACTTTTATTGCAAATATCATGACCTTTATAATTTTGAAGTAATTGCATGCAGTGTAACCGAAGACTATGACCGGTGGGTGGCTTTTATCCATAAAAATCATTTAGAATGGTTTAACACCAGTTATGCCATTTCCGAACCTAATTACGATGCAGTGGAATTTTTTAATTTTGC
>Ga0209628_10000355_pt1 | contig 27688 bp, 19 predicted proteins | sample TergutCu122P4_FD_187285 | JGI IMG/M metagenome (GOLD analysis project Ga0209628, IMG submission 187285) | Cubitermes ugandensis P4 segment gut microbial communities from Kakamega Forest, Kenya - Cu122 P4 (SPAdes) (version 2) | ecosystem: Host-associated > Arthropoda: Insects > Digestive system...
AAAACAGACGACGGAAAACTTCAATTGGCAGCCAAAATTACGGCTCATGTTCCTGATGTAGACGAAAAGACTGCTCGTGAATTGATTGAAGATGCCCATGGCATTTGCCCTTATTCCCGGGCAACTCAAGGAAATATACCTGTTCAGCTTGAAATAACGCGTTAATTGCCGGTATTTTTCCGTTTTTTACTATATACCCAACCGGTATAAGTTGTAATATTCATTTGTTTTATGTACCTTTGCGCCATCAAAACATCTATTGTAGCAGTATGAAGCTAAATACATTGACAGCTATCTCTCCCGTTGACGGGCGGTATCGCAGTAAAACAGAAAAATTATCAGCCTATTTTTCAGAATATGCACTTATCCGGTTCAGGGTTTTAGTTGAAATCGAATACTTCATTACACTTTGTGAACTTCCTTTACCACAACTGAAAACATTACACAACGAAAAAACATTCAATTCTCTGCGTGCCATCTATCAATATTTTTCGTTAGAAGATGCGCAACAGGTGAAAAATATCGAAAAAGTGACCAATCATGATGTCAAAGCAGTAGAATATTTTATCAAAGAAAAATTCGACGAACTGAAATTGGAAAATTATAAAGAATTCATTCATTTTGGTTTAACATCGCAAGACATTAATAACACTTCTGTTCCTTTATCACTCAAGGAGGCCATTGATAACGAATATGAACCGTTGCTCCTGAATTTGATAACTCAATTGAAAACCAATGCGGAAGAATGGAATAGCATCTCCATGTTGGCTAAGACACACGGACAACCGGCATCTCCTACCCGATTGGGAAAAGAAATCATGGTATTTGTTTACCGGTTGGAAAAACAATTTGCTTTATTGAAAGATATTCCTCATTCTGCTAAATTTGGAGGATCAACAGGTAATTTCAATGCTCACCACGTTGCATATCCCGAATTTAACTGGAAAGAAGTAGGAAACGATTTTGTTTCTCAAAAATTAGGACTGCAAAGAGAAGAATGGACTACACAGATTTCAAATTATGATAATCTGGCGGCTCTTTTCGACGCGATGAAACGCATTAACACCATCCTGATGGATATGGTAAAAGATTTTTGGCAATATATTTCAATGGAATATTTCAAGCAAAAAATCAAAGAAGGAGAAGTCGGTTCATCTGCAATGCCTCATAAGGTAAATCCTATTGATTTCGAAAACGCAGAAGGAAATTTGGGTATTGCCAACGCCCTGTTGGAACATTTATCTGCCAAACTTCCTATTTCTCGTTTGCAAAGAGATTTAACGGATTCTACCGTTCTCAGAAATGTCGGAATGCCTTTTGCACATATTATAATTGCATTGGATAGTATTTTGAGAGGATTAAATAAGCTGTTATTAAACGAAAAAACGATTACAACCGATTTGGAAAACGCTTGGCCTGTCGTAGCAGAAGGCATACAAACCATATTGAGACGAGAAGGTTATCCTCAACCATACGAGGCATTAAAAGGATTAACACGAACAAATAATCAGATAACAAAAGAATCTATCGGAGCATTTATCGACACGCTCAATGTGAACGACAATATTAAAGATGAATTAAAAGCGATTACACCGCTCAATTACACAGGATTATAAAAAACAATTGCAACCGCGAGGCTGCTAACATAAATAACAATTAATTAAACAATTCAATTCCTCAAAACAATGATTACAGAAGGAAACGACCGTAACTATTACGGCAACAAAAACAACGAAGGTAGAGAGAGAAGACCTTACTCCAATAACCGTGAAGGTTATTCAAGCAATGATTACAACAGATCATCATCCGGCAATCGATTTGGAAACGACAACCGTCGCCCGTCAAATTACGGCAGTGGCGGTGGATACGATCAAAATCGTAATCAGCAAAGTAGGTACGACAGACCACAACGGTCATACGACAACAACCAAAGATCTTATGGAAACTCGTATGATTCAGGAAATCAAAGGTATTCTTCCGGAGAAGGAAGTTTCGACCAAGTAAAAAAGAGAAGACCAAGAGTCGGTGATGCCGGTTCGTCTTCGTATGGAGAAAGACCGCAAGGCAGACCACAAGGAGGCGGATATTCTCAAGGCGGAGGTTACCAGCAAAGAGGAGGCTACTCTCAAGAAAGAGGTGGTTATTCACAACAAGGCGGAGGTTATTCTCAAGAAAGAGGCGGTTATTCTCAAGAAAGAGGCGGTTATTCTCAAGAAAGAGGCGGTTACTCACAAGGTGGTTATGGAAATCGCGATAACAGAAGCAGTTACGGTGGAGGTGGCGGTCGTCCGCAAGGAGGAAACCGTTTCGGTGGAGGTGGAAGACCTCAAGGAAATCGTCCACAACAAGGCAAGTACAATCCCAACGATAAATACAGTCTGCAAAAGCAACTCAAATACAGGGAAGAAAACTTCGATCCTAACGAACCTTTGCGTTTGAATAAATACCTTGCCAATGCAGGGGTTTGCTCTCGCAGAGAGGCCGACGAATTTATCAAAGCAGGTGTCGTAAAAGTAAACGACGTGGTAGTTACCGAATTGGGCACTAAAGTAAAACGTGCCGACAAAGTAATGTTCCACGATCAACCTGTGAAATTGGAGCACAAAATCTATGTATTGCTCAACAAGCCTAAAAATTGTGTAACAACAGCCGACGACCCACAAGAAAGATTGACCGTAATGGATTTGGTGAAAAATGCTTGCCATGAACGAATCTTCCCGGTTGGACGCTTAGACAGAAACACAACAGGTGTATTGTTGTTAACAAACGATGGCGATTTGGCCTCCAAACTCACACATCCGAAATATCTGAAAAAGAAAATTTATCATGTTTGGTTAGACAAACCCGTTGCCATTGAAGATATGCAAAAAATTGCCGAAGGTATCGAACTGGAAGACGGAGAAATACATGCAGATGCGATCAGTTACATAACCGACGACGATAAATCTCAGATCGGTATCGAAATTCACTCCGGACGCAATCGCATTGTCCGTAGAATTTTCGAATCGCTGGGCTATCATGTACTGAAACTCGACCGCGTTTATTTTGCCGGTCTTACTAAAAAACAACTGAAAAGAGGTCAATGGCGCTACCTAAGCGAAAAAGAAGTCAGTATGCTTCGCATGGGAGCTTTTGAATAATAGAACGCGGATGACACGGATAACGCTGATTTTCACGGATAATATTCAAAATCTGCGCAAATCCGCGTTATCCGTGTCATCCGCGTTCCAAAAATATAAAATATGGTTTGTAAAACAAAAATAGTAGATTTACTGCAAAGCAAAGCTTTCGGTACGACGGTAAATGTTAAAGGCTGGGTACGAACCCGTCGAGGGAATAAAGCTGTGAATTTTGTTGCACTCAATGATGGCTCTACGATAAATAATATCCAAATAGTTATTGATATTGAAAAATTTGGAGAAGAATATCTCAAACCCATTACCACTGGCGCATGTATCAATGTAACCGGTTTATTGGTTGAATCGCAAGGTCAAGGACAATCTGCCGAAATTCAGGCACAAGAGATTGAAATTTATGGCACTGCCGATCCTACTGTTTATCCTTTGCAAAAGAAAGGGCATACGTTGGAATTCTTGAGAGAAATTGCTCACTTGCGTCCGCGCACCAATACTTTCGGGGCAATTTTCCGTATTCGCCATCACATGGCATTCGCAATTCACAATTTTTTCAACGACAAAGGATTTTTCTATTTCCATACACCAATACTGACAGGTTCTGACGCAGAAGGCGCAGGCTCGATGTTTCAGGCAACCACGCTTAATCTGAATAATCTTCCGAAAACAGAAGATGGAAAAATTGATTACAAAGAAGATTTCTTTGGCAAAATGACCAACCTGACTGTTTCCGGACAATTGGAAGGAGAATTAGGCGCAATGGCTTTGGGAGAAATTTACACTTTCGGGCCTACATTCCGTGCCGAAAACTCTAATACTCCGCGCCACTTGGCCGAATTTTGGATGATTGAGCCGGAAATGGCATTCTACGAAATCAAGGAAAACATGGATTTGGCGGAAGAATTTCTTCAATATCTCATCAAATACGCTTTGGAACATTGCAAAGACGATATTGATTTCCTTTGCAATATGTATGACAAAGAACTGGTCGACCGTTTGAATTTCGTTGTAAACAACAAATTTGTACGTCTGACTTATACCGAAGGAGTTAAGATATTAGAATCCTGTGGCAAAAAGTTTGAATATCCTGTATTTTGGGGAGCAGACTTGCAATCGGAACACGAACGCTATTTGGTAGAAGAACATTTCAAATGTCCGGTAATCTTAACAGATTATCCGAAAGAAATCAAGTCGTTCTACATGAAACAAAACGACGACAATAAAACGGTTCGTGCCATGGATGTTCTTTTCCCGAAAATCGGAGAAATCATCGGCGGTTCGCAACGCGAAGAAAACTACGAAAAACTGATGAATCGCGTAAATGAACTCGACATGAAAACAGAAACATTGTGGTGGTATCTCGAAACCCGTAAATTCGGAACGGCTCCGCACGCAGGTTTCGGTTTGGGTTTCGAACGCTTGATTCTGTTCATTACCGGAATGTCGAATATCAGAGACGTGATTCCATTCCCAAGAACTCCGAATAACGCAGAGTTTTAAGAAGTTTCTTCAACATTTTTTATATTAATCCTTCTACCGAGTTTTATACAGCAAGGTAGAAGGATTTTTTATAAAACAAAATCCCTGAAATTTTTCGGGTGAATCAATTGAATATCCGTTTTATAAGTTTCTGAAAATGAACTTATTTTCTTTTGTTTTGAATTTTCGTTCCATTTGAGTTCGTAGGCCGAAATTTTGCCGTTATCTTCTTCTATGTAATCAATTTCTTGTTGAGAAGTAGTGCGCCAAAAATAATTTTTAGCAAATGGAGCATCGTAATTATTGCGTTTCAACCTTTCGGAAATGATAAAATTTTCCCACAAAACACCTCTGTCTTCTCTAATTGACGGTGGGTTAAAATTGTTAATGATGGTATTTCTAACACCGTTATCCCAAAAATAAATTTTCTTTCCGAATTTCAGTTCGTTACGCAGATTTCGACTGAAACCTCCGAGAGTAAACACAACGAATCCTTTTTCAAGAATCTCAATGTACGATTTCACGGTATTTTTATCTACTTTAAGCAATCCGGCAAGTTCGTTGTATGACACTTCACTGCCGATTTGTAAGGCAAGAGCCTTTAACAGATTTTCAAGCACTTCCGGCTTTTTGATATTTGAGAAAGCCAAAAGATCTTTATATAAATAACTGTCAGCCAATTGTTTTAATCTTTCTTTTTCTTCCGAAGGATGCGTTATTATTTCGGGATACATACCGTAAATAAGTCTGATGTCGAGTTGTTGAAGAGCTTTTACATAACCTTCAGAATTTTCCAGCTCTCTCCAAGTAACGGGAAACATCAAATATTCCCATTTCCTGCCGGTAAGTGATTCCGATAAATTATTTTTAATTTCAAACGAAGACGAGCCACTGAGAATGAGTTGTACATCTTTGAATTTATCTACAATAATTTTAGCTGTCGGTCCAATATTGTTAATCCGTTGGACTTCATCGATGAATATAATCCGGTGATTACCAATAATATTTATTATTTGTTCAGTAGAAGGTTCATTCAACAAATTGCGTATAAAACTATCGTCTCCATCTAAAGCCAACACATTTTTCTGTTTGCTTATCAAACGGAGAATAGAGGTTGTTTTACCTATTTGTCTCGCACCAATCACAATGATTGCTTTCCCTGAAAACAGTTTCTTGGTGATAATTTGCTCTATCTTTCTGACTATCATGGATGTAAATTTTGAAACAAAGATACGTTTTCTTTTTCAATTCACCAAATTTAATCAATTTCGGTGAATTCAATTCACCAAATTTAATCAATTTCAGTGAATTGAATTCACCGAAATACAATAATTCAACCAATCATTACAATTAAAAAAACTCTTATAGAAAGTCTTGATTTTCTGCATAATTAACTACTAATTTTGTAAATTTCACTTTTTTTAGTGCTAATTTGTAAAGTTTGTGGCTATTTTTTTCTAACTTTACAAGCTTTTACTTTAAAAATTCAAGATGTTTTCTTTGCATCTTGCTTGTATTCATTTATATACATCTTAAAGTAAGAACTTTTCCCGAATAACTTCGGGAACTTGAGAGCGACAAAAAAGAAAAAACAAACATATAATGATTAAACAATGGAATTATCAATCTCCAACACAAGAACAGATACTTAAACGAGACGAACTGGCGGAAGCTTTAGGATTCAGTCCCGCGTTGTGTCTATTGTTGATACAAAGGGGGATTACAACCGTAGAAAACGCTCACAAGTTCTTAAATCCCAGCCTTCGAGATTTACATAATCCTTTTCTGATGAAAGACATGGATAAAGCTGTGAATCGGTTGGAAAAGGCACTGGGAAACAAGGAAAAAATTCTGATCTATGGAGATTACGATGTGGATGGCACGACTGCCGTCTCACTTGTTTATAAGTTTTTAGAACAAAATTCGTGGAAATCGAATTTAGACTACTACATTCCTGATCGATACGACGAAGGGTATGGAATTTCCAATAAAGGAATCGATTATGCTGCAGAAACAGGCGTTTCACTTATTATTTCCCTTGATTGCGGAATCAAAGCTGTTGAAAAAATCGCTTATGCCAAAACATTAGGAATCGATTTCATCGTATGCGACCACCACATGCCGGGTGACGAATTGCCTGATGCTGTGGCTATACTCGACCCCAAACGCTCTGATTGTACCTATCCTTATGCCGATCTTTCCGGCTGTGGAGTCGGATTTAAATTTATGCAAGCTTTTGCAATGAGCAACGCCATCGAATTTTCTAAGCTAAGAAGTCTGTTGGATTTGGTTGTGGTAAGTATTGCTGCCGATATTGTTCCCCTGACGGGAGAAAACCGGATTATGGCTGCACACGGATTACGACAATTGAATCTCGGCCCCAGTAACGGAATGAAAGGAATTATCAATGTTTGTGGTTTGTCGGGAAAAGAAATAACAATGAGCGACATTATTTTCAAGATAGGGCCGAGAATCAATGCCTCCGGACGAATGATGAACGGTAAAGATTCTGTGGATCTTTTGCTTTCGAAAGAAGAAGACGATGCCAAAGAAAAAAGCGAAAATATCAATCAATATAACGAAGACAGGCGGGAACTCGATAAAAAGACTACAGACGAGGCTAATTTGCTATTAGAAAACAATCCCGAAATTTTAGACCGTAAAATTATCGTTGTTTTCAATCCCGAATGGCATAAAGGCGTAATCGGAATCGTAGCATCGCGACTCACAGAAAAATATTATAAACCGGCCATCGTTTTAACACGTTCTTCCAATGGATTTATTTCAGGCTCAGCCCGCTCAGTCACAGGATTTGATATTTACAAAGCCATCGAAACCAACAAAGATATTCTTGAAAATTTCGGAGGACACACCTTCGCTGCCGGATTAACATTAAAAGAAGAACGGTTAGATGAATTTATCAATTTGCTGGAATCCTTTGCCGACGAAAATATGATTGAGGAACAAATGACTCAAACTTTAGACATAGATGTCAGCCTGAATTTCAAAGAAATAAATCCAAGACTAATTTCCGACTTAAAGAAAATGAATCCTTTTGGCCCTGAAAATCAAAAACCCATTTTTTGTTCTTTCAGCGTAAAAGATTTCGGAACAAGCAGATTAGTCGGCAGAGAACTGGAACACATCAAATTAGAAATGATCGACGATTCTTCGGAACAAATCATGCAAGGCATCGCATTCGGCATGTCGCGTTTCAGCGATCACATCAAATCAATGAAACCTTTCGATATTTGTTATGCTTTAGAAGAAAATACTTACAACGGTAATACAACCATTCAATTAACAATCAAAGACATTCGAACAAGTTAAGAAACGCTTGTTTTTCAAAAACATATTTCATAATTGCGTATATTTTGGCTGCAAGCGTGGGACAGCGTGTAGGGCTGTTCAGGCGGACTTTGACTTAGCGCAACTTGACAGTTTGTAAAAAAACATGAGAAAGTATGTTAATAAAATTGAATTTACAATGTTTAAATAAATATGAGTGTATTACAAATGAATACTTCCAATTTAAAATCATAATCAAATGAAAAAGTTATTTTTTATTCTTATCTGCGGTTTCTTGATGGGTGTCGGAACAATGAAAGTTCAAGCGCAAAGTCAAAGCACAATCAGTTCTGTTGCGTTGACTGACAAAGACCCCAAAGTCAGAATTGCTGCCATTGAACAATCGACAAACCAAAGTACAATCAGTTCTGTTGCGTTGAATGACAAAAACCCAAAAGTTAGAATTGCTGCCGTTAGACAATCGACAAACCAAAGTACAATCAGTTCTGTTGCGTTGACTGACAAAGACCCCAAAGTCAGAATTGCTGCCATTGAACAATCGACAAGCCAAAGTACAATCAGTTCTGTTGCATTGAATGATAAAAACCCAAAAGTTAGAATTGCTGCCGTTAGACAATCGACAAACCAAAGTACAATCAGTTCTGTTGCATTGAATGATAAAAACTCTAAAGTCAGAATAGCGGCATTACAGTTAAGAGAGTAAGATTTAACGACAGAAATTCAGAAAAACGCCTTCAGCCAACGGGCGGAATTTTATGTTTCCAATAAAAAAAAACTGTCAAATAGTATCTCTTAATAGGTGCCAAAATCCGCAGGATTAAATGCACAAAGCAAAGTGCAATTTGAAAATAAAAACGCACTTTACATAGTGCAATATTGAAAATAATTTATACTTTTGTATGAAAATTTATTCAATATGGAACTGTTAAGTAAAAATTTCAAAGAATTATTGTCGGTAACGCCAATGGATTTTAAGCGGTATCTATATTCAGAGGTTGCATGGAACGATAGAATGATTGGTATTGTTGGACCTCGCGGAGTGGGGAAAACCACAATGATTTTGCAGTATATCAAAGAAAATCTTGACCCGAACGAAACGCTTTATGTACAGGCAGACGACATTTATTTTGCCAATCACACATTACTTGAACTCGCCGAAGAATTTTCCAAAAACAGAGGAAAATACCTGTTCATTGATGAAATCCATAAATATGCAGGGTGGTCGCAAGCCTTGAAGTCCATTTACGATTATTTTCCGCAAATGAAAGTGGTTTTTGCAGGCTCGTCTATTTTGGATATTCTCAAAGGCAGTGCTGATTTGAGCCGTAGAGCGTTGATGTTCAAAATGCAGGGACTTTCGTTTCGCGAATATCTGTTTCTGTTTCATAATATTGAGGTCGAAAAATATAGTTTACAGGATATTTTGAATCATAAAACCGACAATTTTCCTGTTCGCCACCCGCTACCACTGTTTAAAGATTTTTTACGACGCGGCTATTATCCCTTTGGAACAAATGACACAATGTTTTTACAGCGTTTAAAACAGGTAATCATTCAAACTTTGGAAACCGATATTCCGATTTATGCAAATATGAATATCACAACCGGTAAAAAACTCGGCAAACTACTAAAAATAATATCTCAAAGCGTACCTTTCAAACCTAATTTCACAAAAATTGCGGGAATGCTCGAAGCAAGTCGCAACAACATTGACGATTATTGCTATTTTATGGAACAGGCGGGATTGATTATGCAGTTACGCGATATAGGCGAAGGAATTGGATTACTCGGAAAAGTTGATAAAGTTTACATCGACAACACAAATCTGATTTTTGCTTTGGCAGAGGAAAATCCCAAGACAGGAAACATTCGTGAAACTTTCTTTTTCAACCAAATGCGAGTAGGAAACAAAGTTTATCGTTCCGAAAAAGGCGATTTCAATATCAACAATATCACATTTGAAGTTGGCGGAAAAAGCAAAACACAGGAACAAATCAAAGACTTGAAAAATGCGTATATTGTGAAAGATGACATTGAATACGGTTATCAAAATGTGGTACCCTTGTGGGCGTTTGGGTTGAACTATTAAACAGAGGTAAAATATCTTATGAGTTTTCTCGAAACACTTAAAACCTACTGGGGATATGATTCTTTCCGCTCTTTGCAAGAGGATATAATAGTCTCTGTAGCAGAAGGAAAAGACACCTTAGGTTTAATGCCTACCGGTGGGGGGAAATCGCTTACATTTCAAGTGCCGACGATGCAAATGGAAGGCGTTTGCATAGTGGTTACTCCGCTGATTGCACTGATGAAAGACCAAGTTGATAACCTCAAACAAAGAGGAATTAAAGCTACTGCCGTGTATTCGGGAATGAGTCGCGAAGAAATAATCATTAACCTCGAAAATTGTGTTTTCGGAAATTACAAATTCCTTTATATTTCGCCCGAACGTTTAAGCACAGAACTTTTCCTGACCAAATTACAATACATGAATGTTTGTTTGTTGGTTGTCGATGAATCGCACTGTATCTCGCAATGGGGTTATGATTTCCGTCCTTCTTACCTGAAAATCGCAGAAATCCGCAGGCATTTACCCGAAGTTCCGGTATTGGCGCTAACCGCAACTGCTACGGAAGAAGTGGTGAATGATATTCAGGAAAAATTGCTTTTCAAAACAAAAAATGCTTTCCGCAAAAGTTTTGAGCGAAAAAATATTGCTTATATCGTTCGGGAAACGGAAGATAAACTGTTTGAAATCATAAACATACTGAGTAAAATCGAAGGCACGGGAATTATTTATGTCCGGAGCCGGAAGAAGACGCAGGAAATTGCACTCGAATTGCAAAGGCAAGGATTCAGTGCCGACTTCTATCACGCAGGTATCAATCCCGATCTAAAAACAATCAAACAAAACAAGTGGAAGACAGGCGAATGTCGTGTTATGGTTTGTACGAATGCCTTCGGAATGGGCATCGACAAACCTGATGTGCGCATTGTAATTCACTACGAAATTCCCGGCTCATTGGAAGAATATTTTCAGGAAGCCGGGCGTGCCGGACGCGACGAACAAAAAGCATACGCTGTTGTCTTATATTCGGCAAACGACGAAAAACAATCGACCAAGAGAGTTAAAGATGAATTTCCGGAAAGAAATTATATCAAAGATTTATACGAAAAATTAGCCTGCTATTTTCAAATTGCGGTTAATTCGGGATTTCAACATACGCACAATTTTAATTTAGAAGAATTTTGTACCATTTTCAAGTACAGTTTTACGCAGGCTCATCACGCACTTAAATTGTTAGAACTTTCCGGTTATATCGAATATACGGAAGAAACAGAAAAACAATCCCGCCTGATTTTCACAGTCAATCGCGACGATTTGTATAAATATTCCAATCAAGATAAAAACTCGGAAAATCTGTTGAAAGTTATCTTGCGTTCTTATACCGGACTTTTTACCGATTATGTCTATATAAACGAAGAATTGTTGTCGAATCGAACGGGACTGACTTCTCATCAGGTCTACGAAATACTGAAAGCATTATCGCAACAGCAAATTATACATTATATTCCGGCAAAAAAAACGCCAACTATCACCTATCTTCAAAATCGGGAGGACTTAAAATACATTTCCATTCCTCAATCTGTATACGAAGATCGAAAAAACAGGATTTCCGGCCGCATAAAAAAGACTTTGGAATATTGCAAAAGAACAGAAGTTTGCCGGAGTAAGCTTTTGCTCCAATATTTCGGAGAAAAAAAATCACAAGATTGTGGGCATTGTGATGTTTGCTTAAGCAAAAGAAAAGACGGTCTTAACAATTATACTTTCAATAAAATATCAGAAGAAATCTTTGAAAAATTGGGCGAATCCGGCTTGCAAATATCTCAATTAATCGATATGTTGCCCGATTTTTCGCAAGAGAAAATTATTCAAGTGATTAGATTTTTAGCCGACGAAGGAAAAATAAAAATCACAGGCGATTCGATTCAACTTTTAGGATAACTTTTCTTCCATCATACAAAGTGGTTGCGAATAAATAAATATCTCCTCCGTCTTTCAGCTTTAATTTTTTTCTTAATTCATCGACTGATCCGGGGAAATTACGAATGCTTATATTGGCCTGTTCCACATTTTTAAGATTTTCTTTGATTTCTTTTTTATTAAACGAAAATGAAGAAACAAACCTGAATACCCTTCCGGGAAAATTTTCCACCAATTGATCTGATGTGTATAAATGACTATCCAGATGAAGTTTTTTCAAATTAAATTTATGGGCAATGGTTTTATATGCTCCTGCTTTCAAAATGGAGGCATTCGGTTCGTAAATGAATTTCCGGAGTTCAGAGGCATAATTAATATTACATTGTTGTTCTTCCGATTTCAAGAAGGAAAATTCTTGTATAGTGCCGTTTTTTAAGATATTGATGCAAGTTATCTGAAAGTCTTCATTAGTTTTCTCACTGCGTTCGAAATGACGCTGTCCCCCTTTGGAGGGGGTAGGGGGAGGCGTCACAATAAACACCAACTCCTTACACTCTCCGTTAACACTAACAACATGAATTGCAGTCGTTTCGGGTAAAGATTGCAACGCCAAAGAAATATCCAACATTGGAGATAACTTTATCATCACAGTTTCAGCCTTGTTCAATAACTGTTCTTTTAATTCGACAATATTCGGTTCGCAATCCTGTATCGCAACAACCTTCTCGCCTACACCATCTCTGCGGGCAGGATCTAAAAAAATACAATCCACTTCGGATATTTTTTCGAGATAATCAACAGCTTGTCCACAAACCACTTGGATGTGATTTAATCCAAGCACATTGAAATTATTTTCAGCTATTTTGCAAAGTTCTTCCGAACGCTCTATGTATGTTGTCGATTTAAATTGTCGGGACATAAAAGCGCAATCGACACCAAATCCACCGGTTAAATCGGCCAACGATTCGCCCTTAACCAACGTAGCTTTGTATTTTGCAGTTGCCTCGGAAGAACATTGTTCCAACGAAAGATGTTTCGGATAAATAATGTGGTCGTTTTCATGCCACGAAGGAATTTTGTTTTTTATGGCTTGCCGTCCGGATATTTGAGATAAAGCAAAAGGCAAATCAATATCGGCAGGATGAGAGGCAAAAGCCAATTTCCTGACATCATCAGAGCGATGTGTTTGTATGAATGATTCTGTTGCGTTCATAATTTTTCCTCCCCCTGCCCCCTCCAAAGGGGGATAGCTAACGCCTATTTAATTATTTTTTTTGCTTGCTTTATTTTTTCTTCCATCGGTAACATGGCATCAACCCAGTGAATTTGAAAGCCTCGTCGCTCCATTCCTCGAAACCAAGTCATTTGTCGTTTGGCAAATTGATGGATGGCAATTTCTAATTGCTCAAACATTTCTTGATAGGATAATTGCCCGATAACATATTGAGTCAGGAATTTGTATTCCAATCCGTAATATATCAAATCTTCAGGAGAAATGCCGGAATCAAGCAGTTGTTGGATTTCTTCGACCATTCCTTCTTCTAATCGTTTTTTCAGGCGGGAAGTGATTTTTTTTCTTCTCAATTCCCTGTCGATAGAAACTCCTATAATCAAACTATTTACCGGATCATAATCGTTTACTTCGGGAGATTGAGTGAGGTAATATTCTTCGATTTCGATGGCGCGAATAGCTCTTTGAGCAGTATCTACATCCGTTTTGTTGTGTAGCTTTTTGTACGAGCCGAGTATGGTTTCCAATTCCGAAAGCGTTTTATCTTTTAATCGTTCTCGTAATTCGGGATTTTGCGGGACATCCAATAAACGGTAGCCTTTCAAGACCGACTCGATGTACAAACCGGTTCCTCCACAAAGAATCGGGAGTTTCCCTTTCTCTCGAATTTCTTTGAATGCTTTGAAAAAATCGTGCTGATATTCAAAAACGTTATACTTGTAACCCGGCTCGCAAATATCGATTAAATGATATGGAATTGTTTTACCGTCAACGACATAATCTTCCAAATCTTTTCCGGTGCCGATAGTCATTCCTTTATAGATCTGGCGCGAATCCGCACTGATTATTTCAGTGTCGAGTCGGGCGGCTAAAGCTGCTGCAAAAGGCGTTTTTCCGGATGCAGTTGGCCCCAGTATAGTAATCAGCTCATATTTCATAGAGCAAATATAAGCTAATTATCAAGAATCAGGAAAATATTTTCACTCTGTTTTCCAAAGGTTGGAATTGTTTTTCTCCCGCGTCGGCTGTAGGTAGTCCAAACGGCATTTGAGCAATTAATTTCCAGTTAGGATCAATTTTCCATGTTTTCCGCACTTCATCATCAATAATCGGATTGTAATGTTGCAATGATGCTCCAAATCCGGCATCTTCCAACATCATCCAAACGGCAAACTGATGCATTCCTGACGATTGCAAAGACCAACCTTCAAAATTTTCCGCATAAGTGGGGAATAAACTCTCTAAATGTTTTACAATACTTTGATCTTCAAAAAACAGAATTGTTCCATACCCGGAAACAAAAGATTCTTCAATTTTTTTCTTCGTTGCAGGAAATTTCTCTTCCGGAGTAAATTTACGCAGCGTTTTTTTAACAATATCCCATAGTTTTGTATGATTCTCTCCAAACAATACTACCGCTCGCGCCGACTGACAATTAAATGCAGAGGGGACATACTTAATGGCGGTGTTGACAATTTCAACTATCTCTTCGTCGGATATAAGAGACTTATTACTAAGAGAGTAAATCGATCTGCGATTCATGATCGCATCTTTCAAATTGTTGTTCATATTATAGTTTTTATTTATCGTCTATAATTACAACAATTAACTGAGAAAAAAGTTCAAAAAAACATTAATTAAAATCCAGTACAAGCCCTATTGACTTAATGTTTTTGATTGAAACAGTAGCATCTTTCGCTAAATAACTCCTCAATAAGTAAAATTCATAGGCTCAAATGTATATTTCCCGATTTTCGGTAAATCCAAATTTGTTTGTCAAAATATTTGTTTTTTAAAAATAATTTTCGTATATTTAGCGCGTCATAGTATTAATCTTAAAAAATTGAATGACTTATGAAAACAATTACGAACTTTTTTGTTGTACTCCTCTTTTTTTGTATGAGTGTTGTTGTAGCAAATGCCAAAACAATTATTGACCAAGGTAGTTGTGGTGCTAATGTTAATTGGGTTTTAACGGATGACTATACACTAACTATTAGTGGAACCGGTAAAATGGATGATTATGTTTGTTGTGGACAATCTCGACCATGGCATTCTTATACTGATGGATATGTAAGTGGTGGTAAGAAGATTCGCTCTGTTGTGATACAAAATGGGGTTACATCTGTTGGAGGCTACGCGTTTTTTATGTGCAACGGTATTACTACTGTTGAATTACCAAACAGCCTTATAACTATTGGGACAAATGCTTTTTACGGTTGCGACAAATTAACTTCAATAATTATTCCTGACAAAGTTACAACTATCAAGGAAAGTGCTTTTCACGGTTGTGAAAGATTGCAAACAGTTGAGATTTCACGTTCTGCCACTGACATAGAGAATTATGCTTTTTTTGCTACCGATTTAAAGTCCATAACAAGCCATGCTGCAACTCCTCCTCGTTTGGGAGAGCGTGTATTTTTTGTAGTAGGGCGTAATTTTGCTGATGTTCCGGTTTATATACCGTCCTGTTCTTATTACGCCTACAACACAGCCCCCGAATGGGGTCGATTCACGAATTTCATTGTTGACGGTAAATCAACAAACTCTCTCAACCCTGAAATTTGCATGGTTTCTGTCGATAGAGAAAATCACAATAAAGTGGTTTGGAAAAAACATGAAGAAATATATGCTCATAAAATCTATCGCGAAGGCAACATTGCCGGACAATTCGACTTAATGGCTACAATTAATAACGATGACCCAAATAGTTGGATTGATATGGAAAGCAATGCCAGAGTTCGCGCCTACCGTTACAAGATTACCGGATTAGACGCTTGCGGCAACGAGTCCGTGTTAAGCACTCCGCATAAAACCATGCATTTAACCATAAGTCAAGGCATAGGCAACTCGTGGAATTTAATGTGGACACCTTACGAAGGTGTAGAATATTTTACCTATCGCATCTATCGTGCGGTGGGAAAAACGCTCGGAGAATTGGAACTCATTGCAACAATGTCAAGCAGTAACGTTTCTTATACTGACTTTGTTAACGTAGATTCGTATGTTTATTATGTGGTAGAAATAATGATTGCCGATGCTTGCGAAATATTTGCACAAACGAAATCTGCCAATGTTGAAACGTCGGTTGGCTCAATCCGTTCCAACATTGTTACCAATAATCCAAATGGACCAACAGGATTGGAATATGTAAACGTGAACGATTTTGTCCAAATTTATCCCAATCCAGTCAAAGATGAATTGAGAATAGCAAATAATGAACTGAAAATTAGCAAAATCGCAATAGTAGATTTAGCCGGACAAACAATTGATCAATTCAATGATACAAATCTAATCAATGTTTCTCATTTACCCACAGGAATTTATTTTATAAGAATTGAAACAGATAGTGACATTGTTACGAAAAAATTTATAAAGGAATAAAAAAAACTTATCTTTTTGTTCCATTTTACGAAAAAACGCATCGAAACACATATCTGCATTTGTTTTTATGATCCTATCAATTGTGAGTGCTTACTCTCAAATTGGAGTAACAACTTATTCTATTTACTCATTAGGAATAAATACAAGCAAGGAGAAAAAAATTGGTGGAGAATTGAAGTCTTTTTTAATCAAGGACAATTTAATTATTTCGGTTTTGAATTGTCAGGAATGTATAATTTAAATCCCGAGATTATTATCAATTTTCAGCGGGAGTAGGAGTAAAAATTGCTCCGTTCTTGGGGTACGACCACTTTCAATCCATTGAGGAATCTAATCCTAATTTAGCCATTTCCTCACGGCTTGCTTAATGGAAATTAATCCGAATTGTTCCGGATCGATGTCGTTTGGTTTCATCCAAATAAGTTCTGAAACATCATCGGCAGCCTCAACCACGGAAGTTTCGTTTACTTTCGCCTCAAAAAACATATCAAGGGTATGAACATCGAATCCGGAATAGGTGTATATATTGGGAATTGAAAAACGATAAGTGAGATTTTCTATCGTTAAACCTGTTTCTTCTTTAATTTCTCTCTTGATACATTCTTCGACCGTTTCATTGGGGTCGACAAAGCCACCCGGCAAATCAAAGGTTCCCTTAGCCGGTTCGTTGGCTCTTTTGGCAACCAATAATCTTCCCGCTTTGTCTGTTATGAATGCTGCTGTTGCTGCTGCAATATTGAAATAATAAACAAATTCGCAATCATCGCATTTTTTCGATTTAAAATTATTGACTTTAAATTGAGATGAGCCACAACGAGGGCAATACTTAAATAAATGTAGAGGATGACTTTGTTCCATAAAATATATAATTTTATCACACCTCTACTCACTCTACCCACGGGTTAAAACCCGTGGTTATTCAAATGTCGCTCTACGAGCGAAACTGTCCAGTAGGACAGTATGTGAATAACCATAGGTTTTAACCTGTGGGAAAGATGATGAGAGGCTTTCAACTTTCAACTTTGATTTACATTTGTTTCTACATACTCAGTCGGCGACATTCCGTAATGCTCCTTAAAAATATTGCTAAAATAAGCATGAGATGAAAAGCCGACGGCATAAGCGACTTCTGCAATATTCATTTTTTTATTGGTCAAAAGCCATGCCGCATGTTTCAAACGATAATTGCGAATATAATTTCCCGGAGATTCGTTTGTTATGGCTTTTAACTTGCGATTTAGATGTACTCTACTTATACCCAGCTCTTTGCTAATTGAATCTACACTTAAATCAGGATCGTTGATATGCTCTTTCAACTTATCATTAAATTTAGCCAAGAGCTTTTCATCAGAAGAAACCACTTTCAAATCGTCGTCTTTGATTTCCATTTCTCCCGAATATTTTTGTTTTAAGGTATCTCTTAAAAGAGCTAATTTTTCGATTCTGGTTTGCAAGTGTTTAATACTAAATGGTTTAGGAATGTAAGAGTCTGCACCTAATTCCAATCCTTCAATGCGTTGTTCGACGCTCGTTTTGGCTGTTAGTAAAATAACCGGAATATGACATGTTTTCTCGTTGCTTTTCAGCATTTTACACAAAGATAATCCGTCCATTTCAGGCATCACAATGTCGCTCACAACTACATCCGGAAGAAGTTTCAGTGCTTGTGCCAGTCCTTCTTTTCCATTATTAGCCCTATAAATGCGATAATAAGGCGATAACTCCGAATCAATATAGTTCAAAATATCTTCATCATCTTCCACTACCAGCAAAGATATATTTGTTTTTGCCTTGACCTTTGTCTTTTCTGTTTTTTCATTGATGAGAATGGGAACAGATGGCTGAAACATGGTTACGGGAGCATTATTACTTATCGACCCAAATTCTTCGGCAGAATAAACCTCTTCATTCAAAGGTAGTTGAACCGTGAATTTACTTCCTTTATCCGGCTCACTCTCCAATTGGATAGAACCATGATGCAGTTCTACCATCATTTGAGAAAGGTGCAATCCGATTCCCGTACCGAATTTGGTACTATATTTTCTATCCTTGACTTGATAAAAACGTTCAAAAATTTGTTCTTGTTGTTCTTTGGGAATACCCACACCTGTATCTTCGACCGAAATTTCCAGAAACTCATGATTTTTCGTTTGGATGCCGACAGTAATCGCACCTCCTTTAGGCGTGAATTTAAAAGCATTGGATAATAAATTGAAAACTATTTTATCCAAACAATCTTTATCAATCAGCACTTCCGGCAGATTATCTTCTGTAATAAGCTTAAAATCAATTTGTTGAGATGACGCCAATCCGGTAAATGAATCCATAATTTTTCTGATAAAATCAACGACATCAATTTTTTCCACTCTCAATTTCAACTTGCCTTTTTCGACAACACGCAAATCCATTAATTGATTAATTAAACGAAGAATACGAACTGCGTTTTGATACATTATGCCGTAAGTCGACTGCAAAAGATTGTCGGAAGAGTTATTGATTAACTTTTCCAACGGAGCAATAATTAAAGTCAAAGGAGTCCGGATTTCGTGCGAAATATCGGTAAAAAATTGAAGCTTACTTTCGGATATTTGCTTTTGCTGATCTTTATCCATTAATTCTTTCTTGTGTTTCAACACGTTGGAAAAATACACCCAAATGCCATAAATCAAAGCAACGAACAATAACACATAAATAATTTTCGCCCAGGTGGTCAGATAAAATGGAGGCTGAATGATTACATCCATTTCTTTTTCAAGGAAATTCTCTCCATCTAAAGTAGCCCTAACCTTGAAAGTATATGTTCCCGGATCCAAATTGGTATAAGTAACACTTCTCCCCGGAGAGTTTACCTGCCTCCAACGTTTATCAAAATTTCCCATTTGGGTATAATACATAACCCGTTGCGGCATTCCATACTCCAAAGCAGCAAACATAAAAGTAAAACTCCGTTGATTGTATTTCAACCGGATGCTGCTTGTTTCATCTAAAGAAGTCGTGATGATATCCGATCTGCCTTTTTTAACCGACTCATTATAAATAAGAAAATCGGTAAAGACCAATTTCAATAACGAATTCTTATAAAAAATATCCGCCGGAGAAAAAGTAGTCATACCATTGATTCCTCCAAAATACATTTTATCATTTTTTCCTTTAAAATGACTTCCTTTACGAAATTCATTACTTTGAATACCGTCGTCGGCATAAAAATTAATACACTTTTTCGTTTCGAGATTAAACCTACAAAGACCATGTCCGGTACTAATCCATAAATTATTATCTTTGTCGCCCTCTATTCCGGTTATCATATCATCAGGAATGCCATCTAAAGTTGTGAAACGTGCTACTTCTCCCGTTTTTTTGTCTATGCAATGTAGACCGGAAAATCCTCCTGCCCAAATATTCCCCCGGTAATCTTCGTATAAAGCATAAACATAATTGCCTTTCGACTTTCCGGTTAACGGGTAATTAGTAAATTGCTCGGTTTGTGGATCAAACCGGTTTACGCCATTAGAAGTTCCAATCCAAATTGTTTCCTTACTGTCAATCATAAGGCGATACAACCAGTTGCTCGACAATTGGCTTTCACTTTTATTCCGGGAATCATCGAACTGGTATCGCTTGAATTGCCCCGTGTCGATATTAAAACGATTGAGTCCTCCTCCATCGGTACCAATCCACAAGATTCCATCTTTATCCTGAACAAACGTAACCACATGATTATGACTCAGTCCTGTTTCGTCTTCTGTTTTTCGATGATGCGTATCAAAACGACGGGCTTTACGGTTGTACCGGAAAAAGCCGTCGACATACGTTCCAATCCATATATTTTTATCTTTGTCTTCAAACAGTCCTGTTATCACATTTCCTGCTATTCCGGATGTGGTTATATGTTCGATACTTTTATCGGAAGCGTTAATACGGTAGAGTCCGTCGCCATCCGTTCCAATCCAAACATCTCCCTCGCTATCCTCAATAATGGAGATAACACAATGAGTTCCAATACTTTTGGATTTATCAAAAGAATTAAATCCATAATTCTGAAAATTCCTTCCGGACGCAGGTATTAACAATATACCTTTTTGATACAAAGCAACCCAAATATTTCCTTGTTTATCTTCAAAAATATTATGGATTTTAGCCCGTTCCAAATCACAAATATCAGAAACTTCATCCAAATAAGGGAGCTTTTTTCCGGAAGCATCATAACGAACAATTCCGGCGCCATCTGTTCCAACCCAAATATTACCGGAACGATCAAGGCACAAAGAATAAACAAGATTTGCAACCGAAGAATCTCCGGTTTTTACACGATGAAAAGAACCGGAAGAACTGTCGAAAATATTAATTCCTCCACCCAATGTTCCTACAACTATATTTCCGTGAGCATCTTCACAAATAGAAAATACTTTGTTGCTACTCAAGCTTTTAGCATCTAAAGGGTTATGACAATAATATTTTGTTGTATAATTATCCGGATTATACACATAAATCCCATTATCTTCCGTTCCAAACCAAAGGTTTCCGAACCGATCTTCAAAAGCGCAGTTAATAGCATTGTCGCCTATTCCGCTGTTGTTTTTATTGTAAAAAACAGGTTGCATTGTTTTGGCATTCAAACAAACAACGCCATTGTCTAAATACGACACCCACATATTCCCTTTCCTGTCTTCTAAAATCCAATTAACCCGCAATGTGAAATTTTCTGTTCCTTTAATCCTAAAAGGATAAAAACTGTCTTTTTTTCTATCGAACTGCGATAATCCGTTCATCGTACACACCCAAAATATTCCCCGGCTATCTTCATACACCTGATACACAAAATTACCCTGTAAAGACGTTGAATCAAAAGGATGTTCCAAATAGGTCGTAAAATCGTATCCATTAAACTTATTCAACCCATTTTCGGTAGCAATCCAAATATACCCGTAAGAATCCTGATAAATTTGACTGATATGGCTGTTGGAGAGCCCTTCATTTGGGGTAAATATTTTAGCTTTTTCCGATCTTAAAGGAAAAACAAGAAGTATAAAAAAGCCCAACAGAAGAAATCTGAGATGTTTCATGTCACAAATTTTATATTTCAAAAACAAACGTGTTACAAAACTAATAATTATTTGTTTCAAAAACAAAAAACATGTTACAAATATGAAAGTAATAGAATGACCATTTTTTAAACAATCGTTAACAAAATTATAAATTTGTGTAATTTATATCTTTAGAATTTTGTGTAATTATAATTTAAATAATATGAGTCGATTATTGAAAAACACATTACTGCTGACTTTATATTTGAGTCTCAGTTTCTTGTATGCCTGTTCAAAAAATGAAACACCTCAAGGTGCTGTCGGTCAACATGGCTTTCTTTCTGTAAAAGGAACTTCTCTTGTTGATCAGCATGATGAAAAAGTGACACTTCGCGGAGTTAGTTTCGGGTGGCACAATTGGTGGCCACGCTTTTATAACGAAAATACAGTGACTTGGCTGACAGAGGATTGGAAATGTAATATTGTTCGCGCTGCTATCGGTGTAGGACCAGAAGGCGCTTATACAGACAATCCTGAGGAGGCTATGAAATATTTATATACGATAGTCGATGCTGCTATCAAAAACGACATCTATGTAATTGTAGACTGGCACTCTCACCATATATGTCTTGAAGAAGCAAAAGATTTCTTTAAACAAGTGGCAGAAAAATACAAAGACCATCCAAATATTATTTACGAAATATTCAACGAGCCGGTAAGAGACAGTTGGGAGGAAGTAAAATCATATTCCGAAGAGGTAATTAAAACCATTCGTGAAATCGACAAGAGAAACATTATACTGGTAGGTTCTCCTCATTGGGATCAAGATATAGATATTGCAGCCGAAGACCCTATCACAGCATACGACAATTTAATGTACACGCTGCATTTTTATGCCGCCACTCATAAACAAGATTTACGCGACAGAGCCAATGTAGCACTGGAAAAAGGATTACCGCTATTTGTTTCCGAATGTGCCGGAATGGAAGCTTCGGGCGACGGCCCTATAGATATGGAATCGTGGCAAGAATGGCTCCAATGGATGGGTGATAACCAAATCAGTTGGGTAGCATGGTCAATTTCCGACAAAGACGAAACCTGTTCAATGATTAAAGATACTTCTTCACCTGCTTATGGATGGACGGAAGATGACTTAAAAGAATGGGGACAAATCGTTAGAAAAGAATTAAGAAACGAACCTTGGTTTGAAAACAACGAAGAATTAGTAGTAGAAGAAAACTTAATTGCCGAATAATAAAATTTATTTTGATATGAAACGACTCTTTTTCCCCTTTTTTATTTTACTGATTTCTTCTAATTTGTATTGTCAGAAATTTGAGAATCTGGCACAAACACCGCCCATGGGCTGGAACAGTTGGAATAAATTTGCATGCGACATCAATGAAAATATCATCCGTGAAATTGCAGATGCTATGGTATCCACCGGATTAAAAGATGCCGGATATGAATACATTGTTATCGACGACTGTTGGCACGGACAACGAGACAGCTTAGGTTTTATCCATCCCGACCCTGAACGTTTCCCTTCCGGTATAAAAGCATTGGCAGATTATGTTCATTCTAAAGGACTCAAATTCGGCATTTACTCCGATGCCGGTAAAAAAACATGCGGAGGCCGTCCCGGAAGTTTAGGTCATGAATACCAGGATGCTTTGCAATACGCCCGTTGGGGTGTCGATTTCCTGAAATACGACTGGTGCGAAACCGAAAACATCAACCCCATAGGAGCGTATACCTTGATGCGTGATGCTTTATTTGCAGCAGGACGTCCGATTCTTTTTAGTATATGTGAATGGGGCAATAGCAGACCTTGGGAATGGGCGCAAGATGTAGGACACATGTGGCGCACAACCGGAGATATCTACAATTGCTTTGATTGCATAATAGATCATGGCACATGGAAAGCATTCGGTGTATTAACCATTCTCGATATGCAGGATGGTCTTCGCAAATATGCCGGTCCCGGACATTGGAATGACCCCGATATGCTTGAAGTCGGCAACGGAATGCCGGCCAACGAAGACCGGGCACATTTTTCAATGTGGGCTATGATTTGTGCTCCTTTAATTCTTGGGAATGACATCCGTAATATGACACCTGAAACCAAAGCAATCTTGGAAAATAAAGAAGCAATTGCCATCAATCAGGATAAATTAGGAATACAGGCGCTTAAATATAGTGCAAACAACGAAATAGAAACATGGTTCAAACCGTTAGAAAACGGAGATTGGGCTGTTTGTTTCTTGAATCGTTCCAAAGAAGATAAAACAATCGAAATCTTATGGACTGATTATGCTTTTACCGACGAGATTTCCGGCAGATCTCCAAATTTCGATAAAACTACCTATCAACTCAAAAACTTGTGGACAAACGAAAAAGAAGGAAATACGAAAGAAATTATCAAAAAAACAATTCCCTCTCACGATGTCCTAATGTATAGAATCATTAAAAATATTTCGAAATGAAAAACATTTGCATTCTCATTATCTCTGCATTTATTTTATTCTCCTGTAAGCCTAAAGAAGACAAACAAGAATTCGTTCAAATCGAAAACGGAATATTTACCATTGCCGGCAAACCGTATTATTTCATTGGTACAAATTTTTGGTATGGAGCCATTCTCGGTTCCACTGGTGAAGGAGGCAATCGCGAACGTTTGCTTAAAGAACTCGATTTCTTGAAAGCAAACGGCATGGATAATCTCCGCATTCTGGTCGGTGCCGACGGTGCCGACGGTACTCCTTTCAGAGTAGAACCAACATTGGTAAAAGCTCCCGGAATATACAACGATACCATTTTCGAAGGATTAGATTTTTTGATGGCCGAAATGGGAAAACGAAAAATGTATGCCGTTCTCTATTTGGGAAATAGTTGGGAATGGTCGGGAGGATATATACAGTATTTGGAGTGGACCGGTCACGGAGAGGCTCCTATTCCGGGCGTTGCCGGTTGGCCTGCATTTATGGAATATGTCAAACAATTTCATCAATGCGATTCGTGCAAACAGCTTTTCAAACAATACACTTATGATGTAATTTCGCGTACCAACCGGTATACAGGCGTAAAATATACCGAAGATCCGGCAATTATGTCGTGGCAAATTGCCAACGAACCGCGTGCTTTCAGCAACGAAAACAAGCCGGCTTATGAGCAATGGTTGAAAGATATGGCTGCTTATATCAAATCTTTGGCTCCGAAACAATTGGTTTCTACCGGTTCGGAAGGCAGTTGGGGCAGCGAAAACGATATGGAATTATACAAAAGCATCCATTCCGACAGCAATATAGATTATCTCACCATTCATATATGGCCTAAAAACTGGAGTTGGATAAATCCGGACAGTATTCCTCAATCTGTAGAAAGAGCCATTAAGTTTACAAACGAATACATTCAAGAACACCTCGTTTTCGCCGAAAGTGTTCGTAAACCATTGGTTATCGAAGAATTCGGTTTCCCTCGGGATAACCATCAATACAATCTGCAAGATCCGACAACAGCACGGGATAAATATTATGAGTTCATTTTCAAACAAATAGAAACATCTGCAAACGAAAGAGGACAATTAGCCGGATGTAACTTTTGGGCTTGGGGCGGTTTCGCTCGTCCGGCTCCGGATCATATTTTCTGGAAAAAAGGCGATGATTATATGGGCGACCCCGGTCAGGAAGAACAAGGGTTAAATGCTGTTTTCGATACCGATTCGACCATTGAGCTGATTCGTACATTTAATAAAAGATTAAGGGATATAAAATAAATTGTGCATTGCGCTGTCCCCCTTTGGAGGGGGCAGGGGGAGGATTTTGACAGCAAAACAAAAAATGTTTTTTTAATAAATATATTTCATCCTGTTGTTAAGTTAGTGAAATGTCTTATGTCCTCCCCCTACCCCCTCCAAAGGGGATAGCTAACGCCCGATTTCAAAAAAATAATAAAATAATATACAATGAAACAATTATTATTTGCTGCATTATTAATTTTAACAACTTCTTGCATATCAAAGAAAGAAGAAACGCAATCGCCTCTTGCAGATAAAAATGCAACCAAAGAAACAAAAGCATTACACCAACTGCTCCGCCAACGGTTAACAGAAGGAATCATGCTCGGACACCAAGATGCTCTGGCTTACGGAATCGGTTGGTATGGAGTTTCCGGAAGATCCGACATCAAAGAAGTTTCCGGAAAATATCCGGCAGTATTCGGCTGGGAATTAGGAGCTTTGGAACGCAATTCTCCATACAATCTCGATTCGGTCTATTTCTCCGATATGAAAAAATACGCCATACAAGTGCACGAAATGGGCGGAATAAATACTTTCAGCTGGCATGCCGATAATATTGTTACCGGTGGCGACGCTTGGGATTGTAAACAAGACTCTGTTGTAAGAACTATCCTGCCCGGAGGAAGTAATCATGCCCAATTCCTGACTTGGTTGGATATTGCAGCAGATTTCTTTTCCGATTTGAAAGACAAAAAAGGCAAGCCGATTCCGGTCTTATTCCGGCCTTTCCACGAACACACCGGTAGTTGGTTTTGGTGGGGCGCCGAACAATGTACTCCGGAAGAATACATCCAACTTTGGAAAATGACTTTCGATTATCTGACAGAAACAAAACAGATAAACAACCTGATTTGGACTTATTCTCCTGCCTCGGTTACTTCGGAAGAAAAATATGTAGAACGTTATCCCGGTAATGAATATGCCGATATGTTGGGGTTCGATTCTTATTTGTATAGTACGCCCGAAGCTTATATGGCAGAATTAGACACCAATCTGATAATTGTTACAGACTTGGCAAAAAGATGGGATAAAATCCCCACTCTTTCTGAAACCGGATTTGAAACAATTCCCGTGGAAAACTTTTTCACCGGAATTCTATGGCCAACAATATCCAAGTATGAAATCAGTTATTTCCTGCTTTGGAGAAATGCGATCAACCGTCCTGACCACTTTTATGCACCTTATCCGGGACATTCGTCTGCGGATGACTTCAATAAAATGGTGGCCGACAAACGATTGATAATGATTAGATAATTAAGATGCACGGTGTACGAAAAGAAGATATAAATTGAATATGAAAAATTCAAATTTTAAACCCTACATTGCGTATCTTTGTGCCGTATACCTTTTCAGTATGGTTATGTTATTTACATCTTGTTTTCAAAAAGGAAAAAAAGTAATCTATTTAGACCCTTCTCAACCGGTCGAAAAACGGGTAGAAGACTTATTGAGTCGCATGATGCTTGAGGAAAAAGTAGGACAAATGAACCAATTTGTCGGGCTTGAGCACATGCGTGTTGCCGAGCAAACCATTTCGGAAGAAGAATTACATAACAATACTGCCATCGGTTATTATCCGGGAGTTACTTCAAACGATGTCGCCGAATGGACAAAACAAGGCTTGGTCGGTTCCTTCTTGCACGTCCCGACATTGAAAGAAGCGAACGAAATACAAGCTTTGGCTTTGCAAAGTCGGTTGAAAATTCCTGTTATTTTCGGAATCGATGCTATTCATGGCAATGCGATTGCACCGGATAATACGGTTTATCCGACCAATATCAACCTCGCCTGCTCTTTCGATACGCTCATGGCACATACAATTGCCCAACAAACCGCGCGTGAAATGCGTTCTATGAATATGCACTGGACATTCAATCCGAATATAGAAATTGCTCGCGATCCTCGTTGGGGACGAGTCGGTGAAACCTTCGGAGAAGATCCTTATTTGGTTAGCCTGCTCGGAGTTGCCTCTGTGAAAGGTTATCAAGGCAAATTGGGTAAAGATAATGTCATTGCCTGTGTGAAACATTTCGTAGCAGGAAGCGAATCAACAAACGGCACGAATAGTGCACCTGCTGACTTTTCCGAACGAACATTGCGCGAAATTTTCTTCCCTCCTTTCAAAGCCGGAATCGACGCGGGTTCTTACTCCTTGATGATGGCTCACAATGAATTGAATGGAATTCCTTGTCACAGCAACCGGTGGCTGATGGAAGATGTCGCCCGAAAAGAATGGGGATTCAAAGGATTTATTGTCAGCGACTGGATGGATATCGAACATCTTCACGACGTACACTTCACGGCAAAAAACATCAAAGAGGCTTTCTATCAATCCATTAT
>Ga0209628_10000356_pt1 | contig 27668 bp, 1 predicted proteins | sample TergutCu122P4_FD_187285 | JGI IMG/M metagenome (GOLD analysis project Ga0209628, IMG submission 187285) | Cubitermes ugandensis P4 segment gut microbial communities from Kakamega Forest, Kenya - Cu122 P4 (SPAdes) (version 2) | ecosystem: Host-associated > Arthropoda: Insects > Digestive system >...
GGGGGGGGGGGGGGGGAAGGTTTAGAAATAATCTCAGTCGAACCAAAATGCGCGACTAACCCTCACCCGCGCGGGGGGGGGGAAGGGTTAAACCCCTTTTCCGCTGGGGAGAGGCGGGGGCTTATCCTGGATTTATTGAGCTTTGCCGCTTTACGTTGGTCCAAGACGACAGACAGTCTTTTCTTGTAATCAGGCGGGCATTCGATAGTGTCCGTCATATATAAATGACAGCGACCCTGTTACTTTCGACGGCTTTTCAAGCCTGTCAGCATCTAGATGGCATGCTCGGTATGTGGGCGAGGATATATACAATGGTAGTAGGTGTATTCGCCTCCATACTTTTCTTGCAAAAAAGTGTGGGCTTTGCGGCGCAATTTTTTGAAGAGACCAATGGGTAAAACATAATGAAATGCTGTTTTTTGAAAGCCTGTTTTCTGTTAACGTTGCGTTTTAAAGGCTCTTGTAAACGTGAATCTTGGTTTCGATGTAAGGCACGCGCATTAAAAATTATTAATATAAGACCATAAAATTAAGAAATTATATGAATCATGTCATTATATCTATCAGGCAGAGGGTTTGAAAAAATGCAGCGGTATATATATGTTTTTGCGCGCTTGCTTGTTCATTTGGGTAAAAGCGATTTGAGTACGAACAACCGGCCTGCTTTTACAAATTCCCATATGGACATTAGCTCACATATTGCATTGCAAATGCATGATTGTGAAAAATTGAATTTTCAACTGTTCTTTTTACAAAGTAATTTCAGAAAAATCTGTTACGCGCGCTTGACAGCATAAGTTACGGTAGGCATGATTGCGTCAAGTATATGCCGTTGGGACGCACCCACGGAATATCAAGCAACTGGCCAACGGGGGTCTTGCTTTTATACCAGCGGCGCACGCCGCGTTAAAGGGTAAGAAGGGCTGGGACATGTCCGCGCAACTGCTTTCGAGATAAAAGTAGCGATGCGGTTTTAAGGCGGTGTTTCGGTCTTGGTTATGCAAAAAATTTATTAGCCATGCCTTGATTGGTTTGGCGGGTTGCCGAAGGCCGTTGCTTATTGTGAAAGCCATGAAAGGTTGTCCCTCCGAGAGGGCTGCCTATTGTTTAAAAGTGCCTCAAACGCGAGCGCGAAGCGCCGGGTTTGGGGCTTTTTTTGTCTTGTCTCTTGTAGTCGGGAGTTGCCAATGAAAGCGCAAAACCTTTTTTCCGATTTTTTTGTTCGTAAGTCTGTGATGGCGGATCATCACGGAGATTACGCGGACCATGGACTGATCGCTTCCTCCCGACTGCTCAAGAATCGAAGTATGTTCAAACCCACGGCGTTGCTGGCAACGGGTTTGCTGGCGATCGGTCTTGTGGGCGCTGCCGGGGCGCAGACTGTTCCGTTGAATATGGGACCCAACTACACTGCTGGAGCGCAATTTGACTGCAACTCGCTGTATGCGGTGGAGACCGGTCAAGGCCCCGCCAATGCCCGCGTCTTCCGGGTCGATTTGAGCCCAACGGGAACAAACCCCAACCTTCCGCTGGACCTCATCTACGATCCGACGGCCAATACGCTCAACAATAATCCGATGGCGATTGCCGCTTTAGGAACTCCGGCTGGCGCCGGCGGTTTGCAGATGTGGCATTTGAATACGACAGCGGCGGCGGCCACCCCAGCGACTTTCCGCTATGTGGCGAATGGAGCGACTTCGGGCAATACGTGGGGAACAGTTCCTCGCGGCCCGGGAACGGCTGCAACGAGCACCTGGAGCGGCGCCGAATTCAATCGCATGACCGGGGAGATTGTCCTCAGCGCGGGCGGCGCTATTGGCGCCAACAACACCGCCGGAGCGGGTAGGCTCGGCATTTTCAATCCGCAGACGGGAACGATAAGGGTCTCCAGTATTCTTTCACCGGCCCGGGGGGCAACGACGGTTACCGGGACGATCAGTTCGGACATGACGACCGATAGCGATGGCAATATCTACCTTATTGTCGGAACCGGCAACACCGCCACTGCTACTCACGCGCTGATTCGGGTTGTGCCCGGCGCCGATAACGCACCGTGGTACTACAACCGTGTTGCGGTCCTCACAGGGGCGACCGTTAACGCGACAAAGCCCGGAATGACCTATCTCAATGGCAAAATCTATTTTGCGAGCTCCACAGGCACGGGCACCTGTGGCACCGGGCGGTGTCTGATAGAGGTTGACGTTCTGAGCGGAACCATGACGCAACGCGGCATCATGACGGCAGCTACACAACCTATCATTGGCAATCTGGCCGCTTGTCAGATCACGCCGGTGATTCAGGGCGTTCTGTACAACGACATTTCGGAAGAGGGCGATACTCCGGTACCCGGGACGACTCCCGGTATTGGGGGGGTTCGGATAGAGATTTATAAAGACGAAGGTGGAACGCCTGTCTTCAAAGGCTTCCGCCAGACCGATGGGTCAGGTTATTACAGTTTCATCATCGATTCGACCAGCGCGACCTACTACCTCCGCGTCAAACCCGCAGGGTTATCTTTGGGCATAGAGCAAACCTGGGCGGGCGCGGGTGGCGCCGGAAACGTCACGGAAGCTCTTTGTGATAACGGTGGTGGTAGTGGTCAGTGGAAGACGGCGGCGGGTCCATGTAGTAGCGCCAATCACATGGTGTTCGGTTCCGCCAGTCAGGATACGGTCAGCAGAGTGACGATGACCACCGGCACGGTGGTCGCCAATGTCGACTTTGCGTTTTCTAAATATACCCCGTCCCTGGGAACATTGAATATCACGTTGGGACCCAACTACCAAAGCGGAGTGCAATTTGATTGTAATACGCTGTACGGGGTGCGAGATACGGCGACCGGGGGCACCTACCGGATTGAGTTAGATCAGGCGCCGTTGGTAAACCCTGCCTCCCCCCCCGTTCTCCCGTTGACCTTGGTGTACCAAGGTAGGACTGGCGGCGATTTCGCCTGGGGCGCAAGTGGGCATTCAACAGCCGCTCTAGGCCCGGTTCCGGCGGGTGGCGATATCCCGAAAAGTTTGCAGATGTGGACGTGGTCCTATGCTGCCGGCTGGCAAGATTTTAATTACGTTAAAAATGGGGACACCGTCGGCAATCGCTGGGGACAGATCCCGCTCCGGCCAGGTACTGCGCCAAACTATACCTCCTCTGGCGGATGGTCTGGCGGCGAGTTTAACCAGATGACAGGGGAGATTGTGCTCAGCCCTGTGGAGGGTTCGAGCCTCGGTTCTACCGCTGGAAATTTCGGGATTTTCAATCCGCTGACAGGGGATATGATCGTCAGCAACGGCATTGTATCGACTTCGTCCAGTGATCCTGCTTCCGGATTGTCGTACAGTTCGGACATGGCGATTGACGCCAATGGAAATATCTACAATCTGGTAGGGACGGATGCCAGAAAATATCTGATTCGTATCACGCCGGGCGCACATGGTGAACCGTGGAACTACAGTACCGTCATGAGGGTCACTCGTTCCTCTCTATCCCCTTCAACAAGCATGGGCACTGCTAACTATGGGATGGCGTTTTTAAACGGGAAGCTTTATTTCACGAACGGAGGCACGGGCCCTCTGTTTGAGATTAATTTGTTTACCGGGGAGGCCGTACAGCGCGGAACGTATTCCGGAAGCTTTTTCGATTTGGCGGCTTGTCAGGTAGCGCCGGTGCTTGAAGGGACGGTGTACGACACTACGGGGACGGCCGATGGGATCCCCGTGCCCGATGAGACCCCTGGCGCCAAGGGCATCCGGGTTGATATTTATAAAATGGAAAACGGGGCGCCTGTTTATAAAGGCATGCGCGTGACCGACGATCATGGCTTCTATAGCTTCATGCTTGATTCGACCAGCGCGACGTATTTCGTCCGCGTTCGGCAGCCGAAGATTGGTGGGGCTACTTTCGGGACTGCTACTGACGGTAGCGACGAAGATGTCAACCTCAGAGGCGTTAACGCGGCGCAAACCTGGGTGGGTGTGGGCGGTGATAAAAACATTGTGACGGCGTTCTGCGTGGACAGCGCGGGCAATACTCAGGAGGTCTCTGCATCGGGGGCGTGTCAGGGCGTACGCCGGTTTGGCAGTGATCCGATGGATCCCAATATCGTCAAGAGCGCACTGGCAAACACGAACGCTAACTGGAGGGCTGACTATGCTTCGGCGCCGTGGAATGTTATCAACGACATTAACAATGGGCAGCCGGGAGTCGGCGGGCCGCAAATTCTCAGCAAAGTGGTGATGACCACCGACCGTGAAGTCGCCCAGGTTGACTTCGCGATCAGCGCGGCAGCCAGCTATGGCGACGCGCCGGGTCAGACATTCAAATCGCCGTGGGTAAGTGGCGGCCCGGCGCACGTGCTCACAGAGAAGTATTTGTGGCTGGGCAACACCGTCGCTACCTATCCGGATGGCGAGGCCAACCCGAACGCCAGCCGCAACACGACGGACGATGGCGTTTCTGTCGTGCTCAAAACCGTCAACAGCGCGGGTGGCATCGTTGACGAAGAAGTGCCGCTGCAAAACGCCGCGATGGCCAACACCAAGACCTACCCGATCAAAGCCAAGGTCAACGGGCCATACCGTTCGCAGGGCTATTTGAACATGTGGGACGGCGGCGCGGGCGCAGGGCAGCCGGCGCTGAAAACAGTTTCGACCGGCAGTCAGGGGCTCCAGGATTTGGCGAACACCGGTGAGATTGCGTTCAATTACGCCACGCAGACCACCATCACCGGCGGCGCCGTTCCCATCTATACGCGCTTCCGCTTTAGCACAACGCCGGGCTTGCCGGCGCAAAGCGGCCCGAGTGCGCCGTCGGGAGCGGGAGAGCAAGATTGGGGAAGCACCGATGCCACCAAACCCTGGGTGGTCAACGGCGAAGTTGAAGACTACCGCACCTGGCAGATGCCGGCGCTGGTGCGTCTGATCGCCGTCTCCAAGGGTGGCACTGCTACCTTTACCTATCAGTTGAATGCCTCTCCGCAAAGCATAAGCTCGATCACCACGGTGACGGACGGCGTGCCGCTTAGGGAAGATTCCAGCTACGTTCACAGCGTCACCGTGAACCAGGCGCTGACGGTGACGCAGACGCTACCGACGGTCACCCCCACGAACAAGTGGGAAGTGCAGAGCATCGACTGTATCGACACCTTCACCGGAATTTCCGTCCTGCCGGGCGGCCCCGTCAAGGCCAATGCGGTGACTGTGCCGGATACGAAAGTCGCCATCGGTTCGGACATCACCTGTATCTTCACCAACGCCAACAGACTTGCGGATCCGGCTTATTCCAAGATGACCGTCACTACGGTCAACCCACCAGCCTACGCTCCGGACGCGCCGATGATTTACTCCGGCGATTCCTACAAGGTGACCGTGACAGCGCTGGATGCGAATAACGAACTTCAGCCGAATACGACTTTTACGGTCGCGATGTCGGGCAATAACGGCACGATCACGGTAACCAGCGGTGGCGTCGGCACTTACACGCCGGGAGGCACACCAGGAACGGGCACCTGCACGACCGACGCAACGGGTACCTGCACCATGATTTTCTCAGGGGTGCCCGCATCTGGCGCCGCAATTGGCTCCGGCCAGCAAATCGATGGTTTCAGCGCGACGCTGGATGGCGTGGAGATAGGAGCCAACTACGCGGCGCCTGCCACGCCCAGTACAACCACATGCAATCCTGGGGGGGCCGGAAATAACCAGTGCAGCCCGCAGAGCCGGATAACCACGTCCCGCGTTGTCAGCGTCTTTTTGCAGGCAACGAATCCCACTTTCAATGCGACGACCCAGGAAGTTGTGGCCAACGGGACCAACGCTGCGGTATTCCAGGCGGTGATGAGGGATGCCAACGGCAACGACGCAGTGAGTATAGGCGGGACGACTGCAACCATAGCGAGAGCGACAGGCGAAACGCTGGGAACCATCGCCAGCAATACATGCACCGTGGCTGAGGGCATGTCGGGTTGCGGTTCTGGCGGCGCTACTGGCCTGCTCAAAATTACCAGCACGGAAGCCGGAACGGTGCATATCAACGCCACGGCTGTCGATCCCATTCTTGGCGACTTGCCGGTGACCGGCGGGCCGATTACCGTCAACTTCATCGCAGGGCCGGTGGATTGCACCACTTCGACCGTGGCGCCCAGCACGCCCACGCTGGCGGCGGATGGCACCAGCCACACGGATGTGACCGTGACGTTGAAAGACGCTCAAGGCAACCTCGTTCTTACCGATACGAAGGTGGATTTCTCGTTGCCGGGTTCGATCTACGGCAGCTTGTCGGCGACATCGTGTCAAACGCTTGACACGGGATCGTGTAAGGTCACCTACACCAGCCCGAGCACCATGCCCAATGGCGCGACAAATGATGTGACGTTCAATGTCACCGCGACCTTGCCGTGCGGCGACAAGACCGCCGCGATTACTTTGACCGATCATGGGAACCGCAACATCTTCGTCAAGAAGACGGTGACCAGCAGCAACCCCTCCGACAAGGCAAACGGCTATGTGGCCGGCAGCAAGTTCGACATCACGGTGGACTGTCCTTCTTTCAATGGAACGCCTGCGCAGTTGAAACTGGCCGACGGCGAGACCAGCGATGCCGTGATCGCGAAGGTCGGTGAGACTTGCGACATTTCCGAAATTGCGCCGACCCCCGGCGCCGGTGTGATCAACACCAACTACACCAATATGGCGGCGTATCCGTCGCGCATCATCATTGCGAGCGACCGCAACATTGAGGTGGTCAACACCATTTCCGCCGACACCACGCCGACGGCCTGGTTGCTCGTGAAAAAGACGGTGGACGGAGGAACGCCGTCCTCGAACCACGACACGACCGCGACGTTTGAGATCACTGCGGTGTGCGGTACGTACAGCGCCAAAGTGAGCCTGATGGCTGGTGAGCAAGGGTACATCGACGTGCCGGAGAAAACGGAGTGCAAGATCGATGAACCGTTGCCGCCGCCTGCGCTGAACGGCTACAAGTATCTGCCGAACATCAAGCCGAGCGCTGTTCCGTCACTGGCTGCGGGCGCGACGGAAACGGTGGTCGTGGACAACATCGTGACGGGCATCGACGGGAAGAAAGTGACCCTGACCAATACCGTGACCGGTTTGAAGACCGAGTCGGGCTATACGGCAGGCGGGCAATTCACCGTGAAGCTGGTTTGCGGCGGGACGACCTATGCCGACGAAGCGATGAAGGAAGGCTATCCCTATAGCTATTACGTTCCGAACAACGCCAACTGTACGGTGACGACGACAGTCTCGCCGAATCTGCCCAGCGATTACCAGTGGGTTCACACCGACGATCTGAGCAACCCGGTGACAGACCCGCAAAACGTGACCGTGACGCACGAGATCAAAGGCGTGTCTGATGCGGCGTATTCCTCTTTGGTGGTGAGCCCGGCCGGACCGGTTCTGACGACTTCTTCCGGCTACACGGTAACCGTGACGGCGAAGAACGCATCGGGCGTTACTCTGGCGGGCGAACCTATTGTGTTGACCGTTTCGGGCGGCGCGCTGACGGGCACGGGCACCGGAACCTTCGCGGGCGGCACGTGTACGACCGATACGTCGGGCACTTGCGTTGTGACATGGACGAGCACGACAATGAGCCCGACCGGCGGATTCACTATCAACGCCAAACTGGGCGGGGCGGATATAGGCGCCAATGTTCCGCCGCCCACGCATACTCTGGATGTGGCGACTTGCAATGGCCTGAATACGTGCAGCCCGCAGAGTCGCGAGTTCTACACGCCGATTTCAGAGAAAGATTCTGTGCTGGCGACCAACAAGACCAGCGTAGAAACGGATGGTTCCGACTACGCACGTCTGACCGTGACGCTGAAAGATGCGGCTGGTGCGACGACGAAGTCTATCGGCACAACGACCGTAAACTTCTCGAAAGACGTCAGCGATCCGGGCGCTTTCAGCGCGGCATCGTGCGACATTCCGCAAGGCGAAAGCAGTTGCTATGTTGACATTTCCAGCACAGTGGCCGGGACAGCGAGAGTCACTGCCAGAATCAACACCATCGCGGTGAGCTCCACACCCTCGCCGCTGCTGATCACGTTCAAAGAAGGTGGCGTCAGTTGCGTTAAATCAACGCTGGAAACGAGTCCGTCAACACTGCTTGCGGATGGCGCCGCCACTTCGACGGTCACCGTGACGTTGAGAGACGATAACGGCAATCTCATTCTCTCTGATACGAAGGTGGATTTCTCGCTGCCGGGTTCGATCTATGGCAGCTTGTTGGCGACATCGTGCCAGACGGGCACTACGGGATCATGTTATGTGACCTACACCAGCCCGAGCACCATGCCCAATGGCGCGGCGAATGACGTGACGTTCAATGTTACGGCGACGCTGCCATGCGGCGCCAAGACCAGCGAAATCACTTTGACGAACAGCCCGAATCGCAAAGTTACAGTGACGAAGAAGGTGAATTCTGCCGGCGGATATGTCAACGGCAAATTTGATATTGACGTGGCTTGCGGCCCTGCTGGCGGTCCTTATACGTCGGTGCTTCCGGAACCACTGCATCTTGCCGATGGTGAAAGCGGCGTGGCCATCGTACCGGTGGGCGACACCTGTACGCTGACCGAAACCGTGCCGTCTGGCGTGGTTGCTGCTGGCTACATCAACAAGGCAACTTATCCGTCGGAAATCATTGTGGCGAACGATCGGGCGATTACGGTGGTCAATACGATCACTCAAAATCCGACGCCACCCTATGCGCTGTTCGTGAAAAAGACCGTGTCCGGAACGACGGCGCAGCACAATGCGGACGCGATGTTCACGATCAACGTGAAATGCGACGGCGATAACGACAGCAAGACCGTGACCCTGATGAAAGATGAAGTCGGGCATGTCGATGTCGAAGCGGGTATGCGTTGCACGATCAGCGAACCGAGCGTGCCGGCCACGATGACCCCGAACACTTACAAGTACTATCCGAACATTGCTCCGGAAGTCATTGCCAAGGTGGACTCGAACAGAACCGTCTCGGTGAATAACTTCATCTCGGGCGATTCGCTGGGCAAGGTCACCCTGACCAATGCGGTGACGGGCGATCCGGCGCCGAGTGCGTTCGACAACAATGGCGACTTCAAACTGACGTTGAGCTGTGGCACCGGCTATAGCTGGACGCCGTCGATGCGCGTGGGCGATGTGTGGAGCTTCTACGCGCCGAGCGCGAACAGTTGCAACATCAGCGCGGGTGCGGCAGTGGCCGATCGGCCAACGATCACCAACCCGCTCTTCCAGTGGGATCCCAGCAAGACCACCTATGTGCCGCCGAGCGGATTTACCGTGGGCGCAGGTGTTGCAGAAACCGTGACGCATTCCATCACCGGTGTGACCGATGCGGCGTATTCCACGCTGGTGGTGACCCCGCTTGGACCGATTTCAACAAGTGCGTCCTATGCGGTGACCGTAACGGCGAACAGTGAGTCGGGCGTTTCGCAGCCGAATACGGCTATTGTGGTAACTGTTACCGGTGGTACGTTGGCGGCAGGCGGTATCGGAAACTTTGACCCGGTTACGGGAACATGTACGACCGGCGCGTCCGGCACATGCACCATGGTCTGGACGAGCGCAACGCCAAGTCCGATGGGCACGCCTCCCGGATTTACCATCAACGCCAAACTGGACGGCGTGGATATCGGCTCTGCCAAGATAGCGCTACCGCAGAACGTAGAGAACTGTACGGCTGCGAATATTTGCAGTCCGCAGGTGCGCGTGTTCTACGGCATCCCGGAGTGCACCGCTACGACACTGATGGCGAATCCGACATCGGTTGACGCGAACGGAACGAGCACCTCGGTGATCACCGTGACGCTGAAAGACGCTCAGGGCAATCTGGTGCTCACCGATACAAAGGCGGACTTCTCGTTACCGAGCGCGGCCTACGGCAGTCTTTCACCATCGTCGTGTCAGACCAACGCGACGGGTACATGTCAAGTGACCTACACGAGTCCGAACGCGATACCGCCTGGGGCGACCGGAGTGACCGTGACCGCGCAGATTGCTGGCGTCACCTGTACGCCTGCCAAGACAGCGTACATCGCGTTTGGTGAGAGCCAGAACCAGACCGTCACCGTGAAAAAGACCGTGGAAGGCACGGGCTACACCGGCCAGCCGTTCACCATCAACGTAGACTGCGGCGCTGGTTACAGCAAAGTCATGAGCCTGGTGCATGGTGCGCAAGACAGCATCGTCGTGCCGATTGGCAACACCTGCAGCATCAGCGAAGTTGAACCGGGAGCGGGCATCATCGGTGCGAACAACACCAACACCTCAGTGATTGCGCCGTGGAACTTCACCGTCGTGAAAGGACAAGACCAGACCGTCCAGATCACCAACCGGATCAGCAACGAAATCATTCCGAAAGGCGTGCTGAACATCAGCAAACACATCGCAGGCGACAGCAGCAACGTGGACAATGGCCACATAAGCGCCAACGAATTCACCATCAACGTCACCTGTACGGGCACCAACCCGGCGACCTTCACGCTGAAAGGCGGGCAGAGCGCGAAAGTTGAAGCCAAACTGGGGGCCACCTGTACCACTGACGAACCGGCGCCGTTGCCGACGGCGAAGCCGGGCTACCTCTACGCGGCGAACGTCTCGCCGGCGGTCATCCTTGACCTGACCGCCTCGCGCGACGTGACCGTAACCAACAGCGTCGAAGTAGACGATGGCACCCCGTACCATTGGGTGAGCCTGAAGAACGTGGTCGCGGGAGACCCGGCCCTGTTCAACAACAACGGCATGTTCAAACTGGCCGTGGGCTGTGGCACCTTCTACGAAGAGCCGGAAATGCGGGTGAACGAAGAATCGCACTACAGCGTGAAACAAGGCGCGACCTGCAACGTGAGCACGATCTCGCGGGCGCCGCTCCTTAACACCACCCTGTGGAGCTGGGGCACGACGACCTACAGCCCGTCGGCATCGTTTGCCGTGAACAACGCCACCAATGCCGTGGCGACCCATCCGATCGTGCGCACCGAACTTCGCACCGTCACCGTCACCAAGACCGTGAACGACGGAACCGGCGCGTACACCAATGGCAAATTCAGCATCAACGTGAATTGCGGTACTGGCTATACGAAGGCCATGACCCTTGCCGGTGGCGAAACGGACAGCATCGACGTGCCGATCAACAGATCCTGCACCATCACCGAAGCCGAGCCGGCTGCTACCGTCATTGGCGCGGGCAACAGCAACATCACGACCATTAGCCCGTCGGAATTCACCGTGAAAGACTACAACGACGAGATCAAAGTGGCGGTGACCAACCGGATCAGCTCCGTGCCGGTCAACAAAGCGACATTGAAAGTGACCAAAGAAGTGACCGGCACAGAAAAGAGCAACGGCCACATCGACGGCAACACCTTCGGCATCGTCGTTGAATGCACGGGCCTGTTGGCGACGACCCTCAACCTGCAAGACGGCTGGAGCGGCACCGTCCAAGGAACCGTGGGACAACGGTGCGCGATCACCGAGCCGAACCTTGCTAGCGCTCCGGCGGCGAAGCCGAACTACAAATACGTAGCGAACAACACCGGCACCGTGACCCTGCAACCGGATGTTGGCGCGACGCCGGGCACCCAGGTGACCGTCCAGAACATGGTCGTGCCGAGCAACGTCACCTTCCACCTGGTGAGCCTGACCAATGCGTTGACCGCTGACTCACCGACGACAGCGTACAACCAGGGGCAACCCTTCGTCCTGACCATGAACTGCGGTACAGGAACGGATTACGTCTGGAACGACATCAGCGGCTACATTGGCGACACCACCGATCGCTCCGTGCCGGCCGGATCGACCTGCACGATGGGAACGGCCAGCCGTCCGACGACCAGCGCCACCCACAAGTGGGATCTTGGCTACGGCGTCAACGGTACTGCCTACAACCCGGCGAGCGGATTCACCGTGAACACAGCGATGACCGAAACGGCGACCCACCGGATCATCCCGTCAGAGATGCGGACGATCGAAGTGGTCAAGCACGTGACCGGTGGCACGACCGCCAGCGTGTTTGCGATCCATGTCAGCTGTAACGACGGTGCTGGCGGCGCATTTGCTCCCAAGCCGGTGATGAACCTGGCTGCTGGCGGCAGCAGCTCCTTCCAGGCGATGGACGGCACCTACTGCGAAGTGACCGAAGACAAGATCAGCATTGGTGGCGTTGATGGCTACACCGCGCTGATCGTGCCGTCGGGCTTCACCGTGAACGACGACATGACCGTAGCGAACAACAAAGCGGTCGTCGTAGAAAACCGGATCGAAGCCGGCAAACCGGGCATCACAAAAGCGCTGGTTGAAGTGACCAAAGAAGTGAACGGACTCTACAAGACCGACGGACACGACGCGGCCACCCGGTTTGGCATCGAAGTCAAGTGCAACGGCACCACCCTGGCGGACTTCAACCTGCTGGACGGCTGGACTGCGTCCGTTGAAGGCGAAGTCGGCCAAACGTGCACCATCAGAGAACCGAGCGTGCCGGCCACCAAAGTTCCGGGTACCTACAAGTACATCATCACGAGCATCACACCGTCGGACGCGGTGCTGACAAGCGATGGCATCGACGCGACCGTGACCAACACCGTAGATCTGAACAGCGTCAACACGCGCCAGGTCACCCTGACCAACGCCGTGACCGGCGACCTGGTGCCGAGCGTATTCCATCGTAACCAGCCGTTCGTCGTCACCCTGAACTGCGGTACAGGGCCTTACGACTTCGGTGAAGTTGCGACGCGCGTTGGCGAGAAATCGACCTTTGCCGTACCGGGTGGTGCGACCTGCGCGATGGACACCGTCACCACGAAGATGCCTGGATTCATTGATCCGGCGAAGTACGAGTGGTACAGAGACACCTACAACCCGTCGCCGTCGTTCGTAGCGAACAACGACACAGACGCCACCGTCACCCATGCGCTCAGAGAAATCGGCACAGTGGAAATCACCGTGAAGAAGACCGTGACGGGAGTGAGCACCAGCGGCACGTTCACGATCCATGTGGTTTGCGGCAGCGACCATAAAGACATGAGCCTGTCCAACGGCGGAACGGACACCCTGTGGGCGCGGCAGGGATCAACCTGCACCATCACCGAAGACGACCTGCCGGGCGTCAACAGCACGGCGGTGATTGCGCCGGCGGGCTTTGTGGCGAAAGGGCCGCAGACCGTTCTGGTGACCAACCGGACCAGCAACACCCCGGTGCAGAAAGCGACGTTGACCGTGACCAAGACCGTGACTGGCAATCTGGCGGTGCACAATGCCGACAACGCGTTCGGTATCCGTGTTGTGTGCGCGACCACGCCGGTGGCGGATCTCACCCTTCTGGAAAACCAGTACGCGACCGTGGAAGGCGAGCTTGGGCAAGTATGCACGATCACCGAGCCGACCATCCCGACGCTGACCTCGCCCTACAAGTACGCACCCAATATCTCGCCGTCGAAAGAGACCTTGCTTGACGACGTTGATGTGGCGGTCGAGAACGAAGTCACCGACAAAGACACCCATCTGGTGATCCTGACCAACGCGGTTGATGGGCCGGAGCCGACCGAGTACAACCAGGCGGAGAAATTCGGCTTGAAGCTGGAATGCGGCGCGGGCATCAGCAAGACCTCGTCGATGTACGTCGGCGGCGAATCGAGCTACAGCATCCCGGATGGCGTGAACTGCACGGTGACCCCGACAGCCAGACCGACGCCGAATACGACCCCGACGATCAGTTACCAATGGGTCGATAGCGAGACGACCTACAGTCTGGGCAGCCCGTTCCTTACCAAGAACGTGGACGAAACCGAAGTCGTGACGCATTGGCTCGACAAAGTGATCGGTGACGTTGACTGTACAACAACAACCGTAGTAGCGAACCCGCTGACCGTTGACGCGAACGGAACGAGCACCTCGGTGATCACCGTGACATTGAGAGACGCCAATGGGCTGGCCATTCCTGATCCGACGGCAGTGAGCTTCTCGTTGCCGGGATTGAACTACGGCAGCTTCCCGGGTAATCAGACGACGGCGTCGTGTCAGACCAACGCGACGGGTACATGTCAAGTGACCTACACGAGTCCGAATGCGATACCGCCTGGGGCGACCGGAGTGACCGTGACCGCGCAGATTGCTGGCGTCACCTGTACGCCTGCCAAGACAGCGTACATCGCGTTTGGTGAGAGCCAGAACCAGACCGTCACCGTGAAAAAGACCGTGGAAGGCACGGGCTACACCGGCCAGCCGTTCACCATCAACGTAGACTGCGGCGCTGGTTACAGCAAAGTCATGAGCCTGGTGCATGGTGCGCAAGACAGCATCGTCGTGCCGATTGGCAACACCTGCAGCATCAGCGAAGTTGAACCGGGAGCGGGCATCATCGGTGCGAACAACACCAACACCTCAGTGATTGCGCCGTGGAACTTCACCGTCGTGAAAGGACAAGACCAGACCGTCCAGATCACCAACCGGATCAGCAACGAAATCATTCCGAAAGGCGTGCTGAACATCAGCAAACACATCGCAGGCGACAGCAGCAACGTGGACAATGGCCACATAAGCGCCAACGAATTCACCATCAACGTCACCTGTACGGGCACCAACCCGGCGACCTTCACGCTGAAAGGCGGGCAGAGCGCGAAAGTTGAAGCCAAACTGGGGGCCACCTGTACCACTGACGAACCGGCGCCGTTGCCGACGGCGAAGCCGGGCTACCTCTACGCGGCGAACGTCTCGCCGGCGGTCATCCTTGACCTGACCGCCTCGCGCGACGTGACCGTAACCAACAGCGTCGAAGTAGACGATGGCACCCCGTACCATTGGGTGAGCCTGAAGAACGTGGTCGCGGGAGACCCGGCCCTGTTCAACAACAACGGCATGTTCAAACTGGCCGTGGGCTGTGGCACCTTCTACGAAGAGCCGGAAATGCGGGTGAACGAAGAATCGCACTACAGCGTGAAACAAGGCGCGACCTGCAACGTGAGCACGATCTCGCGGGCGCCGCTCCTTAACACCACCCTGTGGAGCTGGGGCACGACGACCTACAGCCCGTCGGCATCGTTTGCCGTGAACAACGCCACCAATGCCGTGGCGACCCATCCGATCGTGCGCACCGAACTTCGCACCGTCACCGTCACCAAGACCGTGAACGACGGAACCGGCGCGTACACCAATGGCAAATTCAGCATCAACGTGAATTGCGGTACTGGCTATACGAAGGCCATGACCCTTGCCGGTGGCGAAACGGACAGCATCGACGTGCCGATCAACAGATCCTGCACCATCACCGAAGCCGAGCCGGCTGCTACCGTCATTGGCGCGGGCAACAGCAACATCACGACCATTAGCCCGTCGGAATTCACCGTGAAAGACTACAACGACGAGATCAAAGTGGCGGTGACCAACCGGATCAGCTCCGTGCCGGTCAACAAAGCGACATTGAAAGTGACCAAAGAAGTGACCGGCACAGAAAAGAGCAACGGCCACATCGACGGCAACACCTTCGGCATCGTCGTTGAATGCACGGGCCTGTTGGCGACGACCCTCAACCTGCAAGACGGCTGGAGCGGCACCGTCCAAGGAACCGTGGGACAACGGTGCGCGATCACCGAGCCGAACCTTGCTAGCGCTCCGGCGGCGAAGCCGAACTACAAATACGTAGCGAACAACACCGGCACCGTGACCCTGCAACCGGATGTTGGCGCGACGCCGGGCACCCAGGTGACCGTCCAGAACATGGTCGTGCCGAGCAACGTCACCTTCCACCTGGTGAGCCTGACCAATGCGTTGACCGCTGACTCACCGACGACAGCGTACAACCAGGGGCAACCCTTCGTCCTGACCATGAACTGCGGTACAGGAACGGATTACGTCTGGAACGACATCAGCGGCTACATTGGCGACACCACCGATCGCTCCGTGCCGGCCGGATCGACCTGCACGATGGGAACGGCCAGCCGTCCGACGACCAGCGCCACCCACAAGTGGGATCTTGGCTACGGCGTCAACGGTACTGCCTACAACCCGGCGAGCGGATTCACCGTGAACACAGCGATGACCGAAACGGCGACCCACCGGATCATCCCGTCAGAGATGCGGACGATCGAAGTGGTCAAGCACGTGACCGGTGGCACGACCGCCAGCGTGTTTGCGATCCATGTCAGCTGTAACGACGGTGCTGGCGGCGCATTTGCTCCCAAGCCGGTGATGAACCTGGCTGCTGGCGGCAGCAGCTCCTTCCAGGCGATGGACGGCACCTACTGCGAAGTGACCGAAGACAAGATCAGCATTGGTGGCGTTGATGGCTACACCGCGCTGATCGTGCCGTCGGGCTTCACCGTGAACGACGACATGACCGTAGCGAACAACAAAGCGGTCGTCGTAGAAAACCGGATCGAAGCCGGCAAACCGGGCATCACAAAAGCGCTGGTTGAAGTGACCAAAGAAGTGAACGGACTCTACAAGACCGACGGACACGACGCGGCCACCCGGTTTGGCATCGAAGTCAAGTGCAACGGCACCACCCTGGCGGACTTCAACCTGCTGGACGGCTGGACTGCGTCCGTTGAAGGCGAAGTCGGCCAAACGTGCACCATCAGAGAACCGAGCGTGCCGGCCACCAAAGTTCCGGGTACCTACAAGTACATCATCACGAGCATCACACCGTCGGACGCGGTGCTGACAAGCGATGGCATCGACGCGACCGTGACCAACACCGTAGATCTGAACAGCGTCAACACGCGCCAGGTCACCCTGACCAACGCCGTGACCGGCGACCTGGTGCCGAGCGTATTCCATCGTAACCAGCCGTTCGTCGTCACCCTGAACTGCGGTACAGGGCCTTACGACTTCGGTGAAGTTGCGACGCGCGTTGGCGAGAAATCGACCTTTGCCGTACCGGGTGGTGCGACCTGCGCGATGGACACCGTCACCACGAAGATGCCTGGATTCATTGATCCGGCGAAGTACGAGTGGTACAGAGACACCTACAACCCGTCGCCGTCGTTCGTAGCGAACAACGACACAGACGCCACCGTCACCCATGCGCTCAGAGAAATCGGCACAGTGGAAATCACCGTGAAGAAGACCGTGACGGGAGTGAGCACCAGCGGCACGTTCACGATCCATGTGGTTTGCGGCAGCGACCATAAAGACATGAGCCTGTCCAACGGCGGAACGGACACCCTGTGGGCGCGGCAGGGATCAACCTGCACCATCACCGAAGACGACCTGCCGGGCGTCAACAGCACGGCGGTGATTGCGCCGGCGGGCTTTGTGGCGAAAGGGCCGCAGACCGTTCTGGTGACCAACCGGACCAGCAACACCCCGGTGCAGAAAGCGACGTTGACCGTGACCAAGACCGTGACTGGCAATCTGGCGGTGCACAATGCCGACAACGCGTTCGGTATCCGTGTTGTGTGCGCGACCACGCCGGTGGCGGATCTCACCCTTCTGGAAAACCAGTACGCGACCGTGGAAGGCGAGCTTGGGCAAGTATGCACGATCACCGAGCCGACCATCCCGACGCTGACCTCGCCCTACAAGTACGCACCCAATATCTCGCCGTCGAGTCTGACGCTGCTGGATGATACCGACGTGACCGTGGAGAACTGGGTGACCGACCGGCCGACGCACCTGGTGGTTTTGACCAATGCGGTGGGTGGTCCGACCCCGACCGAGTTCGACCATAACGGGAAATTCGGACTGACGCTGGATTGCGGTGTGGGCTTTAACAAGTCTTCATCGATGCGCGTCGGAGACAAAGCGAGCTACAGTGTTCCGGACAACACGTACTGCACGGTGACCACGACGACCCGTCCGGCTCCGAACAGCCTTAACGAGTGGGATTCCAGCAAGGACACCTACAGTCTGAGCGCGGATAAAGGGCCGCAAGGACGGTTCACCACGCAGCCTGTGGACGAAACCGAAGTCGTGACGCATTGGCTCCAGCGGATTGGTGACGCGCCTGTGACCGTCGTCAAGACATTGACAGGCAACACCGCGCTTTATACGAGTGGAACCTTCGATGTGACGCTGGTGTGCACAAGCGGCTTTAGCGAAACCTTCCATTTTGCTCCGACAGGAACAGAAACCAGGATGGTGCCGATAGGCGATACGTGCACAATCACCGTGGATACCGTCAACGCTGTCTTGAGTGGTGGAACGCCGCGCAGAATCGTTGCGCCCAACCAATTTATGGTTGGCGACAATGGGCAAACGGTGAATGTTGAAACCGAGTTGCTGGACGCTCCAATACCCAGAGCGCCGCTGTATGTGACCAAGGCGGTTACGGGTACTGCGGCTGACATAACGAACGGACACGACCCGGCGGCTGTTTTCGGAATTACGGTTTCGTGTCCGGGAACATCGTCGACCGTCAAGACGCTCAACCTCGAGAACGGTCAGAGTGGTATGGCTGATGCGATGGTTGGTGATGTCTGTACTGTCAGTGAGCCAACGGTTCCGACGGCCAAGTTCGGGTATCAATACGAGCTGAAGAGCATCATTCCGTCGTCGCTGTCGATCTCGACGGCCGGGCGGAGCGCCGAAGTGGTCAATCTGATCAGACCGATAGGAACAGCGTCAGTGCGGTTCACCTTCACTCAGGCAACGGTAACGGATGCGCCGGGGTCGGGATACGTTCCTGGAATCCTGAACACGACCGTAAACTGTGGCGCAGGCGGTGTGTTCAGCCTGCCGCTGGCGGAAGGTGAGCAAGCAACCGTGGCTGTGCCGAGTGGAACGGTTTGCACGTCGGCCACCATGGGAGCGATGCCGCCGTTGACCAGCGGGTTCCATTACAGTGGACCGACAATGACACCGCCGCTGCCGTACACGGCAAGACAAGGCGACAATGTTGACATTCGGTACGTCATCTCGCCGCCGGCTCCGCCGCAAGAGAACCTGCCGATTCCGGCGCTCGATCCGAAGGCGTTGCTGTTGCTGATCGGATTGCTGGCCGGGGCGATGTTCTGGCAGGTTCGGCAGCCGAAGCGGAGGGTGAACCGGTAAGCTTGAAAGCCGCCTGATGTAGATGCGGTAAGCAGTGAAAGTGAAACGGGGCGCGAAAGCGCCCCGTTTCTTTGTGCGGGTAAGCGTAGCGCGCTTTGACACGGCTGCCGCTTCCTTGCGCCAACGGCGGGTTCACAGGCTGTCATGACATATGCCTTTTTCTGCTCTTTACGCCTCCGGTACTCCAGGGAATAGGCTTTAACCGCAAAGAACGCAAAGGGCGCTAAGAAAAGGTTGCCTGCGCGATACCACAGCTTTTAACCTTCCGCAGGTGGAGAAGGGCTTCAAACCTACGCTTGCCTTCGGCGTGTGCCCCTTCTGGAAAGAGGGTTTTTATTCTTCGCAGCTTCATCTTGCTACGGAAACCCTTCTTTTCAAGGGGAGGATTGGAGTGGGGATGGGGCTACTCCGCAGCCTCCTGGTGAAAAAGATTGTTTACAAGATTATCTTCGCATATGTGCCGAATTTGCGAAAGTTGAGGGGGAAACAGAAAAACGGGTCACATAGGCAGTTGAAACGTTGTCCGATGACCGTTCGTCCTGAAAAAGGCGCCGCCGGTCGGAATGTTACGCTAAAGACATTCTGTCTTCGTGCTCACCGGGGTGTTGTTTGGAAATCTGTATTACGCAGATGCATTAAAAAAAGACTTAAAACGTCAATAAATGACGTAATACGTCATCGCTTTATTTTTTGTCATGCCTCTGTAGAGATGGCTTTATAAGGTGATCCGATGCTTTGATGAATGATCATTCGGGGGGATGTGGCGTTTATAAAATTAAAAATTTGGGAAGATCGAAATAAAAACATTAAATTATTTCATAAACAGTAACAATTAAGATGAAATAACAAACTCTATATCATAAAAAGCAATTTTTGTTTAATGTTTAATCAAATATGTTTGTTTGTTTCTTGATGTTCACAATGTTGTCTGTTTTGAGCGACGCCCCTATGAAGAATGTGGTTTTTTTGTCGTCCTAAAGAGACATATTTGTTAAAAATTGTAGTTTACAACGTCATTAATTCGATAGATTTTTAAACCTCTTGTTACGCAACGTTGACAGTATAGTGCTTTGATTGCATGATTCTGTGGAGTGTATGCCGTTTGGGCATGCCCAAAGAGGCATTGTTTCAGGTGTTGCCTTGTGCTGTTGGGCAGCTCCACGGGGACTGTACGGGGAAACGTCAGTGCTGTGTTGGCTGATTCGGTTCGCCGCCAAACGTTGTTGTTTCTGGAAGTTAAACATAGAGCCGTTCCTTCGAGGATGGTTCCAACGAAAAAATGCCTCAAACGCAAGCGCGAAGTGGAAGCGCCAAGTTTGGAGCGTTTCGTCTTGTGATTGGGTAGACGGGAGTACGTGATGAAGATGAGCGTCGGCTTTGGCCAAATAGTTTCAAAATTTTCCTCGGGTTTTGCCAAGGCGAGAGAAAAAGATTCATTGCAGAGGGTAGGGGGTAGCCTGCTCCGTTTTGACTTCCGAACGCAGGCGAGAGAGTGGAGCGAGGGAGGCCTTCATGGCTCTGCCCAGCGGAGCTATCGTCCGGTGCTGAAAAAGACGCTGCTGGCGGCGGCCTTCACGCTCGCCCTTGGTGCGGTGGGTTGGGTTGGTGCGCAGCCGATCACGCCACAGCAAAAAATGAACATCGACATGGGGCCCAACTACGCCGGTGGCGCGCAGTTCGATTGCAATTCACTGTACGCGGCGGAGAACGGTGGCACCGGCGGCACTGTGGGCGCGCGCATCTTCCGGGTCAATCTGGAAGGGCAGTCAGGGGACATCATTCCGCTGAATACCATCTACAAGGCTGCTGCAACCTCCCCCGGAACAGACTGGTCCGCCACCCCTGTATCAACGATCGCACTGGGCAAGCCCGATTCGAACGGCCCTTTGCAGATGTACATGTGGTCTTTTGACAATGCCGGCTCCACCACGGCTAGCAACGGCGCCAGACTCACTTATGTCAGTGAAGGAGATAAGAACGCCTATTTGTGGGGCAATATTCTCAAGCGCCCCGGCTCGGCCAACAACTACTGGTCGGGCGGCGAATTCAACCAGATGACCGGAAAGATCTATCTCAGCTCCGGTGAAGTGGACTATCTCGGCGACGCCAATCCCGCAACCACTGGCGGCGGCAACGGCAAACTGGCCATCCTCGATCCGGTCAGCGGCACCATGATCGTCAGCGGCAAGCTGACGGCCAAGACGGCAGACGACAACCTGGGAACCGCTGCCGCAGGCTACATGACTTCCGACATGGCGGTGGACGCCCAGGGCAACTTCTACCTGCTTGTCGGTAACGGTAGCGGCGGCAACGGAACGACCGCTCGTTGGCTGGTGCGTGTGGTTCCCGGCGCCGATGGGCAACCCTGGTACTACAACAAAGTGGTGCAGATCACCTCGGGCGGCCAAACCATCTTTGGCGCGAACAACTATGGAATGGCGTTCCTCAACGGCGCACTTTATTTCACCAGCAACAACACCGGCACGCAGCGCGCGTTGATCAAGGTTGACACCATGAGCGGGCTGGCTACCCGCGTGGGGGCGATGCAGCCAGCAACCGCGGCGGATGGGGGGACTCCGGGTCTCTATGACTTGGCCGCTTGCCAGGTTGCGCCGGTGATTCAGGGAACGGTGCGCAACGACCCCACGGGCAACGGCACCGGTGCCGGTGTGGCCGGCATCACGGTCGACATCTACAAGGATGAAGGTGGGACGCGCGTCTACAAAGGCACCCGCACCACCGACGCTTCGGGCGACTACAGCTTCATCGTCGATTCCACCAACGCCACGTACTACATCCGCGTGCGGCAGCCGCGCGTCAACGGCCTCAACGCCACGCAAAGCTGGGCCAGCGCCAGCAATGGCGATCCGCGCAACACGCAAAACCTCACGTCGGCGTTCTGCTACGACGACAACGGCGTCACGCAAGAAGTCCTCACCTCCGGCCTGTGCCGCGGCGTGCGGCCGGCCGGCAGCGACCCGGCGGTTAACGATCTCAGCCGGGCGCAGATCTACAGCAAGGTGGTGATCACCACCGACCGCGAAGTCGCCAACGCCGACTTCGGCCTCAGCGTGGTATCCAGCTACGGCGATGCGGCAAGCACGACCGGCATCGGCACCCCCCCCTCGGGTTCCGGCTACCGGGTGCTGCGCGCGCAAGGCGGCCCGGCGCACAACACCTTCAACAAGAGCCTGTGGTTGGGCGACACCGTGGGCACACAAGAGGACGGCGTGGCCGACCCGACCACCAACGCGCACCCGACGGACGACGGCGTCTACGTCAAGCGCGGCGGCGAGTGGCTGCCGCTGCAAGGTCTTTCGCTGGTCAACTCCCGCACCTATGAAGGCAAGGTCTTCGTCAAAGGGCCGCTTGCCAACAAAGGCTACCTGAACATCTCCGACAACCTCGGCGTCGGCTTTGTCATGATGCAGGAAGATACCGACTTGCGGGACACCGCCGGCACCGGCGAAATACTTTTCTACTTCAAAACGCGCGTTACGCAGGGAGCGACCGCCCCCATCATCACGCGCTTTCGTTTCAGCACGGTTCCCGGCTTGCCGGGGCAGGGCGCCACCGGCACCACGGGCCCGGGCCAGCTGGCCGTGGGCGACACCAGCAACACTCCATGGGTGGTCGACGGCGAAGTGGAAGACTACCAAACGCTCCAGTCGTCGGCCATGCTCAACATCGCCGTGGTGTCGAACATAGCGGGTACCTACACCTACAAGATTCCTGTCGCCGGAAACGCCGGGCCTTACTCCAGCGATACGGCCACGCTGACCGTGGACACGCCGAACGTGCGCAAGGATGAAACCGTTTACGACGTTCACTCCGTCTGGGGTACGACCGTCACCATCACGCAGACGCTGCCCACCACCTCCGGCGGTGTGGCCCTGAACCCGGACAAGTGGGTCCTAGTGGACGTCACGTGCACGGATGCCTTCACTGGCGCCACCATACCGGGCGTCACCGTGAACCCCACCACCAAGGCCGTCACCATCCCGTCCTCGCAGACCCAGCAAGGTTCGGGCATCGTTTGCCTGTACACCAACATCTACAAGGCTGCCACGGCGGCGGATTCCACGCTCACCGTCATCCCGACCACCCCGGTCGGAACCACCGCTTATACAAGCAACAATTCCTACACCGTTACGGTTACGGCGAATGCCGCGGGAGGCGAGCCCCAGCCCAACACCGCCATTGTGATGAACGTCACCGGCGGCACGCTGGCGGCGGGCGGCACCGGCACCTTCTCGGGCAACACCTGCACCACCGATGCGTCGGGCACCTGCACCATGAAGTGGACCAGCGCCACCGCCACGCTGCTCAACGCGCCGTTCAAAATCACCGCGATGCTCGATGGGGTCAACATCGGCTCCGCCACCATTGGCGGCGGCCCCACCAGCGAGGCGGCGTGCAATACCGCCAACACATGCAGCCCGCAAAGCCGCGTCTTCTACGGCCTGATTCCGCCCGGCGGCCTGTCGCTGTCGGCCAACCCCAATGTTGGGATCCTTACGGGTACCTCGCCCGGAACCTCGACCATCACCGCGACGGTGAAAGACGCCAACGGCAACCTCGTTCTCGATCCGACGCCGGTCACTTTCGTTCAATTGCCGGCGGGCAGCGGCACCCTTGCGCCAACCACCTGCACCACGCAGGCCGCCACCGGAACATGCACCGTCACCTACACGGCGCCGCTGGCCGTGCCCGCCACGGGCGACACCATCACCATCAAGGCGAGCACGGCGACGTCGGGCGAGCAGCAGACCACCCTTCGACTGAGCGCCGGCTTGTACAAAAACGTCTTCGTGAAGAAGACCGTGGTTTCATCTCCCCGGGATTTCCCGCCCATTGGGGGCGGCAACAGCAAATCGACCGGCTACGTTCCCGGCGGCAAGTTCAAGATCACCGTGACTTGTCCCACTGCGTCGCCATCTACGAATCAGTTCCTGCTGGCCGATGGCGAAACCGCCCCCGCCGTGATCGCGCAAACCGGCGACACCTGCACTATCACCGAAACCCCGGCGGACCCGGGCAATGATGGCGTCATCAACGCCGGCCACACCAGCATGGCCACGTATCCGTCGAAGATCATCGTCGGCACGAGCGACCGCGACGTCGAAGTGATCAACACCATCGCCCGCGTCGAACAGGAGACGGTGCCGCTGAAAGTCAAGAAGACCGTGACCGGGGCCACGACCTACCATGACCCGAACGCGCAGTTCACGATCAACGTGATTTGCGGCGTGGTTGTGGGGGGGTACCCCGCCCCGTTCCTCAATACCAATATCGTCCTGATGAAGGACGAGGAGGGGTATGTCGATATACCGCTCAGCAGTGCCGGTGCAAGCGCGCCTCTTGGTTGCTATGTCACCGAACCGACGCGGCCTCCCGCGCTTTCCGGTTACAAGTATTTGCCGAACATCAAGCCGACGAGCCTTCCCAACGTTCAGCTTGGCCTCGAACATGCGCCTTCCACTGTGGTGGAAAACGTTGTCACCAATATCAACGGCCAGGAGGTGCAGATAGGCAATTACTTGGGCGGCATTAGCGGAAACGATGCGGGTTTCACCGACGCTACGATAGCGGCCCTCAAGTTCACCGTGAAAGTGGACTGCGGCACGGTGTCCTATACCGACGCAATGGGTGTTTCGGGATGGTCGGAATACTACTCCTACTATCTTCCGGCCGGCGCCACCTGCACGCTGTCCACGCTGTCCTCGCCACCGATACCGAACCTTGGCTACGTGTGGGGGGCTCCTTACGTTGAACAAGTGATCAATGGGTCGATTACCCCTCTACCGTCGGTTCCGACCGGCCAGCCCATCGTCGTCCAATACAGCCACCCCATTTTGGGTGTTCCCGATCCGACGCGGTCCACGCTGGAAGTCACCCCGGCCGGCCCGGTGCTCACGACTTCGTCCTATACGGTCACCGTGACGGTGAAGAATGAGTCGGGATCTGCTTTGCCGGGCGCGGATGTCGTGCTCACCGTTTCGGGCGGCACGCTGACGGCCGGCGGTGCCGGAACCTTCGACCCGGCCACGGGCAAATGCACGACCCCCAACGTGCTATGGGGCTATAACTATTGCACCGCGACCTGGACGAGCAATGCGACCAGCCCGCCCGGCGGCTTCACCATCAACGCCAAGGTCAACAACGTCGATATCGGCTCCGCCACCATTGGCGGCCCCACCAGCGTGACGGCGTGCAATACCGCCAATTCGTGCAGCCCGCAAAGCCGCGAGTTTTACGCTGAGGTTTTCGTGCCGAAATCCGAACTGACGGCCAACAAGACCACCGTGACGGTGGGCGGCACCGACAAGGCGACCCTGACCGTGGCGTTGAAAGACACCAACGGCAACACCACGAACTCCATAGGAACGACGACCGTCAACTTCGCGAAAGGCGCGAGCGAGCCGGGAACTTTCAGCCAACCCTCGTGCAACATTGCGCAAGGCAGCAGCAGTTGCTCCGTGGACATCAGCAGCATGGTGACCGGAACGGCGAACGTCGTAGCCACGATTACTGGAATCACGGTCACACCAGCGTCGCTGGCCATCACCTTTGCCAACTCGCCGATCGATTGCGACCAGTCGTCGCTGACGCCCAATCCGCCAACGCTGCTCGCTGACGGCGCCAGCACTTCGACCGTCACCGCGACGCTCAGAGACACCGCCGGCAATCTCATTGGTAGCCCGACGACGGTGACTTTCGACCCATTGCCGGCTGATGGCACGCTGTCGGTGACCTCGTGTCAGACAGTGGGCGCAACAGGAGCTTGTCAAGCGATCTACACCAGTCCGTTCGTGATGCCCGCCTCAGGCAAGGCCACCGTGACCGCGAAATTTGCGACATGCGTGAAGACAGCCGATATCAATTTAAGCAGCAGCCCGAACCGCACCGTGACAGTGACGAAGAAAGTGGTGACCGAAGCGGGCGGTTATGCTGCGGGCGGCAAATTCGCGATCACCCTGAATTGCGGTGGTGCGTACGTCAAGAACATGTTGCTTGCCGACGGCGACAGTGACAGCCTCATCGCACCGCTGAACAGCGCCTGCACACTGAGCGAAACCGTACCGTCCGGCGTGGTGAATCCGAGCTTCATCAACAAAGCGACGTATCCGACGAACTTCACGATCCCGGATAACCGGCCGATCGAAGTGGTCAACACCATCACCAAGAACGATACACCGCCCTATACACTGACCGTGACCAAGATCGTGACCGGCGCGACAGCGCAGCACAACACAAACGCGATGTTTGAAATCAACGTCGTCTGCGACGGCGATCCTGACACCAAAGTCCTGAAACTGATGAAAGACGAAAAAGGTCGTATCGACGTTGACGCCGGCAAACGCTGCGAAATCAGCGAAGCGCTGCCGTTGCCGCCGACAGCGACCCCGGGTACCTACTGGTACGACCCGAGCTTTGATCCGAAGGTCATCGCCAAAGTCGATGGAAACAGAGATGTCACGGTGAACAACACCGTAACGAACGCGGTTCTCAGCGCCGTCACACTGACCAATGCGGTGACCGGCGATCTGACCCCGAGCGCGTTCAACAACGCCGAGAATTTCACTGTGGCGCTGAACTGCGGCACCGGCTACAGCTGGACCTCGAAGATGCGCGTCGGCGATCAGGCGAGCTACAAAGTGCCGGGCGCGAACACCTGCACCGTGAGCGCGGGAACAGCCGCGAGCGATCGGCCGACGATCACCAACACGCTTTACCAGTGGGATCCCGCCGGCACCACCTACGCGCCGCCGAGCGGATTCACCGTGGGTACAGGCGTTGCGGAAACCGTGACACACGCCATCATTCCCAAATCGACGAGTTCGGATTCCACCCTGGTGGTGACTCCGGCCGGGCCGATTTCGACAGGCGCTTCCTATACAGCGACCGTGACTGCGAAAGGCGCCGGCGGCGCCACCTTGCCGGGCGTGGACATCGTACTGACCGTTGATGGCGGCACGTTGGCCGGAACGGGGACGGGAACCTTCAATTCGGCCACAGGCGCGTGTACGACCAGCGCGGCGGGCACGTGCGCCGTCACCTGGACGAGCACGACGCCAAGCCCGACGACCTCCACACCGCCCGGATTTGCGATCCACGCCAAACTGAACGGAACGGACATAGGCAACTGCGCTACCGATCCAACCACATGCAGCCCGCAGGTGCGCGTGTTCTACGGCCCGGCGGATTGCACCACCCAGACGACGCTGGCGGCGAACCCGACATCGCTGGAAGCCAATGGCGCCAGCACCTCGACCGTGACCGTGACGCTGAAAGACATCAACGGTAACCTTGTTCTCACCGATACACAGGTGAACTTTTCGCTGCCGAGTTCGGCCCTCGGCAGTTTGACGGCCTCGTCATGCCAAACGGGTGGCGCGGGGTCGTGTTCTGTAACCTACACCAGTCCGAGCGCGATACCGCCTGGAGCGACGGCGGCGACCGTGACGGCGACGACACCGTGCGGCGCCAAGACAGTGGACATCGCGCTCGTCCCGGGCGACGGTCGCACCATCACCGTAATCAAGAGCGTAAGTGGAACGGGCTTGCAGCCTGGAGCGAAATTCACTGTACGCGCAACCTGTACGGGCGGCACGCCGTCGCCGACCTCGCTGCAACTTGGCGATGGCGAAC